>Ga0207076_1013_pt1 | contig 55089 bp, 63 predicted proteins | sample Alteio_BWMinHeat_62_FD_153568 | JGI IMG/M metagenome (GOLD analysis project Ga0207076, IMG submission 153568) | Enriched cells from forest soil in Barre Woods Harvard Forest LTER site, Petersham, Massachusetts, United States -... | ecosystem: Environmental > Terrestrial > Soil > Temperate forest >... | reverse complement strand
TCTACATCTATTATTCGATGTTCGGCTTCCAGCGCGTCGGCGACCAGATCTGGGCGGCGGCAGACCAGCGCCCACGCGGTTTCCTGATCGGCGCCACGTCCGGCCGCACCACGCTGGGCGGCGAGGGCCTGCAGCACCAGGACGGCAGCAGCCACCTGATCGCAGCCACCATCCCCAATTGCAAGGCCTACGACCCGGCCTTTGCCGGCGAGCTGGCGGTCATCATCGACCACGGCATGCGCGAGATGCTGGAGCGGCAAAAGGACGTGTTCTACTACGTCACCGTCGTCAATGAAAACATCGCCCAGCCTACATTGCCGGCAGAAGTGCACGAAGAAGTGATCAGGGGCATGTACTGCTTCCGCAAGTCGGATTGCGCCGCGCCGCAGCGGATACAGTTACTGGGTGCGGGCGCGATCCTGGGCGAGGTGATCAAGGCCGCCGCGATACTGGAGGCTGACTACCATGTCGGCGCGGATATCTGGAGCGTAACCAGCTTCAGCGAGCTGGCGCGCGACGGCGTCGCCTGCGAAACCGCGTGGCGGCACGGCGAGGCGGCGGAGTGCAATCCCTACCTGGCCCAGAAGCTGGCGGCAACCGCCGGGCCGATAGTAATCGCCACCGACTATGTGCGCGCGGTGCCGGAGCAGGTCAGGGCCTTCCTGCCTGCCGGCAGGCAATGCGTCACCTTGGGCACGGACGGCTTCGGCCGCAGCGACACCCGTTCCGCTTTACGCCGGCATTTTGAAGTGGATGCGGCGGCGATCGTGCAGGCCAGCCTCAGGTGCCTGGGTGAAGTCCAGGCGAAGGAAGAAGATAGGGAAATGCACAGGCTGACAGAATTGTCTTCGCTGGGCACCTTGTGACAGCGTGCCGGTACAGCGTGGGACTAGTACTAGTGCTCACGCCGGCCGGCATCATTACTGGCGCTGGCCGCTGAAAGTGCCCTGCGCGGTAGACGCGCCCGCCCACTGCCATACGCCCATCAGGCCGCCGCTTTGCGGATTGATGTTGCCGATGAATTTTGCCGCGCCGGCCTGGCCGCTGCCCGCCATGACAAAATCGCCGGTCGCCGTGATAGTGCCGGAGATGTTGAAGCTGGTGTTATATTTCTTTGACATGCCCATGCCGGTCACGTTGCCGTTGTTGTTGATCATGACGTTGATGCTGCCGTTGTCGTCGCCGACAAATTTGCCGGAGTACATGCCGGCATAGGCCGCCGGCGACTGCGCGCCACTGCTGTTGTTGGTGCTGTTAGCTGCATGCTGGCCGGGCTGCGCATTCCTGGATGCGCCTGTGCCGGTGGCGCGCACCGACATGGCGGCATTATTCTTGGATGCGGTCGACGTGGTCTGTATCAATTGCGGCCTGTCGCGCACCGACAGCACGATCTTGTTGAAGTTGTCCAGCAGGCTGGCGGCGATCAGCTTGCCTTCCGGGGTTTTGCTGTAGCCGCCAGCGCTGGCCCATCCGAAGCCGCCCCAGCCCCAGCCGCCCAGGCTGAAATTCATCTTGCTGGCCTGGCCCTCGGCGCTGGCAACCTGGATGCCGGAACGCACGTCCGCCACCAGCAAGGTGGTTTCCGCTTCCTTGAACTTGACGCCGCCTACCAGGCCGCCGATGGCGCCCAAGGCGCCGCCCATTTTGCCGAACAGGCCGCCCACCGCACCGCCGACACCGCCGGTATCACTGGAGAACTGGACCGAAGGCGTCATCACGAAATCGGCTGCCTGCAACTGGCCGCCGCCCAGATTGGAACCTTCCTGCAATTGCCCGCCCGCCGACAGCGCGCGCTCCTGCTGCAGGTTTTGCATCGCCACGCCGCGTTCCACCACGGTAAAACAGCCGGACTCTTGCACGATCATGCGCAGCATGGTGGATGGGGAGCCCAGGCTGTACTGGCTCAACGAAGCCAGCATCTGGCTTTGCGGTTCGGCCACGGCCAGCGTTCCCAGGTTGACGTTGCATTTTTCGATGGCGCCCTTATCGACACTTTCTGCAAACGCCGCACCGGAAGCTGCGGCCAGGCCGGCAGCGAGTAAAAAAGAGTGCAGGAGTGCAGGAGCGGGCGTTTTTTCGAAAGGGTGTTTCATTTGTTCTCCGTAGTAGGTGGCGCATGCCAGATTGTCAATTGCACAAATTGTATCAAATTGCCCCCTTAAATAGTTACTTGCAGGGCAAGAATAAATGGATATGGCTTCCATTTGCCCCTGATCTGTGGCGCGGCGGCATCAACTTCTGCACTGCCGGGGATATGGGCAAATCGCTCGTAACAAGATCATCCAGTGAACGGAGCAGGGGCGCCGGGCCGACACGGCTGGCATGGGTCGGGGCCTGGAAAAGGAAGGGGGGCTCGTTCTAATTGCCAAGGAATGCGGCCGAATGGTGGCAGCTATCACAGCGTCAGGAAGAGGATACCGTCGATGGCGTATATTCTTCAACCGCGACGCCATCTTTTCCTTCGCGCTTGACCTTGTACATCAGCAGGTCCGCTGCCTTGATGATGCTGTGGATATCATGCGCGCGGCCTTTAAAGGTAACGCATCCCATGCTGCAGGTAAGCGGCAGGCTTTCCATCTGAAACGCCAGCTGGATTGCATGCCGGACTTTTTCAATGAAGGTACAGGCCTGCGGCAGGCTGGCTCCATGGATGAGCAGGGCAAATTCGTCGCCGCCCAGGCGGGCGACGACATCGCTTTGGCGTATCGATTTCTGCAGGGTGTGCGCCAGCAGGCGAAGCACCCGGTCGCCTTCATCATGCCCGTCCCTGTCGTTGATGCCCTTGAAATCATCCAGGTCGATGTAGGCCAGTGCGAAGTCGGCTTCTTCGCGCGCCATCAATGCCAGGCTCGCTTCCAGGCGCTCCAGGAAAGCGCGGCGATTCAATATCCCGGTGACGGCGTCGGTGCGCGCCAGGTCTTTTTCATTTTGCAGGTGTACCGCCAGGCGCTCCAGCAGCAGCACGATGACCGCCATGGTCGCCACATGCAGGAAAAGATTCCAGAACAGGATGCCGGGCCGGCTAGCCAGATAGTTTTCCTTCAACTGTTCCACGAGCAAGGGCACTGCGGAAATGAAGGCGACGAAGATGCCGGTATTTTTTCCGGCATACCAGGTGGCGAAGCCGACCGGAATGATATAGAAAATGGAGAGGGAAATATCGATGCCGATCAGATAATCGGGGACGCCGATGAAGATGGTGGCGGCAAGTGCCGCTATTAGGATCGCCGGGCGTGGAAAATTTTTCAGCCGCCTGTCGACGTGAGCGAAAAATCTTTTCTTATCCATTTGGGCTCCATAGCAAGAGCTCGTTCATGATTTCGGTTGATCCCGGCGGCCATCTACAGCTAACCCAAAAGGCCGTCGCTCGCGGCGGCAAGCGGGCTTTTTCATTTTAACCCCGTTCGTCCGGCATCTGTCCGGCATCTGTTTGGTGGTTTCGCTGCCGAATTTTCTTTCGGCAGCTATCAGCTTGGTGCTGCTTTGCGCGAGATCGTTTTCTTCCACATCATGTAGGCGTTGATGCAAAAAGGCACTATAAAAGATGAAAACAGCAGCATGAAAAATTCGGCCTCTACGAATACGGATCCTGTCATTTCTATTACCCCGCTGTGCGTGACGACGGAGTTTATTTAAACATGGCGGTGTAACCGGATTGCTTCGCTGCGGACTGGCTTTGTAAGGAAATGTTGGGTTTGTCAGGATGCTCGGCTAATCCCATGTCCAACATGGCCAGGCTTGCCGGTTTTGGAGCGTTTATGGCGTGGAACGTAACTGGCAGAAGTATATTTGAATGTAAAAAAGATAATTAATGAGATATCATCTTTATGTTGATATCCTTATTGAAGAATGAATATGCAACGATTAGCGTTGTTTGTCAGCGGACTGATGTTTGCATCAGCCGCCATCGCCGCACCTGGTGACGAAGTGAGGGAAGCAGCAAAAAGCATGGGTTATCCGCTAAAGGTCAGCATCACTGCGGAAGCTTGCAATGAGGAGCAGGCGAATGCCTTGAGCACGTTAGTACCTCTAGACGGGCTGGGGGTGACACTTGTCAGCCGCAGCGTCGCTAGTAGATTCCTGGTTGCAGGGCAAGCGGTGCAGCCGGGGTCGGTGATACAGGATGGGAGCGTGGTATCCAGTAAGTGGGTTTTCAAATCTGCGCGGATCATCGCTGATTCAGACCTGCAAAGCCGGCGGATACAGCAGGCACTGGCTGATTTGATGGACAAGGCCTGCAGTGTCGACTGGACCATTTCCAAATTAACAGATCCGGCAGGCCGCTAGCTTCAGATAACCGCCCGTATCAGCTGCAGCGCCGGCGCCACAATATCCTGCAGCGTATCCACGCGCTTGCGCTCTATCGCTTGCAGCACCAGTTCATTGACGCCGCCGACGACCGCCATCGCCAGTTCCGGCGACAGCGGCGTTTCGCGTTGTTCCGCGTTCACCACCTTCAACATGAAGGCGACGATCTCTTCATTGATGCGGCGCCGCGCCGCCAGGCCTTCTTCGCCCAGGCCGAGGATTTCTATGAACAGCGTGCGCATCAGCACCGGGTTTTGCGCGATGGAGCCAAGGTAGGCGTTCATCGCGCGTTCCAGCTGGGTTTGCCAGTCGTGCGCGGGGTCGATGGCATTGCGCAAGACCTTCAGCGCATGCAGGCTGGCCGCCTCATACAGCGCAATAAAACATTCCTGCTTGGTGGCATAGTGTTCGTAGAAGGTGCGGCGCGATACGCCCGCCAGCCGGACGATGTCGGCGATCGTGGTGGCGGCATAGCCATTGGCGGCGACTGCATTGGCCATGCCGTCCAGCAGGCGGTGGCGGTGTTCGTTGTCGGTGTAGGTCTGGGTCATAAGCATGGAAAATCGTTTGGTACTTGACAGTACCATAAATCGGGCGCAGTATCGCAAAAATGGTACTCCATCGTACCGCTATGCAATTAACTGTTCCCGTGGGGCAAATATGAGCAATCTCGTAGTCCGCCGTTTATTGATCGACCTAAAAGCGCCTTTCGCCCGCCGCTGGTGCGGCGGTGACGCGTTCCGCTCGGCCTTTTTCAATGCGCTGTCGATGAGCTTCCCGGTCGGCGAGCAATTCTTTATCGATGCGGTGCGCAATGCGCAGGCGATGCTGCCGGCAGCGCAGCAGCAAGAATTCCAGCAACAGGTGCAAGGCTTCATCGGGCAGGAGGCGACGCACCGCCGTATCCATGCGCTGTTCAACCAGCATTTGGAACAGCAGGGTTTGCACAACGCGTGGGAGGATCGTGCAACGCAGCGCATGAAACTGATGGAAGGCAGCGATCCGCGCCATTGCCTCGCGATCACCGCTGCCACCGAACATTTCACCGCGATTTTCGCGGAGTGGATGCTGCAGCACCCGCACGCGCTGGACGGCAGCGAGCAGCGTTTGCAGACCATGTGGCTGTGGCATTCCGCCGAAGAGGTGGAGCACAAGAGCACCGCCTTCGACCTCTACCTGGCGCTGGGCGGCGACCATGCGTGGCGCCTCACCTGGTTTCGCCGCACCACCTTTATCTTTTTAACCGATGTATTGCGGCAGACGGTGAACAACCTCAGGCGCGACGGCGCGCTATGGAAATGGCGCACGCTGGCCAGCGCCGCTGCCTTCCTGTTCGGCAGGCAAGGCCTGATCCGGCAAACCTACCAGCCCTGGCGCGCCTACCTGCGGCGAGACTTCCATCCTGGCCAGCAGGACAGCGGGCTATCGCAGCGCTGGCTGCAGGACAATGCAAAACAATATGTCAGGGTAGGCGCCGCCTGAGCGCCCGATTTCCTAATCTGCTGTCCATGATGCCTGGCTGCAATTTAGCGAAAAATAATCTGCCGGGCTGGCATGTGCGGATAAATTCATGAGACTATAAGAACGTACATTCAATATTGACAAGATTTGCATGTGCGATGTGTGTGTACGATGCGCATGCATCAGGTTTGAAATTTCCGCGTTACGTTTTGCATCTTTAATTTTAAAATCAAGGAGCGAAAAATGGCAGGTTGGTTTGAACTGAGCAAAAGCAAGGATGGTCAATTCCACTTCGTTCTCAAGGCCGGCAACGGGGAAACCATTTTGACCAGCGAGTTGTATCACACCAGGGCCTCTGCAGAAAACGGCATGGCTTCGGTCCGCACCAACTGTGCGCTGGACGAGCGCTATGAACGTAAGGAATCTTCCAACGAGAAATTCTTTTTCAACCTGAAAGCGGCCAACCATCAAGTCATAGGCAGCAGCCAGATGTACAAGACGGAAGCATCGCGCGCAACCGGCATAGAATCCGTCAAGGTTAACGGCAAATCTGAAACGGTCAAAGACCATACCTGATGCCGCCAAGGCTCAGGCCTGGTCTCAGCGGCAAGAAAAAGCAGGGCGCCATGCCGTTCATGGCGCCCTGCAATTCCGCTGCTGCGTGGTTTGACGCTTGCCCATTCTGCCGCTGCGGAGCGCGGTTTGCCTGTTAAGCCTTGGCCCTGGCCAGATTCAAGCCGGCAGAACGCTCGGCCTGCTTCATCCCAAAGCAAGTCCGCAGCCATCCCACCCGCGCCACCAGGCCCGAAGTAATCAGCCAGCAACCCAGCACGGTTCCAACGCCTACCAGCAAAGCTTCCAGCGCACCGCCCAGTTTCAGCGGTATCAGCCAGTAAGCCAGCAAGATTATCAGGCTCTGGTGCAGCACATACCACGGATACACCGCCTGGTTGGCCCACGGTAGCCAGCGGAAAGGCCGGTTCAGCAAGGCATGGCCCCAGCCCAGCACTGCGCACAGCATGCTCCAGGCATATAGCGCGCGCAGCGCCCAGATCGTCAGCAACTGCCAGATTGGCGGATCATCGGCCAGCAGATTGCCGACTACCCTGTAGACGACAAACAGCAGCAGCGCGGCGGCGATAGACGGCTTGCGCAAGCGTGCCAGCTCGGTCCAGATGGCGATATCCCCGCCCATCCACCAGCCGAAGATGAACATGGTGAAATAGGCCGCATGCGCATACCAGTCATTGATCACCGCATGGGTGTCCGGGAAACTCAGCTGCAGCGAGATGATCCACACATAGATGATCGCGGCCGGCAAGACAAAAAGTTTCCAGCCGCGCAGGCCGAGGAAGGCGGCGCGCCAGCGGGTGGCGATTTCGCCGATGGCGGGCACGCGCGCCAGTTGCCGGCCCAGCAGCAGGACGGCGGTATAGATCCATAGATAGACCAGGTACCACAGGTGGTTCCAGGTAAAGCCGTACTGCCAGCCGTCAAAGGCATTCGCCGGCCAGTGGTAGCCGCTATAGTAATGGACGAGGAATTGCCAGAAACCCGGTTCCACCAGGCCATTGGCCACGCCCTGGCAATAGGGCTGCACCACCACCGCCATGCCGAACAGCAGCGGCAACAACAGGCGGCTAGTCCTTTGCAGGAAAAAGCTGGCTTTCAAGCCGCCGGCCCTCTTTTCCTGCAATTTCTGCAGCAGCATCGCAGTGGACATGCCGGAGATCAGGAAGATCAGGTCCATGCGCCAGCGGTTGACGAACAGCATCGGCCATTGCAGCCATTCGGCGGTATGGCCGCTCTTGATATGGAAACCCCAATCCTGCACATAGACCATCGCCAGGTGGTACAGGATCAGCAGCCCGAAGGCCAGTGCGCGCAGCGCATCGATATCGTGACGACGCTTGCTTGGTGTAAAACTCTGCATGTCAAAGTTCTCCTTGTGGGTGACACCCGCAATGTAGGGGTTTGCCCGTCACCGCGCTGCGAAATGTGACGACCTGAGGGTAAAAAGGGATAAAAGGAGGCCGGTAGTGACGAATTTCGTCAGCTTTTTTCAAGGCGGCGGGTAAAATGCCCGCATGAGCCCAGACCCGCCAACTTCCATTACCCACATCAAAGCGTCAACTGAAGCGCAAACCGGCGCAAGCGTCGATATATTAGCTGGCCCGGCGCCGGCCAATCCGGCCGCGCATGACTTGCTGGCGCGCTACCAGCCGTGGCGGCGCATCGTCGAGCCTGGCTTCTGGATTGTCCTCCTTTGCTTTGAAGCAACGATGAACAGCATGGTGACCTGGCTGGACCTGAGCCGCTCCGGGCTGGGTTTTGCCGCATGGGAACCTGTGGTCTGGGAGTTGAGCAGCAACCTGATGGTGCTGGCGCTGATCCCTGTGATACTGGCTTTTGAACGGCGCTATCCGCTGCAACTGGCCACGTGGCGGCAAAACTGGCGCTTGCACCTGGCCGCCAGCGCAGTGTTTTGCCTGCTGCACGTCAGCGGCATGGTCGCCTTGCGCAAGCTGGTCTATCTGCTGGCCGGCTATCACTACGATTTCGGCGGCTGGATGCGCGAAATAGGCTATGAATACCTGAAAGACGTGCGCGCCTATGCCAGCATCCTGGCGGTGGTGGCCCTGTACCACCTGTTTTTGCTCAGGTTGCAGGGCGAGGCGCGGCTACTGGAAGCGCCGGAAGCCGGCCCGCCTGAAGGTTCAATCGAGCACCCGGAGCGTTTCCTGGTGCGCAAGCTGGGCAAGGAATTCCTGCTGCCGGCGGCCGAGGTGGAGTGGCTGCAAGCCTGGGGCAACTACGTCAACCTGCGGGTGAGAGCGCATGATTACCCGCTGCGCTCGACCATGGCGGCGATAGAAGGCCGTCTGGACGCCAGCCGCTTCGTGCGGGTGCACCGCAGCTATATCGTCAACCTGGATTACATCCAGGAGATCGTGCCGCTGGATTCCGGTGACGCCCGCGCCACCATGCGCGACGGCAGCCAGGTGCCGATCAGCCGGCGCTTCCGGGATAATCTGCGCAAGCTGTCGGCGGCATGACCGATGCCATGGGCCGAGCAAAAACTGCTTAAAAACGGCCATCCCAACCGCATAAAATTCGGAAAAATCGACAGAACTAACGGCTAAATTAGCCGCCATATTGCCCACACTCCAAACTTGCGCGCCGACCGGCAAGCAGAGCTATACTGTCCGCACAACAAGAAACTCAGGAGTTTTTATGTCTTCAGTTCCAGAACAAGGCAAGGCGGCAATCGTCGCACAAATTCAACAATTAATGGCTCAATCCGTTGCTGCCGCAGAGCAAGACCAGGCGAGGCAATTCATCACCCAATATTATGGCGACATCGACGAGGAAGATTTCCTGACCCGCGATGCAAAAACCTGGACCGCAATAGCCCTTTCCCACTACCAGTTCGGCAGCGAATTCGCCAGCGGCGCCCCCAAGATCCGTATTTTCAACCCCAAACTCAGCGACAACGGCTGGGACGCCGCCCGCACCGTGGTGGAATTCATCAATGACGACATGCCCTTCCTGGTCGATTCCATCTCCATGGAAATCAACCGCCAGGGCGGCGCCGTGCAATTCATCGTGCACCCCTTGTTTGCCGCCGAGCGCGACGCCAAGGGCGTCTGCTCGTCGCTGGCGCCGGCACAGGGTGGCAAGAAGCAGGAATCCTGGATCCATATAGAACTGGACAAGATCACCGACCCCAAGCGCATCGCCGAACTGGAAGAGGGTTTGCGCAGGATCTTGTCGGACGTGCGCTCCTCGGTGGAAGACTGGCCGCAGATGACGCAAAAAGTGCCGGAAATCCTGGCCAGCCTGGGTGGCGCCGCCAAAGTGGTGCCGCTGGAAGAGCTGGATGAGGCGCGCGCCTTTTTGCAATGGATGGCGGATAACCACTTCACCTTCATCGGCTACCGCGAATATGAACTGAAACAGGAAAATGGCGAAGACGTGATGTACGTCGTCGCCAATTCCGGCCTGGGCATCCTGCGCGAGCCGCAAGCCGGCGGCATCTCCGAAAGCTTCATGCAATCGTCGCCGGAAGTGCGCGCATTGGCGCGCAAGCCGCAGATCCTGGTGCTGACCAAGGCCAATTCGCGCGCCACCGTGCATCGCGCCGGCTACCTGGACTATGTCGGCGTCAAGCGCTTCGACGCCGAAGGCAAGGTCATCGGCGCGCGCCGCTTCGTCGGCCTGTATACCTCCAGCGCCTACCACGCCTATCCGCGCGAAATCCCGCTGCTGCGCAACAAGCTGTCGCGCGTGATGCAGCGCGCCGGCTTCCCTGAGCACAGCCACGCCGGCAAGACGCTGCTGTCCATCTTTGAGAGCCTGCCGCGCGATGAGCTGTTCCAGATCGGCGAAGATGAGTTGTATAGCACGGTGATGGGCATCCTGCACCTGGGCGAGCGCAGCCGCACCCGCCTGTTCGTGCGGCGCGACGACTATGCGCGTTTCTATTCCTGCCTGATCTACCTGCCGCGCGAAAGCTATAACACCGAAGTGCGGCTGCGCATGCAAGAGATATTGAAGCGCGCCTTCAACGGCATCAGCGTGGAATTCAACCTGCAATTGTCAGAGTCGGCACTGGCACGCGTACACATGCTGATACGCACCGATCCCGGTCCTACGCAGCCGGTGGACGTCAAGTCGATAGAGGCGCAGCTGGCCGCCGCCGTGCGCCGCTGGGAAGAGGGCGTGTTCGAGCACCTGGGCAAGCTCAAGGGTGAGGAAAGCGCCAACCTGGCGCGCCGCGAATTTTCCATGTCTTTCCCGGCAGCCTATCGCGAAGATGTGTCGGTAGACCAGGCGGTGGACGATTTCGTAGCCAGTCGCAGCCTGAGTTCCACTTCGCCCGTCGCCATGTCGCTGTACCGCCCGGCGCCGGCCGATACCGAATCCGATGCGCTGAGCATCTTGCGCTTCCGCCTGTACAGCCTGGGCCGCGCGGTGCCGCTGTCCGGCAGTTTGCCGATGCTGGAAAACATGGGCGTGCGCGTGGAGAGCGAGCGCTCGTATGTAATAGAGCGCGCCGATCTGCCGGCCATCCATATCCACGATTTCGGCCTCAGCCACACCTTTGGCGAACTGCAGTTTGAGCAAGTCAAATCCAAGTTTGAAGAATCCTTCGCCCGCATCTGGGGCAAGCAGGTGGAGAACGACGGCTTCAACCGCCTGACCCTGGCCGCCGCCCTGTCCAGCGACGAGATCGTGATGCTGCGCGCGTATGCCAAATACCTGAAGCAGGCCGGCTTTACCTACAGCCAGAGCTATATAGAGCAAACGTTGTCCAAGCACGCCGGCATCACGCAGGCGCTGGTGCGCCTGTTCCATGCGCGCTTCGTGCCGGCCCATTCGGAAGGGCGCGACAAGTCCATCAGCATGGCCGCCGCTGCGATAGAGGGTCAGTTGGACAAGGTCGCGGTCGCCGATGAAGACTTCATCCTGCGCCGTTTCCTGGCGGTGCTGCAGGCTTCACTGCGCACCAACTACTACCAGATAGGCGAGGGCGACAAGCGCAAAGCCTATCTGTCGATCAAGTTCGATTCCAGCAAGATACCGGAGCTGCCGCAGCCACGGCCGATGTTCGAGATCTTCGTGTATTCACCGAGGGTGGAAGGCATCCACCTGCGCGGCGGCAAGGTCGCCCGCGGCGGCCTGCGCTGGTCGGACCGGCCGGAAGACTTCCGCACTGAAGTGCTGGGCCTGGTGAAGGCGCAAATGGTCAAGAATGCGGTGATCGTGCCGGTAGGCTCCAAGGGCGGCTTCGTGCTGAAAGCCGCACCGCCGGCCTCCGACCGCGAAGCTTACCTGAAAGAAGGCGTGGCCTGCTACCAGACCTTCCTGCGCGGCCTGCTGGACCTGACCGACAACCTGGTCAAGGGCAAAGTCGTGCACCCGGAAGGCGTGGTGCGCCACGACGAAGATGATCCTTACCTGGTGGTGGCCGCCGACAAGGGCACCGCCACCTTCTCCGACTATGCGAATGCGATCAGCGCCGAATACAATTTCTGGCTAGGCGATGCATTTGCATCCGGCGGCTCGGTCGGCTACGACCATAAAAAAATGGGCATCACCGCGCGCGGCGCGTGGGAAAGCGTCAAGCGCCACTTCCGCGACTTCGGCGTTGATACGCAAAGCACCGAGTTCACGGTGGCCGGCGTCGGCGACATGTCCGGCGACGTCTTCGGCAACGGCATGCTGTTGTCCAAACACATACGCCTGATCGCCGCATTCGACCACCGCCATATCTTCCTGGACCCAAGCCCGGTGGCGGCCAGCAGCTTTGCCGAGCGCGAGCGCCTGTTCAACCTGCCGCGTTCGTCGTGGGAGGATTACGACAAGTCGCTGATCTCGGCCGGCGGCGGCGTGTTCTCGCGCGGCGCCAAGAGCATCCCGCTGTCGCCGGAAATCCAGGCCGCGCTGGACATCAATGCGCAGAGCATGACGCCGGTGGAACTGATGCGCGCCATCCTGAAGGCGCCGGTAGACCTGCTGTACAACGGCGGCATCGGCACCTATGTGAAGGCCAGCTACCAGAGCCATGACAGCGTAGGCGACCGCGCCACCGACGCCTTGCGCGTCAACGGCAACGAGCTGCGCTGCAAGGTCGTGGCCGAAGGCGGTAACCTAGGCTGCACGCAACTGGGCCGCATAGAATACGCAATGAACGGCGGCCGCATCAATACCGATGCGATAGATAACTCCGCCGGCGTCGATTGCTCCGACCATGAAGTCAATATCAAGATATTGCTGAACGCCGTCATCGAAGGCGGCGCGCTGCCGGAAAGCGAGCGCAACGACCTGCTGGCCAGCATGACCGATGAAGTGGGTCTGCTGGTGCTGAAGGACAATTACTACCAGACCCAGTCGCTGGCGGTGTCAGGCGTGCGCGGCGGCAAGCTGTTGGACGACCACGCCCGCTTTATCCGACACCTGGAAAAAGCCGGCCGCCTGGACCGCGCGGTGGAATACCTGCCCTCCGAAGAAAAAATCAGCGAGCGCAAGGCCGCCAAGCTGGGCCTGACCTCGCCGGAACGCGCGGTGCTGCTGGCCTACAGCAAGATGGAGTTGTTCGACGAGCTGATCAAGTCCGACCTGATCGACGATGAATATGTGGCGCAGGCGCTGACTGGCTACTTCCCGCAGGCGCTGCAAGACCGCTTTGCCGCCATCATGCCGCGCCATCCGCTGAAGCGCGAGATCATCGCCACCGTCATTTCCAACGACACCATCAACAGCACCGGCAGCGTATTCGTACACCGCATGCGCGAAGAAACCGGCGCCACCGCGCCGGAAGTGGTGCGCTGCTTCATCCTGGCGCGCGAAGTGTTCGGCATCAGCAAGCTGTGGAAAGAGATAGATGCGCTGGATGGCAAGGTGCCGGCCTCGGCCCAGTCCGAAATGCTGATCGACGCCGGCCGCCTGATCCTGCGCGCCACGCTGTGGTTCCTGCGCCGCCGCTCGGTCAAGATGCCGATCACCCAAGTGCTGGAATTTTTCTCGCCCGGCGCCGCGGTCATCGCGCGCGATTCCGGCAGCTACCTGGCGGCAGAAGACCTGAACGCTTGCCAGTCAGCGCAAAACGCGCTGGAAGAGCAGGGCGTACCCAATGAGGTGGCTCAGACCATTGCCCGCCTGGACAATATGTATGCGCTACTGGACGTGGTGGAAACCTCGCACGAATCCGGCCGCCCGGTAGAACTCGCCGCCGCGCTGTACTTCAAGCTGGGCGGCAAGCTGGGCCTGCGCTGGGTCGCCTCGCAAATCGGCAACCTGCCCTCCGACACCCACTGGCAAACCATGGCCAGGGCCGCCATGCGCGATGACCTCGCCAGCCTGCAACGCCAGATGACAGCCGGCATCCTGGCCCATTCGCCAGGGTTGAACGACCCGGAAAAACTGCTGGCCGCATGGGAAGAGCACAGCGGCAAGGCGCTGGTACGCGTGAATGAGGTAATGGCCGATGTAAAAGCCGCACGCGAATCGGACCTGGCGATGCTGTCGGTGTTGTTGCGGGAGTTGAGGATGCTGGCCTGACGCGGTATAGGCAGGCGGTGAATTCTCCGTACTTCGGAGCGACAGCCGCCTGCCAAATCACCAGCACCTAAAGTAGGGTGCAATAGCAACGCGTATTGCACCGAAGGTGGCTACATCACGCCGTACGAATATTGACCAGCCATGTGGGGTGATCAGGAACTGCCCACGCGTTCTCACCTCATTAAGGTGCCTTCCATTTTAATACCGTCGTTGACAGCGTGGGCAATGCTTGCCCACCCTACCATTTTCGAATGCAAGGCACTTCGAATTGCCGGCACGCGTCAACAAGCTCATTCAATCCATGACACAGGATGGTAATGAAAAAATTCGCAGTTTCCGATAATGCCGCCGTGGTCACGAGAAGAACTCAATTGATTAGGATCGTGATGTCCCGGCTACTGGTTTTAAGCCTGGCCCTTGCCACGCTACTTCCATCCATCGCCCCCGCGCAGCAGGTCTACACCGACCTGTCCACACAGCCCGAAGGCCGGATCTACTTCAACAGCGCCACGCCAAAGTCCAAGTGGGATCTGGTGCATCGCAAGTATGACAAGACGCCGACCGTCATCTGGGCCAACCTGTATCTACCCAAGGAGATAAAGGGGCGCATCCCGGCGATGGTGATTTCGCATGGCTCGGCCGGCCCGCAGGAAAAGGATGTGCGGCGCTGGGCACGGGCCTTTAATGAAATCGGCGTCGCCGCGTTTATTGTCGATTCTTATGGCCCGCGCAATATCGCCAGCACCGAGGCCGACCAGGGCAAGCTGAGTCCCGCCGCCAACGATGCCGATGCACTGGCCGCGCTCAGGCTGCTGGCGACCGATCCGCGCATCGATCCTACAAAAATCGGCCAGATAGGTTTTTCCCGCGGTGGCGGAGTCGCCCTGGAAATGACGATGGAAGCCTTCAGGAAAGGCATGATCGATGACGACGTCAAGTTTGCCGCGCTGATCGCTTTTTATCCTGGCTGCGCGCAGGTCTGGTGGGCTACGCCGGCGCCGAAGCTGACGGGCACGCCGCTGATGATGGCGCTGGGAGAAAAGGACAACTACACGCCGGCAAAACTGTGCCAGAACTTCGCCGAAGTGATGCAGCGCGACCAGCAGCAGGTGGAGGTGCATGTGTATCCCGGCGCCTATCATGATTTCGACAATACCAATGCCTATTACAAATACCACCCCTCATCAACCTCTGTCCAGAAGTGCCCGCAGATTCAATTCGACATGGAGCACGGCGAATATCGCTATCTGCTGACCGGGGAAAAACTGGCGTCGCTGAGTGCAGTCGAGGAACTGACCAAGGCCTGCATCATGCGCGGAGTAGCGACCGGGTCCGACCTTGGACAGGGCGACAAGGCCGAAGCGGATGTGAAGCTATTCCTGAAGAAGGCTTTCCACCTTCCTGAATAGGGTAGGGTGGGCAGGAACTGCCCACGCGTTTCCATCTTATTCAGCTGCCTTCCATTGAATGCCATGGACGGCGTGGGCAATGCTTGCCCACCCTACAAATTCCGGTGGCGCCATTCACCGCAATCCATGCAAACACCGATGTTTTATCGTACCATGGAAGCCGGTTCTTCTTATCATTAGCAAACGCCATGCGCCCATCTGCACTACTGACCACCGCCGCTTTTGTAGTATCCGCAGCCTTGTCCGCTTTTGCCTCTGGGCAAACGGCAACGCCCGTCAATCCAAATAAAACGCCGGCCGTCCAGCCCCAGCGCAGCGAACTTTCGGAAGCTTTCCTGAAGCGCATCCGCGCCATCACCGATACCTTTGAACCGATCGACGGCATTAGCTACGACCAGGCGGTCAACATCTATAAACGGGATACGGACGCCGAGGCAAATATTGCACTTTGGGAAGAAATATTGAAGGCCTACAAGTCTTTTTGCCGGTCGCGTTGCAAGACCGATATAGAACGCATGGATGTCTACCGGGTGCTGTTGCTGCGCTCCATGTTCCCTGAAGATGAGGCGCTCAAGCAGGCGAAACCACGCGTGTTGACGCCCACCGAAACCAGGGCTGCGATGCACTTTTACCGGCTGGCGCCCAAGCCTATCGATATGACCCCGGTGCATTAGAATCCACATCAGCCGCGATTGCCGCTAGCGGTAACCAGGCTTTCCAGACTTTCAGCCTTACAAAAACCAAGGATCTGCTATGCAATTGATAGGAATGCTGGACTCCCCCTATGTACGCCGTGTGGCGATCTCGTTGCAGTTGCTCGGCCTGCGCTTCGAGCACCAGTCCATCTCGGTGTTCCGCACCTATGAACAGTTCAGGCAGATCAATCCTGTGGTCAAGGCGCCGTCGCTGGTGTGCGACGACGGCACGGTGCTGATGGACTCCACCTTGATCATTGATTACGCGGAAGCGCTCGCCGCCCCGCGCAGGAGCCTGATGCCGGCCGGCGTTGCGGCTCGCCAGCAAGAGTTGCGCGTGATCGGGCTGGCGCTGGCCGCGATCGACAAGGGCGTGCAGATCGTCTATGAACGCATGGTGCGGCCCCCGGAAAAACTGCATGAACCCTGGATGGCCCGGGTTTCCTCGCAAATGCTGGCGGCGCTGGATTTGCTGGAAGCGGAGCTGAAAGCCCGGCCGCTGGCAGCCGACAGCGAGGCGATGGGCCAGGCCGGCGTCACGGTGGCGGTGGGATGGAACTTTTTACTGGAAATGGTCTCTGATGTGATTCCTGCCGCTTCCTATCCTGCGCTGCAAGAATATTCGCACCGGGCAGAGTCGCTGAAGGAGTTCAAGGCTGCGCCTTTCGGCGACAGCACCTACCGGCACGCCGACTGACGCATCACGTCTGATCAGGTTTGCCTATAAACATAAAAACATAAAGGAAGACAGAGATGGCAAACGGCATTGCTTCAGCACAGCGCAACATCCTCCATCCGGTATTGCTGGCCTGGCTGGTGGCCGGCACGATGGATATCACGGGGGCGATCGTCACCAGCGCCTGGCACGGCGTACCGGCCGTGCGCATCCTGCAATCCGTCGCCAGCGGGTTGCTGGGCAAGGATGCGTATGCAGGCGGCGCCAGTACGGCAAGCCTGGGGCTGGCGCTGCATTTCGTGATGATGCTGGCCTTCTCGTTCACTTACATGCTGGCTTATGGCAGATACTCCCTGGTCCGCGCCAACGCGCTGTTCTCTGGCACACTCTACGGTATCGCCGTCTATGCGCTGATGAACGCCGTGGTGCTGCCTTTATCGGCGTTTCCGCATCACCTGAAATACGATGCCGCATTCATGGCCACAGGAATAGCGACGCATATCCTGTGCGTGGGCTTGCCTATTGCGTTGATCGCAAGGAATTACCTGCGCGCAACTTAGGACCAGGCAAGAAGGGCGCGCTGCAGGCCTATTCCGCCGTGACCGGGTCTATGATCGTGGTGACTTCGGAGATGCGGTTGGCCGGGAAACCGCCTTGCTGCGCATGCTCGCGGACCATGCCTTCGTTCGGTGCGTTATAGATGCAATAGACCTTGTCGCCGGTCACATAGCTTTGCACCCACTGGATCTGCGGCCCCATCTTGCCCAGCACGCTACAGGATTTTTGTGAAATGCCCCGCAGTTCTTCTTGCGACAATTTCCCGGCCCCGGGGATGTCGCGTTCGATGACATATTTTGGCATGACATTCTCCTCATTATTGATTTCCGCGCGAACGCCAGAACTCATTTCATAAATACCCGTGAGATGCATTTGTCCCCTGCGCGGGCACCTGGGTCATTCTGGACACTCGGCGCAGGGGACAAACCCTTCGGGAACGGTCTATTTGGGCGCATCGCGTTGTTGCGCCGCTAGCAAAGGGAACCACCCTTTGCGTCGCGACGCGCCTAGCGCTGCATCCCAACTAGACTCGTTTGCATTCACGGCTATTTATGAAATGAGTTCTACTTTGTCGACCACGCTGGCCACGTGCGCCGGAATGTCTAATCGTTATAGTTCATATTGGGCGTCTAAGATAGTGGTAAACCTGGCGCGTTTCCGGCGTTTCACTGCGATCCGCATTTGGCGATATCATGTATTTCTGAGCGAGTATCCTTCGCCAATTCTTTCTTTGCTTTGGCGTAACCATTCCCTGGAGGTTCCATGCTCACCGCTACCGAACTGCAATCCGGTCCTGTGCAGGTAGTGGACTACCGCTGCACCAGCAACCCGGAAGACCAACCCTATCCAGAATTGCACGAAGGCTATTCGGTGGCCTATGTGCGCAAGGGCAGCTTCGGCTACCGCGTGCGCGGCGCATCGTATGAGCTGGTGGCCGGGTCGGTGCTGGTCGGGCGGCCGGGCGATGAATTCTTATGCACGCACGACCACCACGTCTGCGGCGACGAATGCCTGGCGTTTCATTTGTCGGAAGCCTGCATCGCTGCGCTGGGCGGCGCCGAGCGGATATGGAGCAGCGGCGGCCTGCCGCCTTTGCCGGAGCTGATGGTATTGGGTGAACTGGCGCAAACCGTGGCCGAAGGCCGCAGCGATGCAGGGCTGGATGAAGTCGGCATGTGCTTTGCCAACCGCTTTGTTGAATTGATGGCCGGCCGCAAGCATGCGCCGCAGGCAACTACCGGGCCGGACCGGCGGCGCGCGGTGGAGGCGGCCATGTGGATCGCCGCGCATGCGCCGCAAGACATCAGCCTGGACAATGCCGCGGCTGAGGCGGGCCTGAGCCCTTTCCATTTCCTGCGGCTGTTTTCACGGGTACTCGGTGTGACGCCGCACCAATACCTGGTGCGCTCCCGTTTGCGCCATGCAGCACGCCTGCTGGCTGACGACGGGCGGCCCGTCACCGATGTCGCCTACGACGTCGGCTTTGCCGACCTCAGCAATTTTGTGCGGACTTTCCACCGGGCAGCGGGCGTGTCGCCGCTGGCCTTCCGCCGCGCAGCCAAAGGAGACCGCAAGATTTTCCAAGAACGTATTGCAAGCTTATTGGATGATGGACGCCTCACCACTCAAAGGACTCCATCATGTATGACCACATTGGAATAACAGTCAGCGACTTGCAGGCGAGCATCCGTTTCTACCAGGCAGCACTGGCGCCGCTGGGCCATGTGCTGGGCTCGCACGACGACAGCTATGCCGGTTTCGGCCCGCCGGATGCGCCCGCGCTGTGGCTGTACGCCGGCGAGGGCACGGCCCTGGCAAAAACCCACATCGCCTTCCGCGCTGCCGAACATAAGGCCGTCAAGGCTTTCCACAAGGCAGGGCTGGAAGCCGGCGGCAGCGACAACGGCGCTCCGGGCCCGCGTCCCGACTATAGCGCCAGCTACTATGCTGCCTTCCTGATCGATCCGGACGGCAATAATGTCGAAGCCGTCTGTCTGTAACGAGGAGCGGCCATGGCCACCATCTATAAAGAGTTCAACGTCAATGCCGGCGTGGAAGATGTATGGGATGCTCTGCGCGATTTTGGCGCTGTGCATCAAAGGCTGGCGCCCGGTTTTGTCACAGCATGCGTGATGGAAGAGGACGCCCGCGTGATCCGTTTTGCCAACGGCATGAGCGCGCGCGAGTTGCTGGTCGGCATAGACGATACGCTGCGGCGCCTGAGTTACAGCGCGGTGGGCGGCATGGCCACGCACCACAATGCGTCGGCGCAATTGTTTGAACTTGGCCCAGGCCGCACCCGTTTCGTCTGGATCACCGACGTGCTGCCCGATGCGATGGCGGCGCCGATCGCCGCAATGATGGAGCAGGGTGTGGCGGCGATGAGCAGGGCGCTGGAATCGGCCCACGAGCCAGGTTGATCAGCACGAAGAAGACACGTCCGCGCGTTGGGCCTCTATTCGGGATGTTTGACGGCGTCGTTGCGCGCTATGCCATTTTGTGTGCTGGACAGGTGCAGCGCCAATTGCTGCCGTGTCCAGGCGCGCGCATCCTCGCCGCTTTCAAATACTTCAAACGGCAGGATGCCGTCGAACACGTGGCGCGCCTGGTTGTAGACAATGCCATAACCTTCTACCGTAGGCGGCACTACCCAGCAATTGGCGACGAGCTTCATATGCTTCACTGCAATTTCCATGTTCTTGCGCATGATGACCGAGCTATCCAGCGGAAACAGGGCGCTGACGCGGTATTCGGAAATGCCGGCCCAGGGGCCCGCCGCCGCCAGGCTTTGCGCGATGGGCGTGAGTTCGCGCAGGTAGGCGCGGGTGCATTCGACATTGAACGGCCCTCGTACCAGGGAAACGAGTATATTCCCCTCTACCGACAGGGTGAAATCGCCGTGCAATTCAAATTTTTTCATGGCTCGCCACCCGCTTGCTCGTGTGTAATTATAAGGTATAAGCGGGATCGGCCGGCGTCAACGCGAGGCCTTCATTTGTCAACGCGAGGCCTTCATTTATTGCCTGTGGCGCTGCAGCAATCTGGCGAGCTCACCGCTTTTGATCAGTCCGTCGATGGTCTTGTTCAGCTCTTCTACCTTGATATTGCCTTTCCGCGACACCGCGCACTGCGTATGGAATTCCTTGACGACCAGCGGAGGATTCAGCGGGACAGGCAAGCCGCCGCTTTTGAGGTGAGGGCCGATCATGGACATGGTGGTCACCATATAATCAAAGCGGCCCGCCATCATCTTGCGCAAGGACGAGTCGTTCGATGGTCCGTCGTCGCGCACAAAATCTGCACCCAGCGCCTTTTCCAGTTCCAGATAGGTAAAGCCGAGCACAGTGCCTATGCGTTTTCCCTTGAGGTCGCTGACGGCGGCAGGTGGTGGGACGCGGCTGGCCGAGACCAGGACTTCCGTTACAGGAATAAACGGGCGGCTCCAGTCGAAAGCGCCGGGCAGCCATTCGGGCAGATAGCCGCACAGGATATCGCCGTCGCCGCTTTCCAATGCATCCCTAAATCGCTTGCGCGACAAATTGAGAAACCTGGGGCTGCGGCCCATGCGTTCGGCCAGTATTTTTCCAAGCTCGGACTGGAAACGGTCGCGGGTGCCGACGTCATTGGTTTGCGGGCCGGTTTCTTCTTTCTGGATGATAATCAGTTCGGCTGCGCCGGTGGGCGCGTGGGGTATCAGGAACAGGCAGGCCACAATGGCTGTCAGGGGAAATCTCATCGTCTCGCTGTCAAGGGGGCATTGTCCAGGTCAGGGCTTGTCTTTGCCCCATCATATACGGGCGCCTCCGATTTGCCAAACAATTCGCGAGTCTGCCGGAAGCCGGCTTGCCGACGGGATACCCGCCCACCCTTGCAGTAAATATCTACGTGTGTCAGTACCTGCATCAAGGCTTTAACGGTCGAAAGAATTCCGTGCGCCAGTTGGCGGAGTCCGGCCCCGTCTCCGGCCCGGCGGCATAGACTTCCCACAAGTTGTCTGCAGGCTGCAGCCCCTGGGCGGTGATCCAGTCGGTGAACTCGCCCCAGGCCGGGCCCAGCCCCTCATAAGGACCGCGATAGACGGCCGTGGCCACTCTGGTTGCCGGCAACTGGCTGGCAAGCACGCGGCCGGCCGCCGTGATCCTGGCATGGACCGGCACGCCGACCTCAAAATCGAAAACTTTGGCATCCATCCTGAAGTGGTGGGAGAAAAAAGGGCCGGCAGGCGCCAAGCCCTGCGCGGCGACGGCATCCATCACTTCCTGGAAGGCCGGCCCCATGACTTTCTGTATTTCCTCGCGCGGGATCGTGAAGCGGATCACCGCAGTTTGCTGGGCGGCAGTGACGGCGACATGCGGATTGTCGAGCATGGAATTCTCCTTGCGGGCTAGATGAAAGATGGTAAATTGCACAAATCAATTTAGCATGGATGGCGGCGCATTGAAACCGGCATCACAGATTCCGACCGCTGGAACGCCTTGTAGAACCGTAAGAACAGGAGAGGACATGACCCCCATCTTCGATCGCAATTGCAGCCATGTCGGCTGGTACAACGCAGAACATGCGTATGTGTACGATACCCGCATGCAGTTTATCGCCTTTGTGCATGGGCGCGGCCTGTTCTCGCTGCGCGCGAAGCACCTGGGCTTTTTCATGGACGGCATCTTCCGCGACCGCAAGGCCGGCGCGGTCGCCTTTACGCCGGGCCATATCGTCGGCGGCACGCCACCGATCCCGCCTACGCCACCCGTGCCGGCTGTACCGCCAACACTGAATACGCCGCTGGCCCCGCCGACCCCACCCGCACCGGCAGCGCCGCCGGGCGCGTGGGCCGGAACAGGGTGGGGTGCGCTGATGCATGGTTGAGCCAGCCTGGTGTCCAGCATCTTGTTCTTGGCAAAGGCGAGCTTGAGCGGCAGCACTTCCTGGGCGCGCTGCTTTTTATTGTGTAACTGTACGTAACTTAATATGTCGAAATTCTTTACAAAATAGCTAGATATATTGGCAACAATGATGCAAGTACATGATTTTTATGCATTAATTTTATTGGCATAGCCCTTGCTATAAAGCTTGGGCAATATTGTAATAAAGTTAATACATTTACCTGAATATTGGAGAAATCATGAAGAAATTAACATTGGCGCTCACCCTGGCCCTGATGACCAGCGCCAGCGCCTTTGCTAACCCGTTTGTCAACGGCGGCTTTGAGGGCGGCAACACCAATGGCTGGACGACAGGCGCCGGATATCGCGGCGATACGCTGAACTCCGGCATGTCGCCAGGCCTGTTTTTGCCGACCGGCGCACTGTATGACGCATCTCAGAATAACCACTCGGCCATCATCTCTGCGGGCTCGGTAGATCCGCTGCTGGGCGCTTTGCTCGGCAGCACCGTGTATAACGGCAACTACTCCTTCCGCGCTGAAAACACGGTCAACGGCGGCTATGCTTCCGTGATCAGCCAGAAGGTGACCGGCTATACCGACGCCAACATCTTCTTCGCCTGGAAAGCCGTGCTGGAAAACGGCGGCCACTCCGAGGATGAATCGGCGCTGATGATGATAGTGCTGCATGACGACACCACCAACGCCGATGTCATCAGCCGCGTCTACAACGCCGGCGCCGGCGGCGGCGGCGTGGACAGCCGTTTCTCTACAAGCGGCGACCTGTTTTACACATCGCAATGGCAGATAGAGCAACTGGCCATCGACGCCAGCCTGTCCGGCCACGATTTCACGCTGTCCTTGCTGGCAGCGGATTGCAATCCTACCGGCCACGTCGGCTATGCCTACCTGGACGGCTTCGGCGCAGTGGTCCCGCCTACCGACCTGCCGGAACCGATGTCCATCGCCCTGTTCGGCCTGGGGCTGACCGGCATTGCTGCAGCGCGCCGCCGCAAGCAAAAATAAGTCGGCTTAAGCTGATCCGGCTTTTGCTTAGATGCCGCCCGATGAAGATCGGGCGGCATTTTTACTTGGATGAATTGATGCGATGAAGCGGGGTGGTAAGTCGGGATAATAAATTGGGCCAATAAATTAGGCTAACTATTCGCCATGGCACACTCCGTCTCCCGACGCTAATGCCGATGCTTACGCCGCCATCGCCGCAAAATGCTCCGCAGTAGCGATCACCAATTGCTGCCGCAAGAGTTCAAAGCTCGGCAACTGGTTGACTGTCTTGCGGGTCAGGATGGCAACCCGCCGTTTGACTGCGGGCAAGATACGGTAGGCCGGTTTTGGCAGTCCCATTTCCATGATCAGCCCCAGCGGCACCAGTCCGTCGCCGAAACCCGCTTTCACCATCTGGGCGGCGGCGCTGAATGATTCCACCGGCACCAGTTGCCGGGTGAGCAGTTGCGGATGATGCGTCCTGATCAGCGGCTCTATCTCGCGCCAGGTTGCCGAGCCGGATTCTATCGAAATCAGCGGCAGCGATTTATTCGGTTTGGTCGCACCGGCGGAATGCAGCAGCACGATGGGCTCGTCAATAATGGGATGATGGACCAGATCCTTCGCCAGCAGCGGGTCGGTACACAGACCGACGTGATAGCGTCCCAGGCGTACGCTTTCAATCACCAGCACGCTGCGATGCGCATGCAGATCGACCGAAATCCCGCGCAGGCTGTCCAGCGCGCGGCGCACTACCGCCGGCCCCCAGGAGGCGGCAATCGAATCGGCCAGTGCAAAGGAAAAATGTGAAATCGAGCCGCGCTGCGCCGGCGATCCCAATGACCGCAGTTCGGCGACCAACGGCTGCGCGCGCTGCAGGAAATCGACTGCCTGCGGCGTCAGGCGGATCCGGCGCCCGTCCGGGACGGCGATGCGGAATCCCAGCGCGTCTTGCAATGCGCGCAGGCGCTTGCTGACCGCTGACTGGGTCAGGCGTAGCTGCACGGCCGCCTCGCTGACTGTGCCATAACGTTCCAGCGCGATGAGCGCATCAATTCCGTCTAACATATTCCAGATCCTACTATGTTGTATTCCAATTATTCCATTTTATTCATGATCTGAATGTGACATATTACTCCCAGCGGCGCGAGCATTTTTTGCCGTATCGACCAGGGAGGAAAAAATGAATGCCGGCATCAAAGACTTTATAGGCACACCGCCCGCATTGACGATATGGACCGACCTCAGGGCTTACCTGGAACGCCTGGGCAAGGACCTCAGCGAAGAGGTGCACAGCTATCCGACGCCGATTGCCCGTTGCGACGTGCAACTGACCAAGCTGATAGAGCAGCGCCGGCTGGCCATGGACCTGTTGCGCCGGATGGCCGAGGTGGACCAGGCGGACTTGCCTCCGCTGTCCCCGCCCTTGCTGGCAGCGATAGAAGCCTTTTTGCAGGCGCCGGAGTTTGACCGCGGCGACCAGGAAGAAACGGTGCTGCGTGTCCGCCTGAAGGCAGCGCTGGCCAAGGTCAGTGAACAGACATGAGCAGACATGGGCATGGCGGTTTGGGACGGCGCGGCATGCGCATGTCCGGCAAATGAAGATGTAGTCGACAAATGCCTGTGTTGGGAATTAAACTGGATTTTTCCCAAACCAAAGATTGCTCAACATGACCCTTGTTTCCGACGCAGTTGCACACTATGACCGCAGGTCGATCTGGCTGCACTGGTTGACCGCTGTGCTGGTTATCTCGCTGTGGTGCGTGGGGCAGACGATAGACTGGTTTCCCAAAGGCATGCCGAGAATCACCGTGCGCAGCCTGCATATCTGTGCCGGTGCCGTACTGGGATTCTTGCTGCTCTATCGTATCTGGTGGCGCAGCACCGCCGGTGCAAAGCTGCCTCCGGCCAGCACCGGCGTGCCGCAAATGCTGGCCAGGGCAGTGCATGTCCTGCTGTATCTGGCCTTGATTGTTACTGTGGCTCTCGGTGTGTTCAATGCCTGGGAACGCGGCGACAATTTGTTTAACCTGGTGAAGATACCCGCGTTTGATCCAGGCAATAAGGACCTGCAGGCGAGTATTGAAGACTTCCATGGCCTGGCTGCCAATGTATTGCTGGCGCTGGCGGCGGCGCACGCAGCGGCCGCCTTGCTGCATCACTATTACTGGAAAGACCAAGTGCTGCGCCGCATGTTGCCGGCCAGCCCTGAAAAGTAAAAGCCTTGCCTGCCTGCTTGTCGGCAACCGCAGGCTACTATCCCCACGACAAAGCTGCTTGCTGTAGCGATAGCCGTCTGCGGCGCAGCTATGCGTTGCTGCCTGTGCCCCTCAATCCGAGGCCAGCGAGACGCGTATCTAGCCAACCGGCATGAGCGGATTAGCAACAAAAGCAGATTTCTGCTTTACTTTCTGACATGCGTAAACTATTCTTTACACATGACAGAGAAATCGCATTTTGCTATCACAGGGGACCAGTTGCTGGCGATACTGGCGGCGCTCTCCAACCCGCACCGCTTGCGGGTTATTGCAGCACTCCAATCCGGTGGGCGCAACTACATCAGCCAGTTGGCGCGGGAAATTGGCATCAGCCGTCCTTTGCTGCATCTGCATCTTCAGAAGCTTGAGGACGCGGGCCTGGTCACCAGCCAGCTTGAGCTGTCCCAGGATGGCAAGGCGCTCAATTACTTTGAAGTCAATAGTTTCGTATTCGAACTCACGCCGGCCGCCATTGCCGAGGCCGCGAAGTCCCTGAAAACCAACCCTGAACCGTAGAGGTAGCTATGTCCGAAAATGTCTTTTATGCGGCTTTTTTCTTCCCCGCCGCCGCCGCGGTGATCGTGTTCTTCATGAAATATGTCTCTGAAATCCTGCAGGCGAGAGTGCGCCTCGGCCAGGATGAAGCCTATCGCGAGATCGCGGCCAAGGCCGCCACCGCCCAGGCCGAGACGGCCGCGGCGCTCGCAGACATCCAGTCCCGGCTTATCGCCGTCGAGAAAATTCTCAAGGATGTCGGGTAGGCCGGTAACAAACAAGCAGGTCTTTTTTTGAACCTACGCCGGTCAAACCATCCGGCAATCAGGAGTTAGCAGAATGAACGAAGTCTCGTTGTCTCGCCTGTATTTGCTGAGAGCACTATACCTTCTGGTCGTCGTGGGCCTAGCTATCAATGTATGGCCGGGCGTCATCCACCACGACAAGTGGGAATTTTTCGAGGGCGTGGTCGCCTGCATGCTGGCCGCCTTTTCCCTGCTCTGCATGCTGGGACTGCGCTATCCGCTACGGATGCTGCCCGTACTCCTGTGGGAGTTGGTGTGGAAGACGCTTTGGCTAGGAATCGTCGCGCTGCCGCAATGGCGGGCCGGTCACATTGACGAGGCAATCATGCCCAATATCGTTGCCTGTTCGATTGTCGTGCTCGTCTACATCGCCATTCCCTGGCGTTACGTGTTTGCGCACTACATCAAGGAGCTTGGCGATAGTTGGAGCTTGCCTCGCTTATCTGCCGGCCGTCCTGCAACCGAGGGCGTGCGATGAGAAGGGTGCTGCGTTTTCTGGGTTTCTGCCTGTTGGGCCTGGTTGCCTTCGTTGTCCTGGCTGGCGGGCTGTTGGGCTACTTCGTCTACTCGCCTGACCCTGAACTTCCACAACTGTCCGGCACGCTGACCAAGGGTAGCATCGAAGTGGGCGGGTTGAAGCGGACTTACCTGACCTATGTACCGCGGGGGCTGCCGAAGGGCGCGCCGCTGGTGCTGGTGATGCACGGTTCGGGTGAAAACGCCGCGCAAATTCGGGTCGGGACCGGGTATGGATTCGAGCGCCTTGCCGACGAACATGGCTTCGCGGTCGCCTATCCCGATTCTTACAGCTTCGACTGGAACGATTGCAGCAAGATCGGCGACTTCAGCGTGAACGGGCGCGAGGTCGACGACGTGGGTTTCCTGGATGCGCTGGCGGACAAGCTGATTACTGAAACCGGCGCCGACCGCAGCCGCGTGTTTGCGACCGGCGTTTCGGCTGGCGGTTTCATGTCGCTGCGGCTTGCGCTTGAAGATCCTTCCCGCTTCCGCGCAGTGGCGGCGGTATCGGCCAACGTGCCGATGCCGGAGAATTTCAAATGCAAGCCTGCGGGGCAGGGCACGTCCGTCATGATCATGAACGGCACCAAGGATCCGCTGGTCCCGTTCGGCGGTGGCGAGGTCAATCTGCTCGGCTTGTTCTACAAGAACGGCAACGTCCGGTCGTCGCAAGGCTCAGGCCAATATTTTGCGGATTTCAACCATATCGCCGGCACGCCCGCAAGCAATCAGACCTCAGTGGTCGATGGAGTCGGCGTCGATCAGGCACTCTGGCGCAACGCTTCCAAAGTGGAGGTGGAACTGGTTACCATTCACGGCGGTGGACACGGCATTCCGCAGCCATACTGGCGCCGTCCGCGGCTATTGGGCCCGTCGCCAATGGCGCCGAACGGACCGGCAATGATCTGGGCCTTCTTCGAGCGGCAGCGATGAGCCGGCCCGTGCCACGTTGCACGGCGACGAACACCGCCGAAGCACCGGGAAATAGAATGCAGGCCCGCACCGTAACCGGGGCATTGAGATGAGCGTCCTGCAAGTCAGCGCCGGCAGTTCCGAGTTGGTGCGCGCGGCGGCGACGCTGGTATTGTTCCTTCATATCAGCGCAGGAAGCATAGGCCTGTTATCCGGTGCTGCCGCATTGATTTTTCGCAAGGGCTCGCGGCTGCACCGCATCGCGGGAAAGCTGTTTGTCGGCGCCATGCTGACCATGTCCGCGATCGGCGCCAGTGTCGCGCCTTTTTTGCCGGTACCCGAAAGAGCGACCGTGGTCGCCGGGGTGGTGACGTTTTATCTGGTGTTGACCGCATGGATGACCGTCAGGCGCAAGGCCGGAGGTGCTGGCCCATTCGATATCGGTGTGCTGTTTGTCTCGCTGGGCATCACCGTCGCCAGTGCCACATTCATCTGGATGGCATCGCATAGTCCGACCGGCACGCTGGATGGTCAGCCGCGGCAGGCTTTCTACCTGTTCCTGATCATCGGCGCGATTGCTGCTGTCGGAGATATCAGGCTGATCTTGCGGCGCGGCATTGCGGGCGCCGAGCGTATCGCCAGGCATCTATGGCGCATGTGCGCCGCGTTGTTCATCGCGGCCGCTTCCCTGTTCCTGGGCCAGCAACAAGTTTTCCCAGCCTCGCTGCGCGGATCGCCATGGTTATTTGTGCCGGAGATTGTGGTCGTGGCGCTCTTGCTGTTCTGGCTGTGCCGCGTCTTCTATAATTCCACTTATAAGCGGGTGGTATCGGGTTGAGCGCTGAAGTTCCATGCTATCGACTCCCATGTTGACTATGAATAATATTGCCTCATTCCTCTTGATCTATATGCTGTGCGCATCAGGTGTACAGGCGCAGACAGTCGGAGCCGACGGCCGGGAAGCGCCGAATCCGCAGCAAGCGGCCGCAGCAGCACCTTCATCTGCACCTACGCCCGGCAAGGAGGGCAACTCTGTCGTCATCAGGGGTATCCGTAACCCGGAAGGCATGGCTTATTCCAGTTTCGTGGCGGCACAGAAAGCCTATGAAGAAAACCGGCATTACGCGCCGGACGCGCCCTTGTTGTTCCAGATGAAAACCCATTCAGGGAAATTTGACGGATTGCGTTTGACGATTGCCGGCGACAATGCCTTGATCCAGGTTCCGTACGACGACAAGGGGCAGTTCACGCTGCCGTATGACGAAGCTGCGCTAAGAGACGACGCTGAGGTGACCACGGACAAGAAGCATGGCGAAATATACTGGTTGCCGGTAATCCGCTCGCCAGGACTCGCCCAGGATACATTGCGCTTGGGCGATTTGCGCCTGTATTGCAGGGTCAAGTGGGCGCTGGAAAAGGCAGACGCTTCCGTCGCGACGAAAATGATGACCTTGTTGAGGGGGAATTGCGATTCAAGTTCCTTTATTACGCTAGGGTTGCCACAGCCTGGCATGCGCGTACGCCTGGTATCAGACAACAGACAGGAAGTCTTTCCTGTCGCCGCCAGCGGCAGCCACTATATTGCCCACCGTACGCGCTGGGAGCCGCCGTTCGGTGATACGGCATGGCCGGATGACACACGTATCGAATTCCTGCCTCCCGAGGACGGCTTTTTGCTTGATGAAGAGTGCAGGAAGACGCGGGAAAAGGATGCCGAGGATTTGTACCGCCATAGCTATGCCACCTTCGATCCGGACAGCTGCGTATGGCGGCCGAATTGACACAGACTGATGTTGCGCTTCCTGAGTCTGGCTAAGCCCACGCCGCAAACATCGCGCCTATGCCTGCTGTTACGCCCATCGCCAGCGCACTCCAGAATGCAACACGGGCCACGCCGGCGGTGACGTTGGCGCCGCCCGTTTTTTCGGCAAGCCCGCCGAGTATCATCAGCGACACAAAAGCCGCCACTTCCACCAGCGGTATCAGATGCCGGACGGTGCATGCCGCCTAGCGGTCCGTCGTCGCCGCGGCTCGCGCGCCTGGCTTAATGGGGAAGCCTTTGAAGACCGCCTCGACCGTCTTATCGGCTGCGGTGCCCGCTTCGCGCAGCATGGCTGCGCTCAGACGGCCTTCGGCGGTGCCGTGCCAAACCACCTCCCTGCGGCGCACATCGATCAGGTCGATACCCAGGCGGCCCAGGCGGTAGTCTTCCGACTCCACGCTCTCCGTGCCAGGGAAGTTCCCAGGTGTCGAGCGCAGCCCTTGCCGCTCCTCCACGATCGCGGCGACGTTCACCAGCACGTCCGGGGCCAGCTCGTCGAAGGTGTAGCCGCGGCGCTCGAGCTGGCTGCGCGTGGCGGCGAGCAGGTGCCGTTCGACGAGCGAGGGGTAGGTACTTGGCTGATCCGGCAGGAACGCAAACGTGTGATATGAGTGGAAGTCGGCATTGGGATCCTGGATGTGGGACAAGTCGGGTTTGGATGCGCATCCGACTAAGGCCAGGGTCAGGGTGGCCAGGCCGAGCAGCAGTGAACGACGGTTGGTATTCATGGGTATCCTCTTGTGAAATGGCCGGGGTTGCCGGCGTGAGCACCGCGGCGCGGTGCAATGGTTTTTTCCGGCCACGGCCATGTTGTTTCTTCATGGTGGCTGACCTGCCGGTTATGGACGTGGGCGCGAAACGGGTGCCATTAAACATCAAAATGACTTGTGTGTCAACATGATGATATTTACAAAATGACAAAGTGTCAATATTGAAAAAATGCAACGAGCACGAAACGCAAGCGGATTGCCGCGGCGGAACGGCTCGCCAATCTGGTCTCTGTTTTCTGCATCATCAACCGGCGCATTTTTTGGCTGACCATGCTCAACCGCACGTGTCCGTATGTCGAGCCAGAGATAGCACTGATGCATACGGAGATTGACCTCCTCAACCGCTTGGTAAAAGACAGCAAGAGATCCCAGGCGGCGCTGCCGCTTTCGCGCTATCTCGAAAAAATTGTGCCACTCGGCGGCTACCTCGCACGCTCCAACGATTCACCACCAGGGAACAAAGTTATGTGGCGAGGCATGCGCCGGCTGGTGGACATGCAGCTTGGTTTCAAGCTCGCATCCGAAAGATATGGGTAATCGGAAGGTGTACGTCAGGTGTGCAGGCGCAAACGGCCGCAGCAGCGTCCGCACTCGGCAAGGAGGGCAACTCTGTCGTCACCAGGGGTATCCGCAACCCGGAAGGCATGGCTTACTCAAGTTATTGCCCTCCGTGCGCGCTGGGAGCCGCCGTTCGGCGATACGGCATGGCCGGATGACACACGTATCGAATTCCTGCCTCCCGAGGACGGCTTTTTGCTTGATGAAGAGTGCAGGAAGACGCGGGAAAAAGAGGCCGAGGATTTGTACCGCCATAGCTATGCCACCTTCGATCCGGACAGCTGCGTATGGCGGCCGAATTGACACAGGCTGATGTTGCACTTCCTGAGCCCGGCTAAGCCAATGCCGCAAACATCGCGCCTATGCCGGCTGTCACGCCCATCGCCAGCGCACTCCAGAAAGCAACACGGGCCACGCCTGTGAAGACGTTGGCGCCGCCCGTTTTTGCGGCCAGGCCGCCGAGTATCATCAGCGACACAAAAGCCGCCACTGCCACCAGCGGTATCAGGTGTCGGGCAGGCGCCAGCACGACTACTGCCAGCGGTAAAGCCGCCCCCGCCGCAAAGCTGCTGGCCGAAGCGAGTGCCGCCTGCAAAGGGCGTGCTGTAGTCGTTTCTGTGATGCCAAGCTCATCGCGCGCGTGCGCACCCAGCGCGTCGTGTTGCATCAGCTTCTCTGCGACTTCCCTCGCGAGCGGAACGTCCAGGCCGCGCTTGACATAGATCGCTGTCAACTCCCGGTGTTCGCTTTGGTAATCGGTGTGGATTTCGGCCTTTTCCTGCGCCAGCGCCGCCTTTTCAGTGTCTGCCTGCGACGACACGGACACATATTCCCCGGTCGCCATGGACATGGCGCCGGCAACCAGGCCGGCGATTCCCGTCAGCAGGATATTTTCATGCAAGGCATTGGCCGACGCAACGCCCAGCACCAGGCTGGCGGTGGACACAATGCCGTCATTGGCGCCCAGCACCGCCGCGCGCAACCAGCCTATCGCGTCCATGCGGTGTCTCTCTTTGTGTCGTCTGATCATTTCTGTCACCGTTGCGGGAAGGAGAATTGGTGGGATCCTGGTCGGGGATGAATCGGTCCGGGCCGCTCAGTCAGGGCAAAACGGGGTAAGGCAAATCAAAGTAAATTCGTGTTGAATGCAGGCTGCAGGTATTTAATCATCTGGTCTTCCAGCGGCCCCGGCGCGAAGCACTCCGTCCACCGCACCCAGATGCCGGAATTGTTCAGGCCCATCCCCCTGCATCTTTGTTGCACCTTGACCAGCAAGGCCACCTTGCCGGGATGGCGCAAGGCCCGGTTCAGCTTGCCGTCCTTGGCGCGCGGAGAAAATATCATCAGCTCGCTGGGATCGACCAGGTAGCTTTGCAGCCGGGTATGCAGGGATTTTGCCTTGCCCACATACAGCACGCCGAGGTTGGCCTGCAAGGGGCCGGGATAATTGGTGAACACATATACGCCGGGGCCGGCTGGAATCTGCGAACGGTTGGCCCTGAGGGCTTCCAGCGCAACAGGCGCATTCCACTTGATCAGCTTGAACCACGCAGGTACGTCCATCGCCAAGTCCTGTCAGGGTTGAGGGTGTTGTCATTTTAGCCTCAATTTTGGCGCCTGGGCAAATTATGCGCGATCGGGCAGGGCCGTGATCGACAGCGGCGCGCATGGATTTGCCTCGTGGGTTGATGCCGGCGGGCGTGGTATTGCGGGTATATGGGTAGCTACTGGCTGCTTATGTAGGGCTGGCGACGCAGGTCAGGACTTATTTTGAATCGCCGGGAGCGATACGGCGCCTGCAAAGGATAGGTAGTGTGATGATGCTGGGTGTGGCGGCGGCTTTTGCATTGCGCTAAACCGGGCAAAGGCAAGGGAACTCTTGGGTGGTATGGACGAACCCGGCCATGCAAAGTACAGATGGCCGGGTTCGCAGTACGGCTATCAGCGTGCCGGTACGATCACCACGGTGTCGCCGGGTTTGCTTGGGCCGGTATTGCCTTTGGCGCCCGTGTTGCCGGTGGCGCCGGTACTGCCCGTGTTGCCCGTTGCACCGGTATTACCCGTTGCGCCGGTGCTGCCTGTAGCTCCGGTATCGCCAGTGGCGCCCATGCCGCCAGGCGCACCCGTATATCCAGTGGCGCCGGTTGCGCCGGTACCGCCTGTGCGGCCCGGTGATCCGGTGTATCCGGTTGCACCGGTGTCGCCGGTGTTACCAGTATTGCCGGTGGCGCCTTGCGGTCCGGCCGGGCCGGCAGGAAGCGTAAAACATCCACTAAATGCCAGCGTCGCCAATGATGCGACGAACAGTTTCGAATACCTCATGATAATTCCTTTATTTGGCTTGCGAGAACTACGCACCGTATTGTGAGCAGCTGCCCAGATTTGATCAGCTTCTGACAACATGGATCAGCGTCGGCAGATCAGGCCATCGCTACTGCAAGGTGCGTGCATGCAGGAACAAGTAAAAGCATATTCTGCACACACACCACATTTGCCGCAGAGGCTACGCGCACCGCAGCGGCGGCACAGTACGCTGGCGTACATAGCGGGGCTGGAATGCGGGACGGCATGAGCTCCTGAAATTAATGCGGTTTGCGCCCGGCCTGCGGAAAAGGCTCGCGGTGGACAACTAATCCATCTTTGCGTAAGCAGTTCTTGCATGTACCGCTCCCGATTTCACTGTTACAGTCCACTGGTTTCCTTGCTGATAGCGTATATTGAACAATCCGGGGCAAGCCTGAGCCGGCTTGCCCACTTGCCGTGAAGGAGATTGGACATGTCCAGCACCATACACCAGGAGGTGGCCTTCGCCGCCAACCCGCAGCGTATCTATCAAGCCCTTACCGATAGCCGCCAGTTTGCCGAATTCACCGGCGCCCCGGCCGAAATCGGCAACGGCGCGGGCGCCGCCTTCTCCTGTTTCGGCGGCATGATCAGCGGCCGCCACATAGAATTGCTGCCGGACCGGCGTATAGTCCAGGCGTGGCGGGTTGCCAGTTGGGAGGAGGGCATTTATTCTATCGCCAGGTTTGACCTGACAACACAGGCAGGCGCCGGCACGCTGCTGGTCTTCGACCATACCGGTTTCCCATTACAGCATTTCAGCCATCTCGCCAGCGGCTGGGAAGAAATGTACTGGGCTAAACTGCGGAATTATCTAGAATAGGGAAGGGGCAATTCTTCCCTTCATTCTTCAGTAATCAATGAAATATTTTGAAGCATGGGAAGTCAAGCAGAACTGAGCAAAACGGCGTCGATTATCGCTATTTAAGCCGCCCTCGTGCGGCTAATTAATTCCCCAGCATGCAATGCGTTCCACTACAGCAGGAAAGCCAGCAGCATCATTGCACGAGGTCAATGCGCGGAGCTTATGCCAGGCATGGTAAACATGCCTGTCTGGAACTGTATTGAGAACCGCAACTACGGCTGGTATTCGGGGTAAAAAGGTCTACACTTTTAAGGCTGCGTGCTTTTGCCTAGTGTCCTGAGTTAGAAGTTCGTTGAAAATGAAAAATGATGCAATCAGTGCCAGGCTAGGCGCAAAACGGAGCAAGGGTGGCCCCCTTGCGAGTATTTGCAACGACGCATGGCATTGATTTCATCTTTTTTCTTCGACGAATTTTTAACTCAGGACACTACCTTGCTCTACCTACAAAAATCCTGCATCGGGCAAAGGCCGCGCCGCTGGCGGCTGTACAAAACTGATGCCGCTGTTTCCTGGTAGTTGATCGAGAGGGGGAGATTACAAAATGGGTACTGCTATTGATATTGTTCAACAGGCATATGCTGCCTTTGGCCGGGGAGACGTGCCGGCAATTTTGGAGTTGGTCGCCAACGATATTGACTGGGAATTCGTCGGCCCAAAAAGCCTGCCGTATGCCGGTCCGCGGCATAGCCGCGCTGAGGTCGGTGCATTCTTTGCCGCAATCCCTACGGCCGATGCGATCTCTGCATTCGAACCGCGCGAATTCATAGAGGCCGGCGAGCACGTTACTGTCCTTGGCTGGTCGCAGGCGAAGAATGTGGAAACCGGGAAAGAATTTTCCAGCCAGTGGGCGCATGTGTTCACAGTGAAAAACGGCAGGGTCACGCGCTGGCGCGGATTTTCGGATACGGCGGCGCGCTACGGGCTGTAGAAGGACGGTCATACCGGGCATCAACCCGGGGATGCGGCAGCAATGTTGCGCTGACTGCATCCCCTTATCCATGCAGACATCAATATAACTAAGGAGACAAACGTCATGCGCATGATAATCAACGTAGAGCTACCCCACGAGCCTTTCAACAAGGCAGTCAGGGACGGTAGTGCGGGCGCCAAGATCCGCAACATCCTGGAGGCAAGCAAACCGGAAGCCGCCTATTTTACCGAGCAGGACGGGCACAGGGGAGCGGTGCTGGTGGTCAATGTAGACGAGGCCTCGCAGATTCCGGCATTGGCGGAACCCTGGTTCCTGTATTTCAATGCGGACTGCGAGTTCCGGATTGCGATGACGGCGGAAGACCTGCAAAAAGCCGGGCTGGATGCGTTGGGCAAGAAATGGGGCTGAGGAATTGAAGCTGAAGAATTGCAATAGATACCTGGGCTGCCGCATTGACACAGGCGGCAGCCCACTTATTACTTACACCACCGTATGCATCCAGTTGTGGGTATCAGGTGCTGTGCCGTGCTGGATTGCCAGCAGCGCATCGCGCAGCGCCATCGTGACCGGGCCGTTCTCGCCCTTGTTGATGCTCATCTCAAAACCATTGGCCTTGACTTCGCCAACTGGCGTGATGACGGCGGCAGTGCCGCAGGCAAAGACTTCGGTCATGCGGCCGGCGGCGATGTCGTCGCGCCATTGCTGGACCGAGAGTTTGCGTTCTTCGGATTCATAGCCGAGATCCTTGGCCAGCTCCAGCAGACTGCGGCGGGTGATGCCGGGCAATAGCGTGCCGGTCAATTCCGGGGTGACGATGGTGGTTTTGCCGTTTTCCTGGTACACGAAAAACAGGTTCATGCCGCCCATCTCTTCTATATATTCGCGATGCACCGCATCCAGCCATACCACCTGGTCGCAGCCCTTTTGCTGGGCCTGCTCTTGGGCCAGCAGGCTGGCGGCGTAGTTGCCGGCGCACTTCGCTTCGCCGGTGCCGCCGGGCGCGGCGCGCACATAGTCTTCGCTGATCCAGACAGTCACCGGCTTCACCCCTTTGGGGAAGTAGGCGCCAGCCGGCGATGCGATCAGCACGAACAGGTATTCAAGGGAAGGGCGCACGCCCAGGTAGGGATCGGTCGCGATCATGAAGGGGCGCAGATACAGGCTTTCACCGATATTTTCCGGCACCCACGGGTGGTCCAGGCTTATCAGCGTATCCGCCGCTTCCATGAACAATTCTACCGGCAAGGCAGGCATGGCCAGGCGCTTGGCGCTGCGGTTGAAACGCTCGCCGTTGGCTTGCGGCCTGAAGGTCTTGACACCGCCATCAGCCTGCGAGAAGGCCTTGAAGCCCTCAAAAATGGATTGGCCATAGTGCAGCGAAGAAGTCGAAGGATCCAGGCTCAAAGGCCCGTAGGCCTTGACTTCGCCCTGTTGCCACGCGCCGTCGCGATAGGGGATCACGACCATATGGTCGGTAAAGGTGCGGCCAAAGCTGAGATTGCTCATCTTCTCGGCGCGCTGGGCATCGCTGAGCATGGTGGCGGAAGGGGTGACGATGAGGTTGGGGGTGCTCATGGGATAGGCTCTGGATAGTAGTGAAGAATGGAAATATGTGCGGCAGGTAACAGTGCCGGCAAGGGCGTTACCCCACATCATAACAAAATTCACACGGCTGATGAATGGATGGTGCAGCGAGGCCCCTCATCTCAGCCCAAATCTCAACGTTTATCAAGGTCGATCGCAGGCCGTGGGGTGCTGCCGGCCTTGCGGGCGGGAAACTAAGCGACTGCGACCATGCTGTCCAACATAATGCTACCTAATGTTGCTTTGGCAATGTTTTCGTGGCAGCATATGTCAACGACTTTTCAAGATGGCTACCTTCCGCAACGCAGTCAACAATACGCAAATACAGCAATAATTTTGAAATAATTCTATAACGGTCTACGACTATGAGATTTTCAAATCTGTTGTATTTGCCAGGTGCGCTGCTGCTCTGCATGTTTATAAATTCAACTGCTGCGGCACCCGATGAAGCTTTGCTCGGCAAGGCTCATGGATATCCGTACGGAACGTACAAAAACTGGTACTACGATGAAGCGACGCGGGTCGGTTCCTTCTCTAATCTGGACAAGATACTTCTCAACCGCACGCTGGAAAGGGCGCAGTTTCCAAGCATGCTGCGCAGGGCACCGGTAGAGCCTACGCTTCGCTATGAATTCCAAGGAAAGTCGTATTCCATCGATGATTTCATGCAGCGTCAGCGTATTACCGGGCTGCTGATATTGAAGGACGGCGAAATACTGGTTGAACGCTATCAATATGACCGCAAGCCTGGCGACAGGTTTACTTCGCATTCAATGGTGAAGTCCATTACCAGTCTTGCGATAGGATTTGCGCTTGAAGACAAGAGCATAGGTTCTTTAGATGATAAAGCGTCAAAATATCTGCCGGAACTGGCGGGTTATACGTATGGAGACACGTCGCTGCGCAACCTGTTGCGGATGTCGTCCGGTGTCAAATTTACAGAAGACTATGGCGGCCAGGATGATCTTGCGCGTTTTGCCGAAATTTGGGGAAAACGGAACCTGGTTGAAGCAATACAGACCTTTGACCAACGTGAGACAGAAGACGGCACGCGCTTCCACTATGCATCGGTCCAGACGTGTATTTTGGGCTTGGTCATTAGATCTGCCACCAAGAAAACCCTTTCCGACTACATGGACGAGAAGTTGTGGAAACCAATGGGTGCAGAGGAAGATGCTACCTGGAGCATTGATCTGCAGGGAAACGAGACCGCCGAGGGAAGTTTTAACGCGGTCTTGCGAGATTATGGCAGGCTGGGTACGCTGCTTGCCTATGATGGCATGCTCAATGGAATCCAGATTTTGCCGAAATCCTATTTACTGGAAGCGACCGATTGGCATAGTCAGCCGCAAGCATTCTGGCCAGGGAAAGCCACCGGACTCTTCGGCTATGGCTATCAGTTCTGGATAATGCCCGGCGAGAAGCGGCGATTTGCCTTAATCGGCGTGTACGGCCAGATGATCTATGTAGATCCCGGCTCAAAGCTCGTGATGGTGCAGACAGGAGTCGCCAGGAATGCGAATATATACAATGAGTCAATGGGGTTGGAATCTTACAGCCTGTGGTCTGCCCTGGAATCAAAAAACGCTACGATACAACCGCTTGCCACTCTGACGATCCCTGCCGGCGTTAATCAATTGCTAGGCAGACTCGCTGCTGCCTGGGGTAGCAGCAACATCGACGAGCTTATGGTGCAATACCATGTGAATTATAAAAGAGATGGCAAAGATCGCGTCGCCTTGCGCAGTGAGTTTTTAGAGGGGGCATTTTCGTTCATCCGCAGCTACGAATGGAAACTCACAGAATTTCGTGAGGAAGGAAATCTCGCCTATGTAAAAGCAATCGTACAGACTGAACTTGGCCAGATTCGTGTTGAAACACAATTCATCAAGAACGGTGACCGCTGGTATGTATATGGTAATCAGCGGTAAGCGGGATTCTCAAGTTCGGTAGTGAAGGACGTATTGGAAGGTATCCGCATATGTACTTTCCGGCGGCTGGGTGTTACCTTAATCATGGACGCGCCAAATCACGGGGAGGTATTCCATCATGTCGGTTACTCCAGAGCAATTAGAAGTATTGATCCAGGAAGTCGAAACAGAGGATCCTATCGACTTTGCCGATCTGCCGTTTGAGGAAGAAGCACTACGGTCCCTGGTCGCCAACAAACTGTGCGAGATGATGTCAGAAATGGACGTGCTCAGCGACGAAGACCGCCAGCTGTCTTTGCTGGCGACCACTGCCAAGCTGGTGCTGGAAAATCTAGTGCTGCACGTCCAGCTGTTGCGCAAGGATGGCTTGCCGATGGACGACAGCACTGCGGAATTGATGCGGCGGCTGCGCGGCTAAAAATTGACGGCCCGGTGACCTGGCCACGCACCATCCACCGGAGAAAAAATGCTGGAACTCTTGAAACTGGCGGCCCTGTTTGCCGTCACGGCGCTGGCCGAGATTGTGGGTTGCTATCTGCCGTGGCTGGTGCTGAAGCAAGCCAGGCCGGTGTGGCTGTTGCTGCCAGCTGCCGCCTCGCTGGCTCTGTTCGCCTGGCTGCTCACGCTGCACCCGGCCGCAGCGGGCCGCACTTATGCAGCTTACGGCGGCATGTATATTGCGGTGGCCTTGCTGTGGCTGCGGTTTGTGGATGGCATCGCGCTCAGCCGCTGGGATATGGCCGGCGCGGGCCTGGCGCTGGCGGGCATGGCGGTCGTTGCGATGCAGCCGCAAATCTAGCGGCTTGCGTTGGTTTGGCGGAGTTGAAAAAAAGATTTCTCAACTCCATCGGACGATATCAACCCGCGACAACACCAACCCGGCCGGGCATGCCGCGCGCCTTATGCCGCCGCCTTGCTCATCAAACCTTCCCAGATAGGCACAAACTCCGCCATCACCTTGGCGTAGCTCGGACGCTGCCTGGCGCGCTCGTAGTAACACACGATATTGGCATAGTCGCTGAACGGGGCGACAAACTGGCAGTAGAACAGGGCGGGGATGGCGGAGCAGTCCGCCATCGAGAATTCGCCGCACAGCCAGTCCTTGCCGGCGAGCCGCTTGTCGAGCTGGGTGTAGCTGATGTGCAGATATTTCTCCGCCTTGGCCAGCTGCGCTTCGGTGTGCTTGCTGAAGCCGAATTTTTCAAACAGTAGCGTGCCGGATGGGTCGATCAGGTACAGGTCGCTCATGCGGTCCATGAAGCGCACCTGCCGCGCCGCATCCACGCCTTCCGGTATCAGGCGGGTACCTGTGGAGTAATGCCCTTCCAGGTATTCGATGATGATCGTCGATTCGGGGATGTGGTGGTCTTCGTTGAGTTTCAGCAGCGGCACCTTGCCGATGGCGTAGATTTTTTCATACTCGGCCTTGCCCTCCGGCGTGGACAGGCTGACCTGCACGGGTTCGAAGGCCACCTGTTTTTCATACAGTGCGATCAGGGTTTTTTGCGAATAGGTCGACAGTGGGTTGTAATAGAGTTGCATGGTCTGCTCCTGAAAAATGTTTTAAAAATTGGGCTGAGCAAGCTCGCTCAATCCAGCGCCATCAGCTTGACCAGGCAGCCTTCCCATCCTTCCCTGTGCTTGTCGCGCATTTCTTCGCTGGGGAATTCACGGTGGGTCAGGATGCAGTCGGTCTGTCCGTCGGCGGGGCGGAAGCTGACGTCGACCTCGGTCGTGACCTCGCTGCCTTCCCAGCGCCAGCTGAAGCGCAGGCGCTGGTTGGGCACGATCTCATGATAGGTGCCGGCGATGACGAGCTGCTGGCCGTCATGTTTCAGCATCGCGATGCGATAGTGGCCGCCCACGCGGAAATCGACTTCCGCCTGCGCCACGCTGATGTCGCCCGGCGCAAACCAGCGCTTCAATTGCTCGACGCTGCTCCAGGCGGCAAAGACGTGTTCTACGGGGGCTTTGCAGCGTTTGTTCAGTGTTAGTTCAAACATGCTTAATCTCCTTTGCTTGGCCGGTCCCCGGCCGTGATAAACAGCTCGTCCAGCGCATCCAGCCGGCGTTGCCAAAAATTGCGGTAAATCGAAATCCAGTCCAGCGCGCCGGTCAACGCCTCCGGCCGTAGCGCCAGCGTATGCACCCGTCCCTCAACCCGGCGGCCGACAATGCCGGCGGCCTCCAGCACCTTGATGTGCTTGCTGACGGCCGCCAGCGACATCTCAAAGGGTTCGGCGAGTTCGCTGACGCTGCGGTCCTGTTCGGCCAGCATGCGCACCAGTTGGCGGCGGGTCTGGTCGGCCAGGGCCATGAAGACCTGGTCCAGGTCCAGCGCGTGTTCTTGGGGTTTTGTATTTTTCATAAAGCTATATTCAACTAATTGGTTGAATTATAGTTTGCGAATTTTAATTGTCAACCAATTGGTTGAATATTTTGATGCAGGGGTGGTAGGGATGGCAGGCAAGGGAAGATCAAGCCCCGCCGGCGAGGCCGGCGATCAAACGATCTGGTACACCGACCAGCCGGACCCTCTTAGGGCGTGGGCCCTGTTCATCGCGGTAGTTGCGCTCAGGTAGCGGCCGGTCCTGGCCTTCATGTCGCCGTTATACTGGGCTTGGTAAAGCTCAGCTTCCTTCTGGACAAGCGTGTCCTGATTGACGTTTGTATCGCAGTAGCATTCTTCAAATTTCAACAGCCAGTGGGGAATGGTGACTGTCTTTTCAAATTCCACCTGGTAAGAGTTGCCGGGCATATACCGCAGGCAGGTATTGCAATTCTCGCAGGGGCTGTTGAATGAATACAGCGCAACACTCGAAGGCGCTTGTCTATAACGGGCATAGTATCTGAGGAGGTAGTGATCAAATAGCTTCATCAGCAATTCCTCGGGATGGATATGCCCGGGGTTGTTGAAGCGGTTCGAATTGTCCACCATGCCTTGCAGTGTGCCGCTTTTCTCATAATTAACGACAGGAGCGCACCATGGGCCGGAATCGCTATTGCTGTTTACATCAAAAGAAAAATCCGCCATCTGCTGCGGAGGAGGGTGGGCAGTGTAATGCGCTTGCAGATTCAGGTCAAAAGCCATCACCGCATATTGCTTGTTCGCTGTCTGGGGAGGAACATATTCGGCAACGAAATCAACGATGTCCATACTGCCCTCTCGAAGAATTGGGGATATTCCTGATATTCAATATTTAATTTTTGATATCAATCCATTCTAATTGAGATTGCAAAATAATCAATAAAAAGATCGGTAAAAACAAAATCGGGATCAGGGGATTTTCATCCTGCAAACGAGGACGGAAGGCGCAAAAAAACGTCCGGTTCGCGGATTTCTACTCAGCGACCTTTTTCACCTCTATCGACTGCAGCCATTTCACATGCCGCGGGCCGGTGCGCAGATCCTGGGCCGAGATCATCGCGATGCGGCCCTCGTCGTCGCCCAGCGGCGCGCCGTCCTTTTCAAAGTACACCAGCACGCCATCGCCCAGCGTCGAGTTGAACACCTCGCTCCACGAATACACCACCTTGTAGCCGTCGCTGGCGCCGGCGATGATCACGGTTTTTTTCACGTCGTTATGATCCTTGGCGACGACCACCGCTTTCTCCAGGATGTCGCGCAGCCGCACACCTTTCACATTGACCAGCTTGCCCACATTGGCGCCGCCGCGTCCCTGCAACTGTAGCTCGCTGATCTGCTGCGGCGGGAAGTTGCGCAAATCCTCGACCCGCAAAGTCAGCTTGTTTTCTACCGCGCCGCTGACGGTGATGCTGTCGGTGACGAGTTTGGATGGTTCTGCGCTGCTGCCGGCCGCCATGGCTGTCTGTGTACTCACTGCGGCAAACGCGAAGAGCAGGGCGGGGATAAGCCTGATCATTGTTTGTTTCTCCTGGGTTTGTCTGCTATTGGATTGGCCATTGCGGCAGAGCGCTTTCAGAACGGACGGATTGTTCATGAAAGCCGTGAAATGGTGCCTGATTTCGTAATATACGACGAGATATCACGAATGCAAAGGCCCTGTACCGTATCCATTTTGCAAAGCAGCAAAAGATAAGTGGCAGAAAGGCATTCTTTATTGCGCTTGTGCATGTAGAAATATGTTCTAATGATAACATTGTAATTTCCGTAACTACAGAGGCACGGTAGTGGCAGATATCACGGTGTGCGGGGCGGGTATGCAGCTTGTCAACCAGACAGACAGTTTCACCAATTATTCGCTGAATGCGAACTCCGGCTATTGCCACAGCCAGAACGATCAATTGGACTGGACCGGCTCCAACTTGACATATGATTGGGCCACCTATATCGCCACCCGCGGCACCTTTACATCGTTCAAGCTGAAGGACGCCAACTGCAACGAGCTGCTACAGATCAAGAACCTGTCTTATATCATCCAGCTTCAGCGAAAGCACCGAAAACATCACCCAGGTGATAGGACGGATATCGCATGGCAAAGATTACATACCTTATGGCTGAGCGCCGTGTGCTCTGCTTGCTCACCGTTGATAACCACTTGCTGGCGTTTATATGTCCCGTCCTGCTCAACTCGCTTTCGCTTTCATTTTGTTGGCTACACTGGCGTTCAGCGCCATTGCCGAGGATGGGGTGGGTAATATCCCGGCGGCGGAGCCGGCATCCTTCTCGCTGGTCGATGCGCGGTTACCTGAGAATTTGGCGTCAAGGCGCGAGGCCGAGCAATATGGACAGACAGTCTACTTTGGTGACGATGCTCTGGAACCTAAGCCGATGAGCGTAGTTTCCGCTGCATTGAAGCACAGCCAGTCTTTAAGGCTAAGCGGGAAACAAATAAAGCTGGTTGAGTTTACGGTCAAAATCTTCCGGCCAGGATCGTCGGGCGTCAACCAGGGACAGCTTGATGCATCGGCGGCTGGCACGCCGCGGGCGAATATCGGGACGCAGGTATTGGCCTCGCTCCTGATACAGGGAATCCAGTCGTTCCGCACCAGCAAGCTGGTGAACGTTTCCATCGAAGTGAATATAGATGGCCATCCTGCATATGGGGCCGCACGCGATAGTTTTTCCGGAATGCTCACCAGCAAAAATATTGATTCGGTGATTACGCTGGCGATCGATGATCTTGTCGCGAATATCGGCAACGAGATATGATGATGGCGAAATATTTCACTAATCCAGGCAGGCAGGAGGGCCCAATTCATTGGGGCTGCGCCTAAGATCGCAAAATCCGGTTTATGCCACCGGCTTCGCGTCCCATTCGCCGCGCGTCATTTCATAGACTGCGGTATCCATGTCATACCATTTTTCGACGCCGCGATAATGCATGCCCAGGCGCTGCATGACTTTGGCGGAGGCGCTGTTTTCCTGGTGGCAAACGGCGCATAGCAGATCGGCGCCCTGTGTTTCAAAGGCGAAGGCAGCCATGCGCTGTGCAGCCTCGGAAGCAAAGCCCTGGCCCCATTTATCCTGCCGCAGCCGCCAGCCTATCTCCAGCGGATTGGCCGGGTCCCGTCCCAGATACTGGATGCAGCCTGCGCCTATCAGCTCGCCGCTGGCTAGCTCGATAAAGCCCCACCATGAAAAGCCGAATTTTTCCCAGCGCGCCTTGACGAGCTCTATCATCTCCAGCGCCTCATCCCGCGTTTGCGGTTTGCCGGTGATATAGCGCATCACCTCCGGGTCGCTATTCAGGACGAACAGTTCCTCCAGGTGGGATTCATTGAGCGGTTCCAGGCGCAGGCGCGGGGTAGTGAGTATGGTCATGTGCAATAAGAGGGTAGGGCGAAGCCGTAAACGGGGAAAGAACAGGGAAAGGCCGGGGCGGGATTTCGGGGTGCTGCCCACGGCCTGCTGCGCTGTGAATAATACAGGTGCATAGCATTAGTTGCATCCAGCATTGGCAACTATTTTATGGCAGAATACATCTCTACCTATCCACCAAGTAAGAAACCCGCATTTGCATGGCCGGTGCACCCTTGCCATCTTTCTTGACTCATCGCGTTTCACATGCGGGCCGCAAGGCGGCACAAGCAGGCCACAAACGATAGTCCGCTCTTTTACGAATGGAAAATGACATTGAAAAATAGCCAGGGCGAGTTTAACCAGAGAGCCGTCGCGCAGGCTTGGGCGCATGGATGGACCCTTAGCAGGGACAAGCTGCCGCCGGTCAGGCAAGCGTATGGAGCCAAAATCGACCTCGGCGCGCCCGGGCACCTGGAGCGCCATGTCGTTGATCATTTCGATGCACAAATTTTTCATGAACTAAGCGACAGCCTGACGCTTCCCGGTACCTGGCTTAAAGTCTGCGCCAGCCCGGAAACGGTAACGCCGTTTCTGTCCGATGCCTGGGACATCCAGCCGCCCGAGTATCTGATGGCGGCGGCATTGAGTGAGGCAGCCAGTACGCCGCACCAGGACTACCAGCTATCCGCGCTCACCAGCGGTGCGGTCACCGATGTGGAGCTCAGGGACAAGAATGGGCAATTGGCAGCCAAGGGACGGGTAGCGCAAAGCAATGGCTTCGCCATCTTTGACCAGATTGTGACCGAGCCTGCGCATCGTAGAAAAGGGCTGGGCCGCATCATCATGGCGGCGCTCAGCAAAACTTGTATCGCCAACGGATCAAAGACAGGCATACTGGTCGCTACGGAAGATGGCCGAGCGCTGTACGAGGCTATCGGATGGACGCTGGTGTCGCCGGTCACGGCGGCGGTCATGGCATAGTGCTCCGCATTTATCAGTTAATCCAGGGGTAAGCAAGAATTTATTCTGACTTGATTTGGATAAGGTATATCGCATATGAGCTATTTGCATATTGACGGCGTCGGCAATCTGGCTGAACACGCAGGCTATTGGGAATGCGAACCGGCGGTCCTGAATGGGGCGACGCTGAGTATTGAATCCGACCTGGTCTCGCAGGCGCAGGAAGACCGGGCGCGCCGGATTTGCGCCCATTGGCCGGAAATCCTGGCCCAGTGCCTGGCGTATATCGAAGCGTGCCGTGCGGATTATGATCTGCAAGCCAGTGTTTTCACCGAACCCGGCGTGTTTATTGAAAGCGGGGACGAGTGGAGCGTCTATTTCGAAACGGACCACGAGCAGGACGCTGTGGTAGGCGTCAATTTCAAGGGCAGCACGCCTTTCCAGTTGACGATAGGGGATTGATAGTACTCGCAGAATAGCGCAGCGCGCCGGATGCCGTCTGCGGATGGCGGCTTGCTGCGGCCTACGGCTTTTGGCGGCAATGCGATGGCTATTTCGCCGGCCTTGCGTTAATCTGGCGGGCCTAAATCGAAGCCAGATATCTCAATGAACAATCTTGAGCAATTCAATCAAATGTTATTCCTGCGCATGAATGCGGATGCAAGCGCGAACGGGTGGGCGCTTGGTGCCGCCGCTATCGCTGCCGACTATTTCATCTATGCGATTCCACTGGTTTTGCTTGGGCTGTGGCTATGGGGGGCAAAAACCGAACGCAGCGCTGCGCTAAAGGCGGTGGCAGTCTGCTTCATCGCCCTGGGCATCAATCAACTGCTGGCAATCGCCTGGCCGCATCCCCGTCCGTTCATGATGGGGCTGGGACGCACCTACATCGCCCATGCGAGCGACTCATCTTTCCCTAGCGACCATGCCACGGTCTTTGCTGCGATTGGATTCACCTTGCTGCTTACCGGATGCCGCAAGGCCCTGGCCGGGGGAGTCCTGTTGCTGGGACTTTGCGTGTGCTGGGCGCGCATTTTCCTCGGCGTGCATTTTCCGTTCGACATGCTAGGCGCCGCAGCCGTCGCGCTGGCGGTGTATTTCCCCGTCAGCCTGATCTGGCAGCATGTCGGAGAGGGCCTTGCTTCCTGGATAGCCGGCATCTACCGCAAGCTCCTGGCGTGGCCGATAGCGAAGGGATGGATTCGCGCCTAGCGTGCTTGCGCCTGGAGCCGGCACTTTTCCGAAGCGGCCAAGGGTGCAATGGGTTTCATCCATTGCACCGCTCTTCGCCGCCTGCCTTTATCCCCTACTGGTTCCGCTTGGCGATTTCATTGCCGACATATCCGCCGCCGACCGCACCGGCGATGGCAGCCAGTGTCCGGCCATTGCCACTACCGACCTGGCTGCCGACGAGGCCGCCGACCAGCGCGCCCAGGCCTATGCCTACCGGGCTATTTTGGGCGACGGGCGCAACAGGAGCAGCTTGTTGAGTTGATGGAGCATGTGAATACTGCGGAGTGCTTTCTGCCTGTGCGACCTGTGCGTGGGCGCTATTAGTTGCCGTTTCCCGGTAACGCGGGTATTCATGATGCACGATGGTTTTGTATTGGACGACCGGTTTTGCCGCAGGCTCTGGCATCGGCTGCTGAGCTACCAGCGCACCACCGTTTGCACCGTCGATTGCCGGGCTAGCTGCGGCAGCGCTGTGTGAGCTGGGCAAAATACCTGCAATTGCGGCGGCCCCGACCAGGCAGACCAGGGTAAGCGAAGTAGCGGCGGCGGCCATCAATGGGTGGATGCGATTCGAGGTCATCGTGGATTCCATGTGTTTCTCCTGTGTGGAGCGCAGTCTGCGCAGATACACTGATAACGGCTCAGGGCCGGGACGGGATGTACTGGAGATGTTTCCGGCGTAAGTAACTGTAACTTTGGAGCAAAGGGCCGATTTGCTGCTGAGTCATACCCCATAAATTCCAGGATGCATCGGATAGGGTAATCATCTTGCGCCGCATGTATCGTAGCTACCTGTATCCCAATTACTGGCGTACTTGGCACCTGAGGGCATTTGCTTTTCACAGTCAAGCCCTTGCAGTGAAGCGGCAATGATCCCCCGGTGCGGCATATCGCACCGACGTCCCGGGGCATTGTTCGGTAGCGCACATTCCAGCTGCGTCGCTGGTGCTACAGTCAAAAAATTATCTCTCCCAAGCAAACTTATGGCTATCCATGTGGATTGCGACTTGAACGGTCCTTCTGTGCCGCTGCGCCAGCCGTGGCGGTTTTGCGTTGGCAGTTGTCATGCGCCAACCGGGCTGCGTGCGGACTGGCAGGCGCAATTGCGGCAGGCCAGGGAAGACCTGGGTTTTGAATATGTGCGTTTTCACGGCATCCTGTCGGACGACATGGGCACGCTGGTTTGCCGGGATAAGCAGCTCGTTTATTCCTTCTTCAATGCGGACCAGGTGTTTGACTATCTGTTGTCGCTGGGCATGCGGCCGATTGTGGAACTGTCCTTCATGCCGCTCACGCTGGCGTCCGGCAGCAATACCGTATTCAGCTACCGCGCCAATATCACGCCGCCGCGCGACATGGCGCAGTGGAGCGAGCTGATCCATACACTGGCGACGCACTGGGTGCAGCGCTATGGCATAGAGGAAGTCTCGCGCTGGTATTTTGAAGTCTGGAACGAGCCTAACCTGAAAATTTTCTGGAGCGGCAGCCAGCAAGCCTATTTTGATTTGTATGAAGCCACGGCCAGGGCGCTCAAGGAGGTGGACGCCGGTCTGCGGGTGGGCGGCCCGGCTACTGCGCAAAATGCCTGGCTGGATGATTTCATGGCGTTCTGCAAGGAGCGCAAGCTGCCGCTGGACTTTATCAGCACGCATTTTTATCCTACCGACGCTTGCGGCGAAACCGGCACCAGCTCTGTTACCCAGCTGCAGCATGCCCCGCTGGATGTCATGCGCGAGCGTGCGCTGGCTGCGCGCCGCCAGGCCGGGAGCTTGCCTGTGCTGTATACAGAATGGAATATCACATCGCAGCAGCGTGATCCGCTGCGCGATTCCTCGTTTGCCGCCGCGCTGGCGGTGCGTATCGCGATGAGTGTGGATGAGGTGGTGGATGCCTACAGCTACTGGACTTTTTCCGATATTTTTGAAGAGAGCCACTTCCCCAGCCTGCCTTTCCACGGCGGCTTCGGCCTGTTGAGCCTGCACGGCATCAAGAAGCCGGTGTACAAGGCCTTTGAGCTGATGGCGGCGCTGGGTGACCGGCATTATCCGCTGGCGCAGAGCCATGCGAACGTCGTGCTGTGGGTGGGTGAGCAGAGCTACAACCCGGCCGAGGCGCATATCCTGTGCATCAACCAGGCGATGCCACGCCATGCAATCCAGGCCGAAGAGATTGCCGTCAGCCTGCAAAACCCGCCGGGCCGGCGCGCCAAAACGGTAAAGCTGCAGCGCATCGACGAAGAAAGCGGCAATCCGGCGCTGCTGTGGCAGCATATGGGCCGGCCGGATTACCTGAGCCCGGCCCAAGTCTCCGCCTTGCAGCAAGCTACAGTGCTGCTGGAAAGCGCAACCGAATTCGCAACGCAAGACAAGCAAACCCTGATCCGTTTTCAGGCCGCACCGCAGTCGGTTTCTTTCCTGCGCATAGAATGGGAACATCATGACGTCCACATTGAATCTGAAAGCGCCGCCGCAGCATCCCTTGCTCTACAATCTGCAGAAAGACTCGTTTAACTACTTCCTGCATGAAGTCAATGAAGCAAACGGCCTGGTGCGCGACAAGACCACGGATAACTGGCCCTCCAGCATCGCCGCGACAGGCATGGCGCTGACGGTCTACCCGATAGGCGTGGAGCGCGGCTTCATGTCGCGCCAGCACGCGGTCAAGCGCACGCTGACCACCTTGCGCTTCTTTGCCGCCAGCGAGCAGAGCACGGCCGCCGGCGCCACGGGCTACAAGGGCTTCTATTACCATTTCATCGACATGGAAAGCGGCGCGCGCGCGTGGAATTGCGAGCTGTCCAGTATCGACACGGCCTTGCTGATCGCCGGCATGCTGGCCGCCGCTGCCTACTTCCAGCAGGATACCGAAGGCGAGGCAGAGATACGCAAGCTGGCCGACATGCTGTACCGGCGCGTGGACTGGAAATGGATGATGGGTGGCGCCGCCGTGATGTGCCACGGCTGGAAACCGGAGAGCCATTTCCTGCCCTGGCACTGGGAAGGCTATGACGAAGCGCTGATCATGTATGTGCTGGCGCTGGGCTCGCCGACGCACCACATCGCGCCAGAGAACTACGCCGCCTGGATGAGCACCTACGAATGGAAAAAGGTGTACGGCATAGAGTATCTGTATGCCGGCCCCTTGTTCATCCACCAGCTATCGCACCTGTGGATAGATTTTCGTGGCACACGCGATGCCTTCATGCGCGACCACGATTGCGATTATTTCGAGAACAGCCGGCGCGCCACGTATGTCCAGCAGCAGTATGCGATACAAAATCCCATGGGCTTTGAACGCTATGGCGAATTTTGCTGGGGAGTCACGGCCAGCGACGGGCCGGGCAATTTCACGCAAAAGATCAAGGGCGTACAGCGCACCTTCTTTGACTACATCGCGCGCGGCGTGCCCTTTGGCCCGGATGACGGCACGCTGGCGCCATGGGCGGTGGCCGCCTGCCTGCCGTTTGCGCCGGAGATCGTGCTGCCCACGGTGGAGCACTTCCACAAGCTGCGCCTGCGCGAGGTGAATCCGTATGGCTTCAAGGCGTCTTTCTCCCCCACGTTTGAATGCGTATCCACGCACAAGGTAGGCTGGGTATCGCCTTACCATTTCGGCATCAATGAAGGACCCACCGTCATCATGCTGGAAAACTATGAGTACGATACCATCTGGAGCATCATGCGCCAGTGCCCTTATATTAAGCGGGGCCTGCAGCGCGCCGGATTTGAGGGCGGCTGGCTGGACTGAGCATTGCCGTATCTGAAAATTCGGCCGGCTCCAGGCTGGCAAAAGAAGAAAGCAGGGCGCGGATAGGGTAAGCGTGTTGCACCGGATCATGGCTGGGTAATCCGTGATTTTAAATGAATGCGGGGTGGTGTTGTATCCTCGCATGCGGTGCAATACGCTTGCGCTATTGGCACCCTACCTATCGGTTTACGCCCCATGACAATGCCGCGCGCAGCGGCGAAGTGGAGATAAATTCCTGCAGCAGGGGCCCAGTCTGTTGAAAGAAATTCATCGTATCCGGCATTTGCCTAAAAGACAAGCCGCTTACCATGCATTGCAGCAATGAAGTTCGCTTCACACCCGGCGCAATAAGCATTACTATGGCGGCCTACCGAATCGTATATACAATTGCCCTGGCGGGTATTTACGCTTCATTCACGGTGACCTCCTACCCCTCGGAGACAAGCTTGTTAACACTCAGACAAAAACTCTCGCAGATCCCACAAGGTTCCGGCGCGCTGTTCTTCATCCAGATTTTTGCCACGCTGGGCTTTGCCGTTTTGTATTCCACGCTGGTGCTGTACGCGACCAAGAAGCTGGGCTTTTCCAATAAGGAAGCAACTGCGATCATGGGCGTGTTCGGCGCGTTCAACTATGGCCTGCACCTGTTCGGCGGCTACCTGGCCGGACGCTTCCTGAGCAACCGTAACCTGTTCGTGGGCGGCATGATGCTGCAGGTGATAGGCTGCTTTTGCATCTCCGGCGGCACCACCCATCTGCTGTACTGGGGCCTGGCGCTGTTCCTGACCGGCAGCGGCCTGAACGTCACCTGCCTGAACCTGATGCTGACGCAAAGGTTCAAACCGGAAGACACCCGCCGCGAAAGCGCCTTCCTGTGGAACTACGCCGGCATGAACCTGGGCTTTTTCATCGGCTTTACCGTTGCCGGCTATTACCAGCTGCAAGGCGACTACACCAGCCTGTTCATCTTCGCTACTGTGGGCAATTTCCTCGCCATCGTGCTGGCGGCCGGTAACTGGAAGGTGTTGAAAGACTTGAACACGCCCTTGCTGGATGCCACGCCCTCGCAATTCAAGCTGCGCTTTTTAGCCGGCGCGGCGATCCTGGTCGGCCTGGTGCCGCTGGTGTACATCATGTTGCAGCATTCAGAATTCAGCGGCAACCTGGTCATCTGCGTAGGAGGCCTGATCGCGGCGATCCTGGCCTTCCTCGCTTTCAGGCACAAGGACGCGCGCGAGCGCAACAATATGTGGGCCTACATGATCCTGACGTCCGGCTCGCTGGTGTTCTGGACGCTGTACCAGATGGCGCCTTCCGGCCTGCAGATCTTCGCAACCGACAATGTGAACCGCATGGTGTGGGGCGTTGAGATCGCACCGCAATGGATACAGAACATCAATAGCTTCATCATCATGATAGGCGGCCCGCTGACCGCGATGCTGTTCGACAGCCTGCGCAAAAAAGGCTGGAACATCGACCTCAGCCGGCAATTTGCCGCCGCGCTGATCTTGATAGGCATAGGCTTCCTGGCGCTGCCGCTGGGCATCATGCTGGCCGGCAGCGACGGCATGGTCGGCTTCAAGTGGATCTTCATCAGCTACCTGCTCCAGAGCGTGGGCGAGCTGCTGATTTCGCCGGTAGGCTATGCGATGGTAGGCCGCCTGGCGCCGCGCCAATACCAGGGCATCATGATGGGCAGCTTCATGCTGGTGACCGGCGTCGCTTCGGTGATCTCCAGCTGGTTCTCAGGCATGGTGCCGGAAGCCAAGGAAGGCCTGTCCGCAGCCGCCACCAATCCGACCTACACCAGCATCTTCTCCACGTTGGGCTGGGCCAGCGTCGCGATCGGCATCGTGATGGTGGCGCTGATCCCTTTCCTGCGCAAGATCATCAAGGACAGCGAAGCATCGCCGGAACCCGGCGCCGAGCTGGCGACCTTGCCGGTGGCGGAGTTGCATGCCTAGTGGACTGATACAGTTCATTGGTTAATCAGGACAAGACAAGAGCGCAATATCCATGATATTGCGCTCTTTTTATAATCACTCCAGGAATCCCTGTTTGAGTGGCCTCGGACTCGGACCTAGCGCCGCATTATTTCAAGAAGGACTTGATCGCGGCGATGGTCGCCTCCGGCTGCTCTTCCATCAGCCAGTGTCCCGCATCCGGCACCACCAGCTCTGTCACCTTGTTGGCCGCATTGCGCATCACTATGGCCTCGTTCGCCCCGAAGGATTTTGCGCCGCCGATCGCCAATACCGGCATATCCAGCTTATTGGCGATGGAAGCAAGATTGTCCTGCGCGTCTTGCGGGATCGCCAGGAATTGCGCGAAGGCGGAATGCATGGCGCCGGGCCTGGCGTACAGAAGCGCATAATGCTTGCGGCTTGCTTCGTCCACTTTGGACGGCGTTCCGGCGAACTCGTTCCAGAAACGATCGAGATAAATGCGTTCGCGACCTGCCACCAGGCGCTCGGCATCCGGGCCGCCGAAAGAAAAATGCCATAGCATAGGGCTGCGGACGATCTGTTCCCACGGCGGAATGCCCGGCACCGGCGCATCCATGACAACCAGCTTGTCGGTTTTATCCGGATACCTGGCCGCATACGCATACGCGACCATCGTGCCGATATCATGGCCGACGACCGCCGAATGCTCTATTCCCAGTTTGGCGAGCACGGCGCGTATGTCTGCCGCCTGGGTTTTCTTGTCGTAGCCGCCGGCAGGGTGGGATGACAGCCCCATCCCCCTCAGGTCGGGCACCACCACCGTGTGGTCTTGCGCCAGGCTGGCCGCCAGCGGAGCCCACATGTCGCCGGTATCGCCAAAGCCGTGCAGCAAGACGACGGCCGGGCCGCTGCCGCCGACCCTCACGTACAGGGTCGCCCCGTCGGTCTGGATTTCTTGCGTATGGAAAGATTTTGGAAACGGCTGTACGCCGGCCGCATCTGCGGAGATTGCAACTGCCAGCAGCAGGAAGGCCGCTGCCGGGGCCAGGATGCGCATGAGGGTTTTCATATTATTTTTCTCCTGATGTGATTCGGACGTGATTCGTACGTCATTGAGATGATGCTGCACGTGCCCGCGTCCTCTGTCGGCAAATGCAGGCATGCGCTAGAATTGCAAATAGGCCGGGCAGGCTGAGGATAAAGATCCCTATTGATTATAGTCATCCACTTCAAAGAAACAACGAGGAAATGCATTAATCCCGTCGCTTGCAGCGTTGTGCGGCTATTGAGCTTTGAAGCGTTCCCGCTGCGCATTGTCGCAGCCGGAGCAAATTGCATTGCTAGCCGACTGGGTGATGTAGTGATATTTCTTGGAAGAGAAATTTAAACAAGCGAAGCAGGTAGGGTGCCAATAGCGCAGCGTATTGCACCGCATGCGGCTGCAAAACTTGCGCTGGGCTCCAAAATGCCAGAGATGGTGGTGTAGGCCTGAATGCGGCTTCTGCCAGTCGCCCATGCGGTGCAATACGCTGCGCTATTGGCACCCTGCATTCGCCCCCAATTTTTTTAGCTTTACGCGTCCGGTTTTTATGCGTCCGGCTCCAGCAGCCTTGGCCCGGTGCCCTGTTCCGACAACTCATCCAGCGGGTTGCGCAGCTTGCACGCGCCGATAGACAGGCAGCCGCAGCCTATGCAGTCGTCCAGCTGGTCGCGCAGCTGCGTCAATTGCTTGATCCTGTCGTCCAGTTCCTGTTGCCAGCGGCGCGACAGCCTGGCCCAGTCGGCGGCGGTCGGCGTGCGGCCTTCCGGCAGCGATGCCAGCGCCTCGTGGATGGAGGCCAGCGAGATGCCGATGCGCTGCGCCACCTTGATCACCGCTACCCGCCGCAGCACGTCGCGCGTATACCGGCGCTGGTTGCCTTCGTTGCGCAGACTCTTGATCAGACCCTTGGATTCATAGAAATGGATAGCGGAAACCGCCACGCCGCTGCGCGCCGCCACTTCGCCCACGGCTAGCCGCTTGGCGATATTGGCAGGATTTATCTTGGCCATCATTTTCCCCTTGACCTCAAGTATGGTTGAGGTTTTATAGTGATTCTACCTTAAACGAAACAAGGAAGAATCCCATGTTGACCACGCAAATCCAGGACAAGAACAAGGCGTTGGTGCGCCGGCTGTATGAAGACTGCTTCAATACCGGCAACCTGGCGGTGTTGCATGAATTGCTGGGCGAGGACTTCATCGGCAGCCGCGGCGAGAAAGGCCCGGCCGAATTCGCCGCCACGCTCGCCACGTTGAGGACGGGTTTCCCCGACGTGCATTTTGTCGTGGAAGACCTGTTCGCCGAGGGCGACAGGGTAGCCGCCAGGTGGTCGTTCCGGGCCACCCACCAGGGACCGTTTGCCGGCGTCGCCGCCAGCCACGCACCGGTGACGCAGACCGCGATTGCGATCTACCGGGTCAGCGACGGCAAGCTCAGGCAGGCCTGGCTGCAGGCGGACCGGCTGGGCCTGTTGCGGCAAATAGACGGCGCGCCCGCCTGAGCGCCCGATATGTCAAACCGGAGAAAGTATTTAGCATGAGCACGGCAATCCTACTCGGCACCGCCAGGAACGGCGGCAACACACATCAACTGGCCCATCACATTGCAGACCGCGCGTCGGCGCAGGTATTTGACCTGGCCGACTACATCATCTGCCCCTACGACTATAGCCACAACAATAGCGGCGACGATTTCCTGCCGCTGATGCGGGAGGTGCTGCGCTTCGACAATATCGTGCTGGCTTCGCCTATCTACTGGTACTCGCCCAGCAGCGCGATGAAGGTCTTCCTGGACCGCTGGTCGGACCTGCTCACGATAGAAAAAGGCCTGGGACGGCAATTGCGGCAGAAAAGCGGCGCCGTCATCGCCACCGGCGCCAATGCGGTGCTGACTCCGTGTTTTGAAGAGATATTCCAGTTGACTTACAATTACCTGGGCATGCAGTACAAGGGCATCCTGTATTGCGCTTGCGAAGAAGATATCCTGCACCCGCAACACCTGCTACACAGTTTCGCGATGGATGACTTTGTCAGGAAACTCCATGCTGGATGATAAAAAGCTGGCGCAGTATCTGCAGCGGATAGGCTA
>Ga0207076_1012_pt1 | contig 56917 bp, 52 predicted proteins | sample Alteio_BWMinHeat_62_FD_153568 | JGI IMG/M metagenome (GOLD analysis project Ga0207076, IMG submission 153568) | Enriched cells from forest soil in Barre Woods Harvard Forest LTER site, Petersham, Massachusetts, United States -... | ecosystem: Environmental > Terrestrial > Soil > Temperate forest >... | reverse complement strand
GCATGCAAATGCTGTGTAACCTAACTTGATGGTGCCAATTAACGTATTAGTCAACGAGTTGATCACCGACAGCTTACCAACATCCCCCGAGAGTACATATACCCTATTGCCAACCGGGCTTGTGGCTATATAAAACATGTTGCTTAGCCAGTTGAAAGTAATGTTGTTTGTAATGGAATTAGTTGTAAGATCCATAACAAGAACCGCATTTAAGTCAATGCCAGCCAGATAAAGCCATTTACCATCCTGGCTCACGCTTAGTGTATTCACCGGATACCCTGGCAATAAATTTGTTTTAATTACGCTATTAGTGGAAGTACTTATGACAGAAACATCACCTTCGGTTGAATTTGACTGTAAACTTGCAACATAAACCCGGCTGCCGTCCGGGCTCATGGCGATACTGAGAGGGCTTGCCCCGACTGGTATAGTGGCTATGACGGCATTAGTGGCAGTGCTGATAACCGACACTGTCGCCGAGCCAAAATTTGTAATGTAAACCTCACTTCCGTCGGGTGTTATCGCAACGCCATAAGGCTCTGTTCCTACAGGGATGGTGGTTTCAACTACATTTGTCGCGGTATTAATTACCGATACATTATTTGAGGCCATGTTAGGCACATAAGCATATCCCGATGAATGGGGAGTTACAGTGATCTTGGCTACCACCGGGCTATTCCCGCTATTTACCGCTGTAAACGATGCGATATTCCCCGATCCGCTTGCGGCCAAACCTATCCCCGGTGTATCATTAACCCAGGTAAAACTACTCCCGGTACCCGTAAAATTAACAGCTGCGGTGGCTGCACCATTATTTACATTTTGATTGGAAACCGCATTTACGGTTGGCAGCGCATTTACCATGCCGGTTACTGCTACAGTTTGGTTACCTGCCCCGGCGGATGTTAGTGTTACATTGCCGGATATACTGCCGGTGGTGGCGGTTGCCGCCGACCGAACGTAAACTACCGTACTGTTTACTGTACCCGAGGTCTGAGGGATGGTAACACTATTTCCGTATCCGCTACCGGCGGCAATCGATAACTCAAAATCCGCCGGGGCCGTTGCTGTAATCCCACCCGTTAAACCACTGCCGGAAACTGTAAACTGCTGGACATCGGGGCTTGCTGATGCAGTGCCAATGCAGGCAGAAATAGTGCCAGTGGTTGTGGTGGCTGTGATGATTGGTATTGTGGGTTTGACGGTGATCGTGAACGTAACTGGCTGGCCTGTGCACCCCGACCCTGGTATCATAAAGTCACCAAATGCCCATGGATTTTGGCCCACGCCGATTTGTTTAATTACCAATCCGGTAATTGCATCGATAATCCAAACATCATCAGAAATCAAATTCGCTTCGTACACATATTTGCCATCCGTCGTAACCGATATGCCCTCAGGCCCGGTGCCTACAGATATGGTATTCGTAACCTTGTTGGTCGCGGTACTGATTACAGAAATGGAGTTATCAGCAGCATTTGTTACATATACATTTTTGCCATCGGGACTGATGGCCACGTTGGCAGGATGCGAGCCTACCAAAATAGTTGCCAATATTGCATTGTTGGTTGTATTGAACACAGTAACGTTGCCGCCTAATGTATTCGCCACATACAGTCTGCTGCCATCGGGTGTAAACGCTAGGCCTGCAGGGTACACCCCTGAATAAGGGCTTGCCACCACTTTGTTAGTCAATGTATTAATCTCCGATATTGTGCCATCTGGGGGGTTGCTGACAGCGACAATACTTCCATCCGGACTAATTGCCACACCATAAGGGTTTGCCCCGACCGCGACCTTTGTAACCAGCGAGAACGTTAGCGCATTAATAACTGAAATAGTGTTGTCCCCCTGATCAGCGACATACACATTTTTGCCGTCGTGACTAACGACTATTCCCCAGGGATCGAGACCGGGAGAAAAGTATCCAATAACCTTGTTACCGGCGGTATTGATCACCGCACCGCCGCCAACTCCGCCAGTAACAAATGCCCGAGTGCCATCAGGACTTATAGCAACACATACAGATTCTCCCAGAGTAATATTGCCGACATACTGCTGGGTATTGGTATTGATGACTGAAACACCGCCCGAGCCAGCGCAGGCAATGTACGCGTAGGGGATAGATGCGGGTGTAACGGTGAGGGTTGCCGTAATAGCACTTGTGCTGGTATTAACTGCATGGAACGACGGAATGTCCCCGCTCCCGCTTGCTGCCAAACCTATCCCAGGCGTATCATTTACCCAGGTAAAAGTATTACCCGTACCTGTAAAGGTAACTGGTGCTGTGGCTACACCGTTATTTATAGTTTGATTAGCAACCGCATTTACCGTTGGCAGCGCATTTACTTTGCCTGTTACTGCTATGGTTTGATTATTTGCGCCGGCAGATGTTAGTGTCACTTTACCAGATATACTACCGGTTGGTGCGGTTGCCGCCGACCGCACGTAAACCAATGTATTGCTCACAGTACCCGAGGTTTGAGGTATGGCAATACTACCTGCATATCCGCTGCCCGGCGACAGCGATATCTCAAAACCCGCCGGGGCCGTTGCCGTAATATTCCCTGTTAAATTACTGCCCGAAACTGTAAACTGTTGAATTTGCGGGCTTGCCGATGCTGTGCCAGCGCAGGCAGAAATAGTGCCGGTTGCCGTGGTGGCTGTGACGGCTGGCTGCGATACATTAGTTGGGTTTACAGTAATGGTATATTTAACGAGTTCAGTGCAATTCATGCCGCCTGTAAAAAAATTGCCAAATGAATACGGTTGAGACCCAACTGGAATATTAGATATAATAGCATTTGTTGATGCATCTACTACCGATATGGAGTTAGACCCGCTATTGGCAACATAAATTTGAGTGCCATCCGGGCGTACCGATACCCCCCAGGGACTTGCACCAACCGGAATTGTTTTTATCACTGCATTGGTTGCCGTACTAATTACCGAAACACTATTTGAACCTTCGTTTGCTATGTACACCACGCTTCCGTCGGGGCTCATAGAGCCGCCCCCCGGGTTTACCCCTACAGGAATAATACCCGCCACTGTATTTGTTGCGGTGTTGATCACGTAAACATTGTTTGAAGCATAATTTGCCTCATACACTTTACTGCCATCGGGTGTAATTAAAATAGCCTGAGGAGCCGAACCTACCGGGATATTAGCTACAACTGCATGAGTTGTGGTATTGATTGCTGTTACGCTGTTAGAGTTATTTACATAAATAAGGCTGCCATCGGGGCTTACGGCTAAAGCATTTGGGTTGTAGCCTGCGGGGATTGCATCCACTATGGTATTTGTTGTCGTGTTAATCACCTCCACATCGTTGTTGCCGCCATCAGCAACATAAGCCCGGCTGCCATCGGGGCTCACCGTTACCGACCAGGGACTTGGGCCTACCGGAATGATGGTTGTTACCTTATTGGTTAATGTATTGATCACCGACACCGTGTTCGACGAGTTATTTACGATGTAAACTTCGTTGTAATTAGGATCCACACAAACGCCATTGGGGTTTGAGCCCACAGGGATGATAGCTGTCACAGCACTGGTTGTAGTGTTGATTACCGAAACGCTGTTTGAACCTGCGTTTACAATATAGGCAAAACCTGTTGTCACTATCGGCGTTCCAATAATTGTAGCGGTAACCGGGCTGCTTCCCGTATTTACAGCAGTAAATGAAGGAATATTGCCCGTCCCGCTTGCAGCTAAGCCGATGCTGGTATTATTGTTGGTCCAGTTATAAACGCACGAGCCGGCAGGAAAGTTGATCGGTTTGGTATTTGCGCCGTTTTGGACAATATCCTGGCCATCCGCTTTATTTGAAGAAAAGAAAAAAAACAGTACTGAAGATAAAATAAGTAAATATTTTTTCATGTGACAGGGTCAACAAGCGGCTATTTAGTTGTAAAGTAACCAAATATTAATTAAAAAAAGTAAAATGAATATGAAGACGTGCGCTAACGGGCCTGCGTATTTCGGATGGAACGATTAGCATTTGGCCTCCTGTGCCGCGTAGCATACTTCAACCCGGGGAATTGGCGGTTATTGAAGCTTATTGTATGCTATTAATAGGCTATTAGAATAAACGAATACACATTTTAATTCTGACATGGAGTTAAATAATCTCCCCGATTTCTAATAGCACATTGCCTGTCTTTAACACAATGCGGTATCAGAACCCGGCTGTTATTTTTCAACTGTTTTTCAGCAGTAATTTGCGATAAAAGCTTTAATAATTATGATTGGCCCAAAGTCAGGCTTAAGTCCTCTGTTTGTAAGGATAACGCCATCATTTCACCATTATTGCGCGCAAAAAAATATAGTCAAAAAACGTTGTTTTGATATATCAACCCTGATACTTTTGACTTCACACACCTCAAAAAAGCAATCAATATGCTATCGGAAAACAAACTCAGCGCAATAAAAAAAGCACCATATGTGCTTGGTTTTAAGGACGTCGACAGATCAAAGTTTCTGCTTGCAGGCGGCAAAGGTGCTAACCTGGGCGAGCTGTGCCGGATCAAAGGGATACAGGTGCCGGAGGGTTTTTGCGTTACCACTGAAGCGTATAAAAAAATAACCGAAAATAACCGGAAGTTGAACCGTCTGCTGGATGAATTGGCGCATTTGAAGGCCGAAGAGCGGGAGAAGATCAGCGGGATCACAACAAAGATTCGCAAGGCGATCGAAAGCATACCCATCCCAGAGGATATAGCAGAAGAAATTACGGCTTATCTCAGCAATTTTGGTGAAAATGATGCCTTTGCGGCGCGGTCCAGTGCCACCGCAGAAGATTTGCCGGGGGCATCCTTTGCGGGCCAGCAGGATACATATCTGAACATTATTGGCAAGGAGGCCGTCCTGAAGCATATCAGCAAATGCTGGGCATCATTATTTACCGACAGGGCGGTGATTTACCGGCTTCAAAACGGTTTCGACCACCGCATGGTCTATCTGGCTGTGGTTGTTCAAAGGATGGTCTTTCCGCAAGCGGCAGGGATTTTGTTTACTGCCGATCCCGTCACCGGCAACAGGACATGGTTAACCATTGATGCCAGCTTCGGGCTGGGAGAGGCCATGGTCTCCGGCCTGGTGAATGCTGATAATTATAAAGTATGCACCGGAACGATCATCGAAAAAAAGATCTCCACCAAAAAACTGGCTATTTATGCCTTTACAGATGGCGGTACGAAAGAACAGGAGATTGGGCTTGAAATGCAGAACAGCCAGGCGCTGACAGATGAGCAGATCTTACAGCTTGAGCGCATAGGCAGGAAGATAGAAGAACATTTCGGCTGCCCGCAGGACATCGAATGGTGTTTGGCTGACGGTGCGTTTTACATCGTCCAGAGCCGGCCAATCACTGCTTTATACCCTATCCCGGAAGTGAATGATGGGGAAAATCACATCTATATTTCTGTTGGCCACCAGCAAATGATGACCGATGCGATGAAACCGTTGGGCTTATCGTTATGGCAGTTAACCGCTTTTCGGCCTATGTTTAAAGCTGGTGGAAGATTGTTTGTTGACGTGACACAGCAACTGGCTACGCCCGCCGGCAGAAAAATGATCATAGAGGTGATGGGACAACACGATCCGCTGATAAAAGATGCATTGATAACTATCACAGAGCGGGAAGATTTTATAAAATCCATACCAGATGATCGATCAGAATTAGGCACCATCAAAAGCAGTACAGGTAAATCGGTCGCGGATATTCTTGCGGAAATCGAAAACGACCCGGCAATCGCTGCTGATCTGATTAAACGCAGTGAAACATCGGTGGCAGTGCTAAAACAAAACATCCAAACGAAATCAGGACCGGACCTTTTTGATTTTATCATGAAAGATATGCAGCAATTCAGGAAAAGCTTAATTGATTCGCAAAATATGAGGGCAATAATGGCGGCTGTAGATGCTTCAGCATGGCTCAATGAAAATATGAAGAATTGGCTGGGTGAGAAAAACGCAGCAGACACGCTTTCACAATCCGCGCCTAACAATATTACTTCGGAAATGGGCCTGGAGTTGTTGGATGTGGCAGATGTTATCCGACCTTATTCCCAATTAATTGATTATTTACAACAGACAAAGGATGATAACTTTTTGGATGAACTGATTAGGTTTGATGGCGGACGGGAAACCCGGGACGCTATCAATACTTATCTGAACAAATATGGAATGCGGTGTGCCGGAGAGATCGATATTACCAAAACACGTTGGGCCGAGAAACCGGTTGCGCTTGTTCCAATAATCCTTGGTAACATCAAAAACCTTGAGCCGGGTGCGGGCAAACGGAAATTTGAGCAAGGAAGGCTGGAAGCTTTGAAAAAGGAACAGGAGTTATTGGAGCGGTTGCGCCAGCTACCTGATGGCGAACAAAAAGCCAGTGAAACAAAACAAATGATCAGCCTGCTGCGGAATTTCGCCGGTTACCGCGAATATCCAAAATACAGTATAGTTAGTCGCTACTTTGTTTATAAGCAGGCATTTCTAAATGAAGCCGAAAAACTGGTGCAAGCCAGCCTCATTCATCAAAAAGAAGATATCTACTATTTCACTTTTGAAGAACTTCGCGAAGTGGTACGCACACATAACCTGGATCACCAGATCATCAGCAAACGAAAAGAGGAGCACAAATTATTTGAAAAACTGAACCCGCCACGTGTTATTACTTCTGATGGTGAAATCGTTACAGGTAAGTACAATAAGGAAAATCTCCCCGCCGGTGCTATTGCCGGCCTTGCTGTTTCTTCGGGAATTATAGAGGGGCGGGCACGTGTCATACTAAACATGGAAGACGCTGACCTGGAAGAGGGTGATATATTAGTCACCACATTTACCGACCCCAGCTGGACACCATTGTTTGTATCCATAAAAGGCCTGGTGACCGAAGTTGGCGGGCTGATGACTCATGGAGCAGTCATCGCGCGTGAATATGGCTTACCGGCAGTTGTGTGTGTAGAGAATGCTACCAGGCTGATCAAGGACAGACAGCGGATCCGGGTGAACGGAACGGACGGATATGTGGAAATATTGTAAGTAATCAGTGATAGCGCATGATTACTAATCCATCCGGCTGTTTCATTTTGAATGAATAGAAATTTGTTTGGTTGACCCTCTTAAAATTAAATCGGGCTGGATGATTACCCTGCTCAGATCTTTTAAACGCACCCTGTCTTCGAGTTTATCCAAAAGGGTTTTGAATAACTGTTTCGCCATTTCGTCTAACGGCTGCGAAATTGCGCTGATAGTGGGGTTATAAATATTAAACACATCATGATCGTCAAAAGCGATAACGGAAATATCCCCTGGGATATTCAGGCCCAATTCATTGATGGCTTTTATACCACTTAATGCCAGGTAATTGGTCGCAAATACGATAGCATCGATCCCGGGATTATCTTTAATAAACTGAACACAATGTTTTACGTTTGTTTCTGTGTCATTTGCAAAGGGTACTTTCAGAATAACAGGTTTAAGGCGGTGCTTTTTTAAAGCAGCGATATAACCGGCATGCCTTTCCGTCATTTGGCTCTGCGCAGAATCCAGGGTCACCAATGCGATTTTTTTTGCCTGGGTTTCAACCAGGTACTCTACGCCGTCATAAGTGCCTTTATAATTGTCAAGCCCCACATAATCTGTTGAAACGTTTGGTAAAAACCTGTCAAACAATACTACAGGTAAATTGTCATTTATTAACGCCTTTATCTCCGCTTCAATACCAGCCGGCGGGGTGATAATATAGCCGTCAACATAGCGTGCCCGTAATAAACTAATGAGCTCCCGTGTTTTCTCAGGGTCGTTTTCGGTACTGCAATAAATTATTTTATAACCGTTTTTATAAGCAAGTGCCTCTAAATGGAAGGCGATATGTGAAAAGAAATAATCAGAGATCTTTTCAACCATCAAACATATCATCTTTGTTTTGCCGGTGCTCAGGCTTTTTGCGAGCTGGTTGGGTTTATAGCCTTTTTCCTCGCAAAACTTCAAAACCTTTTCTGCTAACTCATCAGTTATCCTCTTTTCCTTTGCCTTTCCGTTCAGTATGAAAGAGACGGTAGATTTTGCAACCCCCAATTCGTTAGCGATGTCATTGATCGATAATTTTTTACTCATTTAACGCTCTCAATTCTTATTGGTACTAAATAATTATGTTTTTTTAAATAAACGTATCTCAATCAGTTATAGCTATAATCCGGCTCGCTGCATCTTAAAAATCATGCGCGGGGCCAATCATTTAACAGCCTTATTTATAAAGGTATAATTTTACAACGGTTTAAAATAACTTGCAAAACCGGATTTCTTTCCATAAAAGCCATTTTAATTCTTCGAAAATAGCATTTTTTATTGCAAAACCGGTTTTATTAATTATTATTGCAGCTACAAGATGTTAAGTCTTCGGGATCTGCTAAAAGTAGCCCCCAATTTATCTCTTGAACCAATTAATCTGACCAATAATAGATGGTGACCTTTTTTTTCGGAATAACCGGTAACATATTTATGTCTTCTTTTTTTCAGAACTGCGGGAACTAATATAATAATATTTAATAATGAACATCATATAATAATAGATAACAACAGGGAAGTCGCTTTTAAAAATTGCTTATTGTTTTTATGGTGATGTATTAATAAGGCCGGGCCAAAGTTATTAGGTTGTCAGGACACCTGAACCACCCGGCACGGATGAATACACCTGGTACACCTGGCACAGTAATAATTCCGGCAATTGACTTGCTTTTATAAAGAATTTTATACATGATTTTCCTGGTCGGGCGAGAAATTCCATGCCAGTATTTTAAACGCGATTTCCCTGTAGATAACAGGAATTTTCTCCGTTTCCGCGAATAAACGGAGGGGTGGTTTTAATAATTAATGAGATGACAAAAAGAGAAAATAATGCAGATTAATAGTTTATCAACATCATTCATTTTAACAGCTGATATCGGCGGTTCGCATATTACTGCAGGCATTTGCCACCTGGATAGTTACAGTATCCTCACACAAAGCATTATACGGGTTGAAGTGGACAGTAAAGGATCGGCGGAGAGTATCCTTGCCCGCTGGGAAAGCGCATTTGAACAGGTTTTACAAAAGAATATAACCGCATCGGTTTCGGGATTGAGCATTGCGATGCCAGGTCCGTTTGATTACGAAAAAGGTATATCTTACATAAAAGGGCTTGATAAATATGAAGCGCTGTACGGTTTGGATGTTAAGCGGCACCTGGCCGATCTGTTGAACATAGATCCCCGCGTTATCCTGTTCAGAAACGATGCGGAATCAACCATTGCAGGCGAAGTTTTGAGTGGTGCCGGCAAAAACTATCGGCGCGTGATAGGTGTTACGCTTGGAACTGGTTTTGGATCAGCTTACAACGAAAATGGAATTACAAGAGATCTAAACCTGGGGAGCGATCCCTACAAGGGATCTATAGCAGACGATTACCTTTCAACCCGTTGGTTTTTAAAGCGTTATTTCGAATTGGCAGGTGTGCATTTGACCGGCGTAAAAGAGCTTGCCGCCCTGGCTCCGGGCAGTGTAATAGCACGTGATATATTTATAGAATTTGCAAATAATATGAGTGAATTCCTTTCGGGGCCTATTGCTCAATACGACCCTGATGTTTTAGTTATTTGCGGCAATATCGCAAAGGCAGCCGGATTCTTTATACCTCAGCTTACAAAAAATATAGCCTCTATACCCATTAAGTTGGCGCAGCTTGGTGAAAATGCCCCGCTTATCGGCGCCGCAGCCATGTTTGATAATCCTGACAATCAGCCATCTATTAATTCCGTAACCAAATTATAGCTTAACATATCATGCAAAAAGCAGCATTTATCGAAAAAAAGTTTATCGTCAACTTTATTTTTGTAACCTCCTTGTTTTTAATGTGGGGAGTATTGCATTCAATGAGCGATGTGCTCAACAAGTATTTCCAGGGCGCATTAAATGTTTCAAAATCACAATCAGGGCTTATCCAGTTTTCGGTTTTTGGCGCATACGCGGTGATGAGCTACCCTGCCGGGTATTTTTTAAAGATGTTTGGCTATAAGCCAGGCGTACTTCTCGGCTTATCACTATTTGCTATCGGAACATTCCTGTTTATTCCTGCGGCAAATGCGTCGTCTTTTAGCTTTTTCAGGATCGCCCTGTTTGTTATGGGCTGCGGAATGGCCACCCTCGAAACAGTGGCCCATCCCTTTGCTGCTGCCCTGGGCGATCAGCGCACCAGCGACCGGCGTATCAATTTTTCACAATCGTTTAATGCCCTTGGCGCAACTGCCGGTCCGTTGATTGCTTCCTGGTTCCTTTTTCGCGTTACCACAGGAAACCTGCACGACCTTGACGCTGCTAAATACCTGTATGTCAGTATCGGTGGCGTATTGGTTTTACTTATCATGGCCTTTTCATTTCTCAGGATACCTGTGTTAAGTGACCCGCATGTTGCCGTAGCTGAAATAGACCCCGATGCTGTTAATGTCGATATAGCTCCTGAAAAAAAGCTATACCAGCACAAACATTTTGTATGGGCAGCTGTCGCCCAGTTTTTTAACGTAGCCGCGCAGGCAGGTACCTGGGCATTTTTTATTAACTATGCCTCGTCGATAATGCACTTTAGTAACATGTCGGCATCAAGGTATTTTAGCATTTTTATGGCCATGATGATGCTGGGCCGTTTCACCGGAACCTACCTGATGAAATTTATAGCGCCCAATAAATTACTGGCAGGTTTTGCATTAGGTAGTATTATTATGTGCTTAATAGTAGCGCAGGGCTTAGGCTGGCCATCATTTATTGCATTAATGATGATCAACTTTTTCTTCAGTATTATGTTCCCGACTATTTTTAGCCTTGGCTTAAAAAACCTTGGATCTCATACCCAACAGGCCTCTTCATTCATATCAATGGGGGTTGTAGGCGGGGCCGTTTTTCCTTTAATAATGGGGCAGGTTGCTAATCATGATGTTGCAAAAGCATACTATTTGCCGATAGTTTGTTATGTAGTTATCTTCTTATTCGGCTGTAAGTTTTATAAGGTAAAACATTAATTTTATTCATATGGTCATCGGGCGCATAGGTACAGGTCCGGTAAAGTTGTAACAAATACCAATATTTTTTAAAATAAATTTGCAAAACCGGTTTTATTGAGTATCATTGCTCCTGATTCATAAAACCGGTTTTGCAATCTATATTTGTTGAACCAGGTATAAACCAATTATAAATACGCTTAATGAAGACGATACTTACTAAACTATCAGGATTTGTAGCCTGTCTGCTGGTTTTTAACTTTTCGGTCGCCCAAACAAGCAATCATAATATGCTCCCAAAATGGGCATTTGGAGGCTTTGTCAGGCCGGTCGGGATTAATCCAATTATTTCGCCGGATTTGAATGCGGTGTTTTTAGACCCCATGTCAAACAAAATGACAAAATGGGAAGCGAATTATACTTTTAATCCGGCAGCCACTGTTAAGGGCCATAAGATTGTGGTGCTTTACCGGTCGGAGGACCTGACCGGCGTGGAGATAGGAACCCGCACTTCGCGCATCGGCTACGCCGAAAGCAATGACGGCCTTAGTTTTAAACGAAACTCAAAGCCTGTTATGTATCCCGGCAACGACAGCCAAAAAGAATTTGAATGGCCCGGTGGTTGCGAAGATCCCCGCGTCGCCGTTACTGAAAATGGAACTTATGTAATGTTTTATACCCAATGGAACCGTAAAGTTCCGCGCCTGGGCGTGGCTACCTCAAAAGACCTGATCACCTGGGTAAAATATGGTCCTATCTTCAGGAAATTCTATCATGCAAAGTTTGCTGACATTCCCAATAAATCTGCCTCAATCCTTACAAAATTAGCTGGTGATAAACAGGTTATTGCGAAGATAAATGGTAAATACTGGATGTACTGGGGCGAGCAGCATGTGTATGCGGCCACTTCAACCAACCTGGTAGACTGGAAACCTGAAGTAGATAGTAATGGCGAACTTAAACAACTGTTTTCGCCACGCCCCGGCTATTTTGACAGTGACCTTACCGAGTGCGGGCCTCCGGCGATCATGACCGATAAGGGCATTATCTTATTTTATAACGGAAAAAATCACCCCGGCAAGGGCGGAGATAAACGTTTTAATGGCAATTCGTACTGTGCCGGGCAGGCTTTACTATCGCTGACCGACCCTTCGAAGCTGATAACGCGTTTAGATGTTCCTTTTTTGCGCCCGATGGAATCGTTTGAAAAAAGCGGGCAATATGTAAACGGAACAGTTTTTATTGAAGGAATGGTTTATTTTCAGAAAAAATGGTTTCTCTACTATGGTTGTGCAGACTCAAGGGTAGGGGTGGCTGTTTTTGATCCCAATAAACCGGCCCCTCCCGACCCGATACCACTTTTATAGTACTATCCCCTGATTGTTTATTCCATTTTTTTAAATGACTCACTGCAAAGTAGTGGGTAAGGGGGCTTTTTGGCTCTGAAAACTTAAAAATTACTTCTGAAAGAATATCTGCAACCAATTAAGACTATGAGAAGAAAGGGGAATTTTAATGAAATAATTTACTAAAAACCATTACCCGATAATCGGAAGTGCTTAGCATTTCCATTTTACCGACAATAGAGGTATAGCCACTCCCGGCTATATCAGAAGCATTATTCAATTATTCACTTTAATTCAAAGTATATGAAAAAAACTTACAGTTATTTCATTATCTCCCGATATGAAAAAGGAATTCGTTTAACTGCGAAACTTGCTCTTGCCCTACTTCTGTTAGCAATTGTTCAGTTTTCAGCATACGCGGGTTCTCCAAATGGAAGTAACCGCGTATATCATACCGCCGGTTCATCCAAAAACAATATCCCTTCAAAATCATTAGCAACCCAAACGCAAATAGCTGATATGAAAGTAACAGGGAAGGTCACCGACGACAAAGGCGAAGGGCTTATTGGTGCAACAGTTGGCCTGAAAAATGGAAAAGGATTGACAGTTACCGACGTAAACGGCAATTTTATAGTAACAGTGCCTGAAAACGCAACACTGGTGGTATCCTACGTCGGTTATCAATCACAGGAAGTTGAAGTAAATGGCCGGACACAGCTAACTATTGTGTTAAAAGACCGGCCAGGCAGCTTAAACGAAGTAATAGTTGTTGGTTATGGTACACAACGTAAAAAAGACCTTACCGGTGCCGTTTCGCTGATCAGCAGTAAAGATATAAAAGACCTGCCCGTAGGTGGCGTTGATCAGATATTACAAGGCAAGGCTGCAGGTGTTTCTGTAACCCAAAATACAGGCGCGCCCGGGGATGCAATTTCCGTACACATCAGGGGGCTGGGTACAATCAATGGTAATTCTCCATTATATATTGTTGATGGTGTACCCACAACCGATGGCATAAATGACGTCGCGCCTGACGATGTAGAAAGTATCAATATTCTTAAAGACGCCTCTTCAGCAGCAATTTATGGCGCCAGGGGCGCAGGTGGTGTGGTAATAATTACTACAAAACATGGTACAGCGGGTAAAACAAAGGTTAGCCTCAGCGCCTATACTGGTGTGCAAAACGCTGCCAACCTTATTAAAATGGCCAACACAAGCCAATATATAAAAGCCTATAATACAGCGGCCACAAATGACGGCAGGGCGCTCATATCCGATAGTTTAGCAAATACATTGCCTGATGTTAACTGGTTAAAGGCAGTGTTGAAGCCTGCTCCGGTAACCAATGTCAACTTATCAATAAGCGGCGGAAGCGAAACTTCAAATTATATCGTATCGGGTACTGTTTTCAGCCAGGGCGGACTCATCCAAAATTCATCATTTAACCGGTATAACTTACGTACCGGTATAAATAGTACCATAAGTAAGTACCTTAAAATAGGTACCAACGTAAACTTATCCTATTCAAAAACAAGGATAGTCGGTACATCAGGCGATGGGTACTCGGGCGCGGCTGCCAGCGTGGTTCGTTATGCGTTGTTCCGCACCCCGGGTACACCCGTTTATGATCCGGGCGGCCAATTTGTCTCCCTCCCGGAGCAGGACAACAGGCCCGGCGTTGGTATAGGGAATTTCCTGGGTGATGGATTAAACCCTGTACAGGAAGCCGCCAACGCAAACGACAATAATTATAGCTACTTGGTTCTGGGTAACTTTTTTGCCGAATTAACCCCGATAAAAGGTCTTAAAATAAAGTCTGACGTTGGTTTGGATATGAATTTGACTTCATATAAGCAATTTTTCCCCACTTATGGTACGCCTTCAAATGATCCATACCAGGGAAGCGGATACACTGGTAACCTGGGCCCGCAACCCATCCAAACGGTAAATTCGCCAAATTCACTTGCGCAATCAAACAACAATGACCTGAATTATAACTGGACAAATACAGCCACATATGATTTTAACTATAAAAAGAATGCCTTTACTTTTTTATTAGGTACTGAAATTCTTAAACAGGACCAAACAGGTATGGGTGCGTCAAGGACATCATTTGTAAATCAGTCTTCTACTTTTCAATATCTTGATAATGGCGGCGCAACCGGCGAGCAAAACGGTGGCGGCGAATCACATTACGGGTACTTTTCATTGTTTGGCCGCGTCAACTACCAGTACGACAGCAAATACCTGGCGAGTTTTAGTTACAGGTATGATTCCTCTTCAAAACTCGATCCCAATGCCCAATCGCAATCTGTTTATTCAGGTTCATTCGGATGGCGCATTAGCCAGGAAGAGTTTATGAAGGACATTAAACCAATTTCGAACATGAAATTAAGGGTTGATGTTGGCCAGGCGGGTAATTCAAACGCCCTGCCCGATTATCCCTACCTGTCCACATTACTTGGTGGCAGCTATTACCCTTTTAACGGTACTACCAACCAGGGTTATACCATTAATGCTATCGGAAACTCAAATATCCGTTGGGAAGTAAGTACACAGGAGGACGTTGGCCTTGATTTAGGCTTTTTCAACAATGCATTAACAGCAACAGTTGATTATTATGTAAAAAACACAAACAACGTACTGCTACCGTTATCATTACCAACCAGCGCGGGGCAGGCTTCATCGCCGTTCGTTAATGCCGGTAAAGTGCGTGACCAGGGCTTAGAGCTTGAATTAAGCTATAATCAACATATTAATAACGATTGGAGCTACACCATAAGCGGTAACTTTGCCACGTTAAACGATGATGTTGTTTCTCTCGACGGCGCCCCTCCGATTGCTAACGGGCGTATCGATAATAACTACAACGCTACACTTACCGAGGTAGGCCATCCTATTGGTTCATTTTATTTATTGCAGCAGGAAGGCATTTTTCAAAACGCGCAGCAGATATTTACGCACGCGTACCAGGGCCCGGGTATAAGGCCAGGTGACGTAATGTATAAGGATGTGAATGGCGACGGCGTTATTAACGATGCCGATAAAAGTATAGTAGGCAGCCCCATACCGAAGTTTACTTATGGGTTTACAGGTAATGTAGCGTATAAAAACTTTGATCTGACCGTGTTCTTCCAGGGGGTATATGGTAATAAGATATATGACCAGGTTAATACTGATATTGAAGGGTTCTATCGTCCGTTTAATATCACCGAGCGGATTGCTACCCAAAGCTGGACAGGCCCGGGCACTAGTAACCAGTTTCCGATATTATCATGGACAGATGCAACAAATAACAAACAGCCGTCAACCCGTTTTTTAGAAAGCGGCTCATACCTGAGGCTTAAAAATGTGCAGCTTGGTTACACATTAGCTAAAAACGTTTTACAATCTCTTGGCATGTCATCGGTGCGGGTATTTGTAAGTGCGCAAAACCTGCTCACTTTTACCAGGTATACCGGCTTAGATCCCGAACAATATAATAATAGTAACAACGGCGGTACGGTGCAGGCTGTGGGTATTGATTGGGGAACATATCCGTCGGCACGTGTTTTAACAGTCGGCATTAACGCTAATTTCTAAATTTTAATTTATAGAAAGATGAAAGCAAAACACATTTCAATATACTTAATGGCAATCCTGTTCTTTTCAACTACAGGATGTAAAAAGGTGCTGAATGAGCCTATATTGGGACAATATTCAACAACCAATTTTTTTACGAATGACGCTAATGCCATTTTAGCAGTAAATGCAGCATATGCCTCGCTCACATTTACGGATGCATCTTCAAACGCTATCTGGGTGTTAGGGGATGTGGCTTCGGATGACGCGATAAAAGGTGGAAGCGCAGGCGACCAGGCTGATTTTCAATCAGTGGGCGACTTTAATATTAATCCTTCAAATTCAGCGGTTGAAGCGGTTTGGAAAAGATATTACGAGGGCGTATTTACGTGCAATGTTGTTACCGATGGTGTAACAAATAATCCTGCAATATCTGCTTCAGTTAAAACGCAGGTATTGGGCCAGGCTGAATTTCTGCGTGCTTATTATTATTTTAATTTAACGGTTGCTTATGGCGCAATCCCTTTACACCTTAAAGTCGAAACACCCGCAGAGGCGCAAAAACCAGTATCAACCCAGGCACAAATTTTTGCACAGGTTGAGCAGGATTGTACAGCGGCGGCAGCAGCTTTGCCGATCGCCTGGACAGGCCCTGATCTTGGCCGTGTTACTAAAGGCGCGGCCCTGTCTTTGCTGGCCAAAACCTATCTTTTTGAAGGGAAATGGGCACAGGCCGCGTCAACTGCGCAAGCTGTGGAGGCCTTAAATATTTATAGTTTACTACCAGTTTATGCTGATAATTTCAGAGCTGCTACAAAAAATAATACAGAAGGTATATTTTCAATTCAGCACCAAACAGGGTTGGTACCTTTCCAGGGCAATAATTTAAACGTATGGTTTGCACCGCGTTCAATAGGGGGGTATGGGTTTTATTATCCAACACAAAGTTTGGTTGATAATTATGAAAAATCTTCAGGAGGTGTTGACGACCCGCGTTTGGATTATTCGATTGCAAGAGCAGGTCATCCTTATTTTGATGTTGCTTTTGACCCAAGCTGGACAACAACCGGATATCTGAGTAAAAAACATTGTCAGCCGTTATCAGAAATACCGTCAAGCATTAAAGGCGATGGAAACTTAAATTACCAGGCCATACGCTTTGCCGACGTTTTACTAATGGAGGCTGAGGCATTAAATGAATCGGGCAGCAGCGCGGCCGCCTTGGTACCGCTTAACAAAGTACGCAAACGGGCCAGGGAAAGTTATATGTATGACAGTAGCTTACCTGGCTATCCAACAGTGCCGGCTGGTTTATTGCCTGATATTACTATAACAGACCAGGCGCAGCTGCGTGATATTATACGCAGGGAAAGGCGCTCGGAACTGGCATTAGAATTTCATCGCTTTTTTGACATAATAAGGTATGGGGCTACTTACGCTAATGGCGTATTATCATACAAACCACTGTTTAATTATAACACTGACAAGTACTTCCCGATACCAGAAAGCGAAAGACAGACTAATCCGAAGTTAGGCTTGTAATTGTACATTTTTAAAATAATCATTAATAAATGAAAAAGCTTAAAGAACTAACAGCAGTAGTCATCATGATGGTGGCACTGGCAGCGGTCTTTCAATCCTGTAAGAAAAGCGCTGATAAACCTAATTATAATTCTGACAAGACCAGACTTTCCGCCGAAACAGATTCATTGACGACAGTTTATAACCTGGCGGTTGAAGGAAAACAAGCGGGAGATTATGTGCCGGGTTCAAAGGCGGCGCTGGAAACAGCCTTAACTTTAGCCAAAAGCGTTGTGGATGGTCAGTTTACACAACAGCAGGTTAACAATGCTGCGGCAAATTTGATTCGCGCCGCTACGCAGTTTAATGTCAACTTAATTCAGCAAGTATCTGCCGCTAACCTTGTCGCATCCTGGGATTTTACCGGCAATGCAAAAGATGTATCAGGCAATGGCCACGATGGTACATTGCAAACCGGCTGGGTAGGCCCCTACGGCGCACCGGCGGTTGATGGCGCTACTTTACCTGTTTTAGTTGCCGACAGGTATGGCGTTGCCAACAGCGCTTATCACTTTAACAACGGCGCCTACGTTGAGGTACCTTATGATGCGACACTCCGGCCGTTGACTTTTACAATTTGTGCATGGATAAAACCAGATGTGGCAAGTAACGGAAATTATATATTTTCATTGGACCGTTGGAATGGCTATAAATTCCAATTGCAGGGCGGCAACCTGCCTTTCCTTACCGTAATGACCAGCACCGGCGACCACGACCAGGATGACGGCGGCCCATCGGTTACTCTGGGTGTTTGGACACAAGTAGTTGCGAGTTACACAAACGGTACCGAGAAATTTTATATCAATGGTGCATTGGTAAAAACGGCTAACGTCACTGGTGATCCAACTACTTTGGTTTCTCCACCGCCGCTTGCCATAGGCAACGAGCTTCCTAAATCAGCTTATAATTTTACAGATCCAAACAGCCCGAATGCTTATTATGGCGGTAATTACTTTATGGGATCTATTGATGACGTCCATCTTTATAATAAAGTACTAAGCGATACAGAGGTAAAATCACTGTATACAATGGAACAACCATAGGCAATAAATAAACGAATTTAATAAACGGGTGGCTTAGGTAAAAATAACCCCGAACGCTTGTTTAAAGAGACTAAGGTGAGATTTAGTTGTTCATTTAAAGTTTAGTTGACAAAGCATCCCGAAAGGGGTGCTTTTTTTATTAAAAATATTATAACGCTCAATAAAAGTCCATTACGGATCAATATGATTAATTTTGGAAATCAATTTTCGCCAATGACAATCAAAGTAAAAAGAATATACGAGCCTTATTCTGCAGACGATGGTTATCGCATCCTGGTTGACCGTTTATGGCCGCGCGGAATGAAAAAGGAAGATGCCCGGATTGATAAATGGCTGAAAGAAATAGCACCTTCAACAGCGCTGCGCAAATGGTTTAACCATGAACCCGATAAATGGGAGCAATTTCGCCAAGAGTATCATGATGAGTTAAAAACATCCGTCGCATTGGATGAGTTGCTTGCTGATTTGAAGGAACATGAAACAGTGACCTTTCTGTTTTCGTCAAAAGAAGAAAAAATTAATCACGCTGTCGTATTGAAACAATTTGTAGCGGATCATTCACAATCATGAAATGCCGACAGGTACTTGTCAATATAGAATTGTTTGCTCATCGCTTTATACTGCATGATGAACCTGGGATGCTCCAGCGCGACGATCTCTTTAAAGAAACCATGCTCATTATTAAGCCGGCGTAAAACATTTTCATTTTTTCCGGTGCCGAAACAGAAACACACATCCGTACCAATACCTAAGGCTACCTGTTTGTTGATATTGTCGATAATAGCATCGGTCACCGTGTTAAGCAGTTCCTTACTATCATAATAATTGTAATTCTTCTCCTTTCCGTTTGCTTCAACCTTTGTAAAACCAAGCGGAAAAAGCGAATTGATGTAGAATTTTTTATAAAACGCTTCTGGGCCGCCAAAGGCATTAATCATCTCATACACAAAAACTGATGAGGGTTCATGCGCCGGTTTGCCCTCATACGCAATATGGCATTCTGATACCAGTCTTTTTGGATCTGTAAAAGGAATACCGGTTATGCCACCGCCAAACCTGCCGGGGTTAATGCCTAATATTAAATGCCGGGCATCGTTGTCGTTGTAATATTTGTGGTAAAAGGCATCCGCAATAGTCATCGTCTGCGCAAACTCCTTAAACGGGTTCATGATCCGTATCCCCTCCGGCAACGCAGGGCCGGTATAGGCCAGGTTTTTATTGAATGAGATAACTTTATCTGCAAATGTCATAAGGCAAGGTAAATGTTTTTTCCTGAATTTGTTGGTTTGACAAGGACGACCAATAATTGTAATATTACAAATCGAAAAATAGCAACCATTATGGCTGATAGTAAAATTATTTATGCAAGGGAATCAGTATTGGAGCCCGATGAATTTATTGATGTATTGAAAAGAAGCACACTGGCCGAACGCCGCCCGGTCACCGATCCCGAAAGGATAAAACTGATGTGCCAAAACGCCAATTTAATAGTAACTGCCCGGCAAAACGGCTTACTTGTTGGCGTTGCCCGTTCAATAACAGATTTTGTGTATTGCACTTATCTTTCCGATCTGGCGGTTGATGTTTCGCTGCAAAAGCAGGGGATAGGGGTAAGGCTGATCAAAGAAACGAAGAAACACAGCATGCCGGCAAAATTAATTCTGCTTTCGGCACCGGCTGCTGTAAATTATTATCCTAAAATTGGTATGAAACGCCACGAGTATTGTTTTATGCTTGACGATATCAACGATTTGAAAATAGAGGATTAATTAACCTGAAGCGATTTTTGCTCATTTAGCAACTCCATACATTCTGTCGCAATTTCAAGCTCCTCGTTGGTGGGGATCACTAAAATTTTAACGGGGGAGTTATGGGTATTTATTTCATGCGGGGCATTTACTCTTAAACTGTTCTTACCTGCATCTATCCGGATCCCGAAAACATCCATCTCCTGGCAGATCATTTCCCTTATCAATACATCGTTTTCACCAATTCCGGCAGTAAAAACAATTGCATTAAGGCCATTGAGCGCCGCAGTATAGGAGCCGATATATTTTTTAATGCGATAGGCAAACATTTCAAAAGCCAGCAGGGCATTAGGGTCGCCTTCTTCAATTAGTCTTTTTATGTCCCGCATATCGCTATATCCGGTAAGGCCAAGCATGCCGCTTTCTTTATTCAGGATATTACTTACCTGGTTGATGTCGTAGCCCAACTGTGTCATCATATAAATTAATACCGATGGGTCTATACTGCCGCTGCGGGTCCCCATAATCAAGCCTTCCAATGGTGTTAGCCCCATGCTGGTGTCAATACATTTACCGGCATTTACGGCCGCCATGCTGCAGCCATTGCCCAGGTGTATGGTGATGATCTTTGCCTCAGGGTTATTAAGATAGCTTAACGTTTTACCTGTTACGTATTTATGGCTGATACCATGGAACCCATAAACCCTGATGCCCTCATCAAGATAGAAAGTTTGCGGGATAGCATACCGGAAAGCTTTCTCGGGCAATGTCTGGTGAAAAGCGGTATCGAATACGCAAATGTGGGTTGCTTTGTTGAACAACTTTTCGGCAACCTGTATGCCCTGGTAGCTGCCGGGATTATGCAGCGGCGCTAAGGGGAATAGTTTTTTTATTTCCGCCTTAACCTGTTCAGTAACAATAGTGGTTTTTGTTAAAGTTTCCCCGCCGTGTACGATGCGGTGGCCTACCACGCTGATGTCGTCCGGGTTCTGTATTACGCCTATACCAGGCTCAGTTAAAAGTTTGGCGGCCTCATTCATGCCGGCTTCATGATCCGCTATATCAAAGGTTAGGCTGATCACTTTTTCCTCACCATCTGTATAAACTTTGTGGATGATCCCCGAATTTGGCAGTCCGATCCGTTCAATAAGCCCGACGCAAACCGGCTTGGTTGAAGGCATTTTAAACAGCTGGTATTTGATGGAGCTGCTGCCGCTATTGATCACAAAAACATTCATATCAGGCTACTAATTCTGGTTTGGGTTGATTTACTTCCTGGCTTTGGATGGCTGTTATTACGATGGTATTAAAAATGTCATCGGCAGTGCAACCACGACTTAAATCATTAACAGGTTTATTCAATCCCTGTAGCATAGGGCCTATTGCCAAAGCGCCTGTTTCCCTTTGTACTGCCTTGTAAGTATTGTTGCCGGTGTTCAAATCCGGGAAGATCAATACGCTGGCTTGCCCCGCTACTTCCGAATCTGGCATTTTTTGTTTCCCTATTGCCGGGTCAACAGCTGCATCATATTGAATGGGCCCCTCTACCTTTATATCCGGGCGTTTTGCTCTAACAATCGTGGTGGCATTGCGTACTTTATCAACCTCTTCGCCAACGCCGGATGTACCGGAAGAGTAAGACAGCATGGCCACCCTTGGCTCAATACCAAAACGTTTCGCGGTATCGGCAGATGATATCGCAATTTCAGCCAGTTGTTCAGCAGTAGGATTTGGGTTTACGGCACAATCGCCAAATAAACAAACCCTGTCTTCAAGGCACATAAAAAATACCGAAGATACAGTTTCGATGCCCGGCTTTGTTTTGATAAACTGGAGTGCCGGCCTTATGGTGTGCTGCGTAGTATGAACCGCGCCGGAAACCATTCCGTCTGCCTCGCCTTTATAAACCATCATGGTGCCAAAGTAAGATACGTCGGTCATCAGGTCGCGGGCCATTTCAAGGGTCACCCCTTTGCTTTTCCGCAATTCAAACAAGGCATTGGCGTAGTCTTCTAATTTTTCGGAAACCGTTGGGTCAATAATTTTTGTCCTGTCCTGGTCCATTACTAAACCAAGACGTTTGATTGAATCGTTAATTTCGGCAATATTGCCCAATAAAATCAGGTTAACAACGTGTTGGCTTACCAGGCGTGCAGCGGCTTTTAATATACGCTCATCAGTCCCTTCGGGCAATACAACAGTTTTTACACTGCGTTTGGCCCACTTAACCAATTGGTACTGGAACATGTGGCTGGTAATTGCATCTGATTTATAAGTGATGATGCTATTATCCAGCGCTGTAACGTCTACATATTTATTGAACATGTCTATGGCCAGCTGGATTTTTTTAGGGTCATCGGGTGTGATCCTTGGCTTGATCGCCCCGATCTGGGCGCTGGCCTGGAAAGTTCCCAACTCAACCGAAATAATGGGTACCACGTTATGCAAGCCTTTCACCAGGCGCATAACAGGTTCTTCGGGCATAATACCGGCGGTAAGTATAATGCCTGCAACTTTAGGGTAACTGGATGACAGGTTGGCCTGCAATGAACCTATAATGATGTCGCCACGGTCACCTGGTGTTACAATCAGTACATTTTCTTTTATAAAACTCAAAAAGTTGGGCAACTGCATAGCGCCTGTTACAAAGTTGTCGACCCTGTTATTCAAATAAGCTTCGCCAAACAGTAATTTGCCATTCAGGTTTTCGTAAATATCTTTTATGGTTGGGTTTTGGAGGCCCGGATCAGAAGGGATAATAGATAAAAGTGTATCTTCCGGCAATTGAGGCGTGAGTAATTCATGAATAATTTCAACCTGTTCCGGCTGTGCTTTATTAATGATAATACCCAAAACCTGCACTTCGTGATCCTTAAAATTATGGAAGAAATTTAAGCTTTCGTTTGTTATCTGCGCGGTGGTTTTATTTTCTCCTGATAGTACCAGCAAAGCCGGACTGCCCAGGTTTTTGGCGATCAGCAGGTTTAGTTCAAATTCAAAAGCCACACCTTCACTTGTAAAATCACTACCTTCCAAAACGGTGAAATCATAGCTTTCTTCAATTTTTTTGAATTTGCTGATGATCGTATCAATCATCTCGCCCCTACTCTCTCTTTCAATGTACTCAAGTGCTTCCTGGCGGGTAAAGGCGTAGGCATCTTCGTATTTTATCGGTAACTTAAAATATTCAAGTACCGTTTGGATATGCGTGTCTTTTTTTTCCTTGGGATCGAAGTTGATCACCGGTTTAAAAAAACCGATTTTTTGCGTTTTACACAACAGCATGTTAACCAGCCCGATAGTAATGATGGACTTCCCGCTGCCCGGCTCGGCAGAAGCTATAAAGATAGTTTTAGCCATTTTTTATAAATAGAATTCGCTGTAAATATCGGCTTAATTATCCTTTAAAGTCAAATTACCATCTGTTAAACTATGCTTTGACTGGATAAATACTGAATTTTTTACAGTTTGGCAATCATGTAAAACCTCATCAAGCCTCCATTTTAAGTGGGTATAGGTTTCAATTAGCCCTAAATTAAAATCCTCATTCTTTTGAGTGATCAGCGGTTCAAGCCGATGCAGGTAGCTTAGCATTTCCTCTTTTAAAACGATGTAGGCTTTCTCAACACCGGCAAGTTTTTTAATATCTTTCTTCCTGTCTGTTGGTAATGGCAGAATTGTGGTTAGCTTGTTTAAAAAAACAAGTTCGCTGTCCAAAAAATCCAGGTCTGCTATCCATTGTTTTGCTTCCAGGTAAAGTTCCTGCAGCTCGGTGTTTAATTCGCTGTCTTCTATTGCTGTTGTCATGATCTTTAAATTAATATCCAAAAATCACTGAATAATAATAAAGTTCTATTGACAACTATCAGCGTAAAAAGTGATCCTTATCAGTTTTTGGTTGCAATTTAAGCTAACCGTCTCACGTGATCTTTAATCCGCCAGACGGTTGGTGGCGATCAATTGAAGATGAATCCTATCTGCAGGTTTAATCCAATGGATGATGCCTCGCTGTTGCCGAATCTTGCAGGTAACGACATGGCAACGAAATAATTTACGTCTTTAGTGCGCAGATATACCTGGTTAAACACTGGTGTGAACCCATAACGACCGTTAGTATCGAACGCCAAACGGCTTATAATGGTAAATCCGTGTTGAAAACGGAACATAGTACCCGGGTCGAATAATATATCGTTCATTTTACTGGTCCCTTTGGTTGCTTTGATATTAGGCGTAAACTCGTAGCTGAAACCAAACTTATCGCTGTATAAAACATTGACACCGATGGGGAAACCGATGGTTGTAGTGCCGTTAAAGTTAAATGTTGTTGAATTGGAGGCTGTAACCAATGGTAAAATAAAACTTACATACCCTACCACCTTGGGATAGGTGGGTTTCACCGAAGTTTGAGCATTGGTATTCAATTTTACTTTTGCTGTGTCAGCTGATTGGGTTGCCTGTGCGAGAACTTTGCCAGGGTTAACAGCGATCGTAATCAGGATAAAAAAGGAGATGAATTTAAAAATGTGTGATTTTTTTGAGGATAGATGTGTTCTCATGGAAGTTGAATTAAAATAAAAAAGTTTTAAGGGTTGCGTGATGCGCCAAATATCGTTATATTTTTAAATATATAACGATATTTAAAAAAAATGATCATCCTTTCAACCGCTGAGTTTCTTCCTCCAAAAATGCAGCAAACCTTTTGCGGAGTTCGCGATGATAGCTGATCAACTCTTTTGCCTCTTCGGTAATGGTGGAGCCGCCGCCTTTTTCGCCGCCGGTTCGTGGAATAACAACGGGGTTTTGTGTTTGCGTGTTTAGCGTATTAACCAACTCCCAGGCTTTTTTGTATGACATCTCCATTTGTTTTGCAGCTTCGCTGATGGAACCCGTTTCGGCTATCCGTTCCAGCAATTCCACCGGTCCCGGGCCAAAAAAATGCTTCCCATCCGACTCCAGCCATAAACTGCCGTTCACTTTTACGCTGATTTCCTCTTTTAATATGGCTTTGATCTTTTTGCTCATTTTAAGTATTCAAGATTAGCAAAAAATGCCGAAAGGTTATAAACAGTTTTATCAAATGATGATAAACTATGATTTTTGGTGAAAGACTTGATATATTTGCAGCCCAATAATTAATTACACCAACGGAGAAGTGTCAGAGCGGTTCAATGTGCCTGATTCGAAATCAGGTGTACTGTCAAAGGTACCGGGGGTTCGAATCCCTCCTTCTCCGCAAATCAATTTATTGCCTTCCGCCCATTGGCGGAGGGCAATTTTGTTTGGCAGCGTTGCCAAACGCAGTTTGAGCAAAAGCTGGCAAACAAAAATGACCAGTGAGCGATAGCGAACAGGCAAGGGCTTGATTTAGCTACCCCCACTAAGGGATCATTGAAAATAATCCCTCCCTCTCCGCTTAGCAAGTTGCGAGCCTTTATTTTTTCAAGAGATTGTCAACTTCGCTAATAAGTTCAGCCTAAAAATGAGACTTCATGCCTCACACATTAACATTATAATACCATAGTTTTATTCTTTTATGACACAGCTATCCAATCCGGGGCTGTTAACTATTTTTTAATAATTAAGTTTGTCTCGCGATAATGAACAAATGAACTTAGAAAGCTATAACTATGAAATTGACGAGACTTTTCAGACTTACGAGTTTGTAAGTGAGGGGCCTAACGGTAAAGTTACGAAAGTTGTTGCTTATACAGAATTTGGAACAGTAAACGATGAGATTGCTTACAATCTTGGCTTTGGGGATATTGACGAAAAAACCGGCAGGATCAGTGATACAGTAGTTACCGATAACAAAGACAGGCCCCTGGTGCTGGCTACGGTGGCACAAACGATAGTTGAATTCAGTTCACATTTCGGTAAACATTGGATTCGGGTACGTGGAAGTACACCTGCAAGAACAAGACTTTATCAAATGGGGGTTTCCGGAATATGGGATGAAATCAAGGATGATTTTGAACTATACGGGTTGAAAGATGGGAAATACATAGAGTTTGAAAAGGATGTGAATTATGAAGCTTTCTTGGTAAGGAAGAAATAAACAGTTACCTTTGATACAAGAAAAGGAGTAGATATGCCAGTTAGAGGTAAAAGAGTTACAGCAGTAGTTATGGAACGCAACGGAATTGTACAAGACCGCAGAGATACAGTAGTTGAATCAGGAAGATTTGTATCTGTTACAGGCAAAGGAGTTGTTAGTTCCAGAATAAAAAATTATGCAGCAGATCCATTTTTTGTGAGGAAAGCCGCAGAAGCGAAAGCAGAGATTGACAAGGTGGGATTACCCAAAAGGAAAAATTAAAAGAAAAGAATTTTTTATAACTATTGAAAAGCCGGATCATTCCGGCTTTTTTTATTTAATGCCATTGTACTTAAATATCTTTTGTTTCAATCCTGTTTTCGAGAACATTCTTCACCACATCCAAAATTCCCTTCCAAGTGTTCTAATAGATTCCCATTCACCCCGCAAAATTCAATATCAAAAACATATAAAATACTGTAAATAAACAAATTGCATGTTTTTGTATAGGCCAAAGCGCCCGTCTGGTCATGCCCGGCGCCAGGTTTGAAAATCAAATGAAATTCAACCGAATTGAAATGAATAAGCAACCATCTTATCATGATGGGACAAAGAAACAGAAAGCCCGACCTCTGCATCACCTTTTAAAACGATGGGGACTCCATGCATGCTTTTTCCTATCATAAGGCCATCCAGATGAAAAAGCTTATTCAGTCTATTCACTAAAAACGCCCTAACAGCGTTTGATTGGTATTCAGGATCGGATTTGTTGATTAATTTGATGCCCCAACCCGTGTTTTCAAAATCTTCATCGCCGTTTACTACTGAGACAATCAGCTCCCTGTACATTAACGACCTCGAATAAAGGGTATACGCCCCAAAGGTTATTGTACTTTTGAAAACAGCGTTACTATCAAAGCCGCGGCCCTCAGTTTCTTTTACGTCAAATGTCGTTATTGCATACAGAAAAGGTATCTGAAGTTGTTTTACAACAAATTTGGTTGGAGAAAAAACCAGGCCTGGCTGTATTCTCTGGAGGTATTTGTAAGCCGATTCTTTTATCGACCAAAGTAACCAAACATAGTTTTCGAAAGGCATTAATGCAGTTTCTGATTCCCTATAGAGTGCTTTTTCGGTGTCACAAAGTATTTTCGAATAAAACCCGGGTTGTTTTGAACGGGTAATATTTATAGCATTTAAGGATACAATATCATTACCTGTACTCAACATTTTTTTGATTGAGTTTTTCTCTTATCACATCAATGCATGAGCCAACGTTAATCATTTTATCGGCAGCATCGAAATCGATCTCGATATTGTATTTGTTTTCAGCGTCAATGATAATATCCACAAGATTAGCTGAATTGATTTTTAAATCTTTTATCAGATCGGTACTATCGTTAATGCTGCTCAGCATTTCCTTATTAGTGGTGTACGGTGCAAAAACCTTTTTTAGTTCATTTAAAATTTCTATTCTGGTCATTTTTTATAAAATTTTGAAAGTATTAAACATGAATTAACATCGCCGAAGCCAAAATTTGCTTTAGCCACGATGTCAAGTTTTTTTTTTATCATTTTAACAGGCAGGCAGTTTATGCTTATCCTGTTTGTAATTTCGGGATTGGGATCATCCAGGTTAATATTAGGATGAACAAACTGATGCACGATCTGAAGGATGGCTGCCACTGATTCAATTGAACCTGCAGCACTAAGGCAATGGCCAACCATTGATTTTAAAGAATTGATCAGCGGAAAATCATCCCCTGTACGGTTAAGCGCCTGGCACCAATTCTGAATCTCCTTACTATCGGCATTTGTTGCAGTTAAATGCCCGCTGATCAGGTCGATTTGCTGAGGCTTGACGCCGGAGCCTGTGAGGGCCTCGTTAATACACCGGAGAACACCCGTTGGGTTAGCCGCTGTCATGGTGCCGCCATTGCGCTGTCCGCCTGAGTTGCACGATCCGCCTAAAACTTCCGCGTAAATTTTTGCATTCCGCTGTAGTGCAAAATCCAGCTCTTCCAAAACCAAAGCCCCCGCACCAGATCCCGGTACAAATCCACCGGCTGATAAACTCATCGGTCTTGAAGCCTGTTCAGGATGGTCATTAAACTTACGGGACAATACCCGCATTGAATCGAAAGCGCCGTAAACGTATGTGTCTACATGTTCGGTGCTGCCGGTAAGCATTCGTTTTGCATAGCCGTGTTTTATGTACTCATAGCCCATTAAAATAGACTGGGTACCTGTAGCGCATGCGGCGGAATTGGTAACAACCTTATTTCCCAAACCAAGTCTGCCGGAGATATAGGAAGTTACCCCGCTGTTCATGGCTTGCTCGACGATGCGCGAGCCTAATTTTTTTGCGTCCTTATTATCTACCTGGATAATCACATTTTTCATAGCTTCAGTGTCAGCAATGCTGTTGCCAAAAACACAGCCGGTTTCCCAGCGGGGCTCGTCCGTTTCATAATCCATTCCTGAATCGGCCCAGGCATCAAGAGCTGCTGCTATGCCATAAACAATATTTGTGCCTTTTAATCCGTGCAGCGTAACATCAGAAATATAATTTCTTAATTTCTCCCTTGCAAAATCAGGCATTCCGGCTAAATGGCAGCTAAAATTAAGCTCTTCGTAATGCGGAATATATTTTATGCCCGATATGCCATTTTGTATAGCGTGCAAAAAAGCGGGAATTCCTATCCCGTTAGGCGAAACCACCCCTAAACCCGTAACCACAACACGCTTAGTCATTTTTGATATTTATTTTTTTTATAACGCCCGAAAACATTCCTTTTGCAACCAGCTCTTTTGAGCTATCCAGCAACTCGACATAACATTTAAGTTTTCCGAAACGGAAATATTGCTTTTTAGAAATTACGGTAACTTTTTCCCCGGGTAAAACAATTTTATAAAAGGAAACATCTGTTGAAGTAAGTAAAGGAAACAGTAAATCGTTTTCCATTAAATTGAATCCGGTTTCCTTTAGTACCAAAAACATTCCCAGCACAACCAGGCCAATCTGCGCCATAATTTCGGTAATGATCACGCCAGGGGTAACAGGGTTTCCTACAAAATGATCTTCATAAAAAAACGCGTCATTTCGCAGCAAATATTCTCCCCTAACCTCGTCTTCATTAAGCAAAGAGATATTGTCTACAAAACGAAATGACGATTTATATGGTAAATGGCTTAATATATTATTATTCATGTATCGTGTAAAAAAATAAATTATTTGCAATGCTCTCCGCCATCTACATGAATTATTGAGCCATTTATCCAAAAGGACTCGTCGGTACATAACAGGTAGATAACACCGGCAACGTCATTTGGTTTCGTCATCCGGCCAAATGGATTCCTTTTAGTACACATTTCAATCAATTCTTCGCTTCCGGGTATCCTTTTAAGCGATGCGGTTTCGGTAACTCCGGCTTGTATTATGTTTGTTTTTAACCCGTAGGCGCTAAATTCAACCGCCATATATTTTGCAAGGCTTTCTAACGATGCTTTGGCGATAGAAACGGCGGCATAACCCTCCCAATATTTATGAGCGCCTTCGCTGGTAAGGCCAATTATGCGTCCGTCTGCCTGAAAAAGATCAGCATTTAATAATAATCTCGTCCAGTCGAGCAGGCTGGTGCTCATCGCGTAAGCGGTAAGTTGTATATCTTCAATCGACAGTTCGTTGTAAACGTCATCAGCCCCCTCTTCATCGGAGTCCTTTCGGGCTAAATCTCCACCGGCATTTGGCCGGGCGACTTTTTTGGGGTTGATAGTCAATGGTTTTAAATTCCCCCTTGCAATGCTATGGAGCAATAATTTCACACTATGTTTACCGGCATGTGCGGCAAACTCCTTTATAAATAATGCCCGGCCGGCCTGGTCAAGCGCATTTATATTATAGGGCAATATGGTTGTAGAATTTGATGCGGCAATTTTTACAAAGCTTTCTTTTAACAATTTTTCAGCCACCGATGTTTCCCTGTACAATACGGCAACATTCATTCCGTGTTTTGCGAGTTTTTCAACAGCAGCAAACCCAAATCCGCTTGAACCACCCAAAATAACCGCCCATAACCCCGAAAATTGTAGTTGTTTATCCATGTAAATTCTTTTTAAACTTTTGCAGCCATACCTATATTTATTTTATCCATGCAGTTTACAGTTGCAATTGATCAGCCAAAAGTTGTAAGCCCGAAGAAAATCACATTAAATTTATTTTCGTCTATGGCTATTGTACATCGTAACAATTCTTTGGGTAATATGTTACAGAATATATAATAAACAGCAAATATTTTTGATATATGAAATGAGTTCGGCGCTTTACAGCTTAAAGCGGCATTTATATTCAGGTTTGATAGCTATGAAAATTATGATAAAATGGAAAATTGTCCTCGTTTCTGCCTTCTTTATGGCTTTTGTATTTTTAAAAACGAGTGCCGCGCAGCAAAAATTCGAGAAATCTTTTTTTTATAATGTAATGGCATCTGGTGATATTGATGCCATAAATAATGAAATAACTATCGTTCAGGATGCTTCGCTTAAAAATAAAGAAGGATATGATGGTGCATTACTAATGAGAAAGGCCGGCCTGGTGAAAAAGCCAAGGGAAAAACTAAAATTATTTAAAGAGGGGCGCATCAAGATGGAAACTGCCTTACTCGCTGACAATGAAAATACCGAGTTCCATTTTCTCCGGCTGGCAATTGAGGAACATGCCCCAAAAATAGTTAAGTACCGGGCCGACATTGAAAATGACAAATTATTTATTCAAAAGAATTTTAAAAGTTTATCTCCTGTTGTTCAGCATGCGATACTCGATTACTGCAAAAATTCAAAAGTTCTGCATGCAGATAGTTTTTAACCCCGACCCTAATGTCTAAAAAAGTCTTAGTTATTTATTATACACAGTCCGGTCAGTTGGGAGAGATTATGGACACATTCACCGGACCGCTTGCCGAAGAGGGGGCATCTGTTGAAACAGCAGTCATAAGGCTCGTTGATGATTACAGTTTTCCCTGGACAGGGAGACGCTTTTTTTCGGTCATGCCCTCGTGTGTCCTGGGCATTCCAGAGAAATTAGAGCCATTGGGTTTAAAGGAACAATCGTACGACCTGATCATTTTTGGCTACCAGCCATGGTTCTTATCGCCCAGTATTCCGAGTAACTCCTTACTGCAAAACGCGGAGTTCCGCAGTTTTTTGAAAGATACGCCTGTTATAACCATAAGCGCGGCCAGGAACATGTGGCTGAATGCTTTTGTACGGGTGCGAAATATGCTAAAGGACGCCGGCGCCAAATTAGTGGGGAACATCGCCCTTGTTGACCGGCATCCAAATCCCATAAGCTTTGTTACCATTTTTTATTGGATGCTAACAGGTAAAAAGGAGCGTTATCTCAACATTTTTCCAAAACCGGGAATTTCTGAAAAAGACATAGCCGATACCAGGGAATTTGGGGAAACAGTCGCTAAATACCTAAACCGGGATACATGGGAGGGCATGCAGGACGAATTGCTAAAACAGAAAGCCGTTGAAATAAATTATAAATTGATGTTTATTGAAGCAAGGGCGAAACCAATATTTAAATTATGGGCAAATTTTATTGTCAAACGCAAAAACAGAAAGCCATGGCTGGTTGTATTTAAGTATTATCTTTTTGTTGCCTTGTTTTTAGGAGCGCCTATTCTTCTTGCATTAGATGCAATCCTTTTAAAACCATTTTCATCTAAAAGAATAAAAACAAAAAAATTAAACTATTTACAAGTAATTAACTAAAAAGGATATGCCTGGCTCAAATGTTTATATAAATCATACTTCTGCTTTTTTTCCGAATGAGCCGGTTTCAAATGACGAAATGGAATTGTACCTGGGTTATATTGATAACAGGCCATCCAAATCAAAAAGCATCGTGCTCCGCAATAATGGCATTATAAACAGGTACTATGCACTTACTAAAGACCGAAAATCAACCCACACCAATGCCGAAATGACTGCGCTGGCTGTGCGGGCGCTATTTGATAACGACCCGGAGAAATTAAAGGAAATTGAACTGCTGTCATGCGGCACTTCATCTCCCGACCAGATGCTGCCCAGCCATGGCGTTATGGCGCACGGCTGGTTGCCCGAGACAGGGGGCATCGAAGTTGTATCGCCGTCCGGCGTTTGCTGTGCAGGAATGCATGCCCTTAAATACGCTTACCTCGCAATAAAAGCCGGTGATGTAAAAAAAGCAGTAGCGACAGGGTCTGAACGGTTTTCAGGCCTGCTGGTTGCCGAGGTTTTTGAGGAAGAAGCGCAGAAGTTGAAAGAGATGGAAGAAAATCCTTTTATCGCATTTCAAAAAGACTTTCTAAGATGGATGTTATCTGATGGCGCCTCGGCTTTTTTATTGACAGATAAGCCAAATGAAAAAGGGCTTAGCCTTCGCATCGACTGGATTGAGGGCGTGTCGTACGCCAACCAGATGGAGACCTGTATGTACATGGGCGGCGAAAAGCAGGCCGACGGATCACTAAAAGGGTTTATGGATTATACGCCGGAAGAAATAATGACCAAATCCATCTTCAGCATAAAACAGGACATCACTTTACTAAGTGACAATATTGTGAAATTAGGCGGGCAAAAGATAAAAGAGATCTTTGAAAGGAGAGGCCTTACTGTTAATGATATTGACCATTTTTTACCGCATATATCCAGCAATTTCTTCAAAAGCAAGATCTATGATATGATAGAAGAATACGGCGGCGGCATTCCCTATGAAAAATGGTTCATTAATTTGTTTACAGTAGGCAATGTTGGCGCTGCATCTGTTTACCTGATGATAGACGAGCTTTTTAAAAGCGGGAAATTAAAAGAAGGAGAGAAAATATTATTGCTTGTTCCCGAAAGCGGGCGTTTTTCATATATGTACGCAATGCTCACTGTTTGTTAGCATTTAGCCAGACTTTTATTGATGACACAATGAAAAAGGACGAAGTACCTCAAGACTTGAGTTCGCTTGGCAAGATCACTAAAGAGGTTGTTTATGCCACCGACAGCACCGGTAAATATGTTACCGAACTAAGCAGCGGATGGGATGTAAAGATAAAAGCGCTGGATGTGGCCTGGGGCGATATTGAAAAACGGGTTGAATTAGCCAGGGAAAAAGTGCTGAATAACCAGGCTAGCCCGTTGTTGTTCTTTATGGAATACAGGTTAATGGATCTCAGCATTTTAGCTGACTATACAGGTTTTTGGAAATGGCAGATCAAAAGACATTTAAAACCTGAAGTATTTGAACGCTTACCCAATAAAAAGCTGCAAAAATACGCGGTGGCTTTTAATGTAAAGGTCGAAGACCTCAAAAATATGACCATACATGAAGATTGAGTTCGAACACCGTCAGGCTGCACATTGTGAATCGGGCGTTACCAGTAATTTATTAAGGATCAGTTCGAACAGCAAAATTACCGAGCCGCTTGCTTTCGGCATTGGCGCCGGTTTGTTTTTTGCGTATATCCCTTTTATAAAGATCAATAACGGCCCAGCTATTGCTTTCAGAACACTGCCGGGGCATATTTTTAACCGGACATGCAAATCGTTAGGTATACCGGTGATCAGGAAAAAATTCGGTTCAAAAGAAAAGGCTGAGGCTTTTTTACAGGAATGCCTTAACAACGGGCACGCGGTTGGCTGCCAGGTTGGGGTGTATTACCTGCCCTATTTCCCGAAAGAATACCGCTTTCATTTTAATGCGCACAACATAATTGTTTATGGCCTGGAGCAGGACAATTACCTGGTGAGCGATCCCATTATGGAAAACGCAAACACGCTTGACCCTTACCAGCTTGAAAGGGTACGGTTTGCAAAAGGGGCGCTTGCACCAAAAGGTCATATTTATTATCCTGAAAAAGGTGCCGATATTACTGACGGGCAGATAAAGCAAGCGATTAAAAGCGGCATCAAAAAAAATGTGAACAATATGCTTGGCATACCATTTAGCTTTGCCGGCGTAAAGGGTATAAAAAGCACCGGTAATAAAATAAAAAAATGGCGCGATAAGCTGGGGCTGGAAAAGGCCGGTTCGTACCTTGCGCAAATGGTGCGTATGCAGGAAGAGATAGGCACCGGCGGCGGCGGTTTCAGGTATATTTATGCAGCTTTTTTACAGGAAGCTGATGTGTATTTACCAGGCAACCAATTGGCCGGAGTTTCGGTAATGTTTACGAAGGCAGGCGACATGTGGCGAACCGCGGCGGTGCAGGCCGCCGGAATTTATAAGGGAAGAATAGGCAGCCAGGAAGATTTTAATTTAATGGGCGACTACCTGGTAGAAATATCCGAATTGGAGAAAGAAGCCTTCCTCGTCCTAAAGAAAATAAAATGGCAATAAACCAACCTTTGGCGATAGAAATTGAGAACATTGGCTTCCGTTATCCCGGCAGCTCGGGTACCTTTTTTTCGAAACTCAATCTTAAGGTAGCCAAAGGTGAGCGGTTTGGATTGTTTGGCCCTAACGGAGCAGGTAAAACCACACTCATAAGCTTAATGACCGGGCTGCTTTCTGCAGACGAGGGACATATAAAACTTCTTGGCCGCGAGATTGGCAAACAGGATAATGAGGTAAATAAGCTTTTCGGTTTTGTACCGCAGGACTTTTCCTTTTACCAGGAACTTAGCCCTGTTGAAAACCTGGAATTCTTTGGCGCATGGTCGGGCCTGGATAAGAAAATGATCAGGAAAAGAACCGATGAATTGCTGCAGATATTGGGTCTGGAAGAAGTAAGGGATAAACAGGTGCAAAAATTCTCGGGCGGTATGAAACGCAGGGTTAACCTGGCCATAGGCGTTATTCAGGAGCCGGAAATATTATTTTTGGATGAGCCGACCGTTGGCGTAGATGTGCAAACCAGGCACGCTATTATCAACTACCTTTTAGAATTAAATAAAAATGGCACAACCCTAATTTATACCTCACACCAGTTAAGTGAGGCAGAAGGCTTATGCCAGCAGGTGGCATTGATAGATGATGGTAAAATAATAGCGCATAACAGCCTTAATGAATTGCTTAAAGATTACAAAGAGGATAGCCTTGAACATTTGTTTTTAAATTTAACAGGAAAGGATTACAGGAACGATGTTTAAACTGCGGGCCACCCTGGTAAAGGATATAAGGATCTTATTGCGGGATAAGGTAGGTATCTCGCTCATGTTTGTTATGCCTATTATATTGGTTGTGGTAGTAACCAGTATTCAAAACAGCACTTTTCAGCTGGTAAATAAAAATAAGCTGCCCATATTAATTTGCAACCGGGATACAGGTAAAATAAGCGCTGAGCTGATAAAGGATATTGGTAAAATTGGCATGTTTAAGGTATCGCTGGCAGTAGGCGTTCAGGACGAAAAAGCAATGTCCGACGCGATGCACGGGAAAGACGCGATGCTTGGGGTGATCATCCCGGCAAATTTCTCGTTGAAAGTTTCTGCCAAATCAAAAAGTATAGCCGGCAAGGCCATGACCAGTTTCGGGCTGCAGGCGGATAGTGTAAAAAAAGCGGGGGATATCGACCCGCTTACCATTTATTACAACCCTGTTTTGCAGGAGTCTTTGAGGCTTTCCGTCGAAGGGGGCGTTCGGAGCGCGCTGCAGTTAGTGGAGAGCAGGGAAACCCTGAGAAGCCTTTATTTTTCTATTAATGAAAAGCAGCTGCCCGAAGAACTGGAAAATGAAATGCTGAATAATAAAACAGCTATTAATGAAATACCTGTTTCAAAAGACGGCACCCGCACAACCCCCAATGCTACCCAGCACAATGTACCCGCCTGGACCATCTTCGCCATGTTTTTTGTGATCATGTCATTAGGCGGCAGCGTGGTGCGCGAAAAAGTGAGCGGTAGTTTTATCAGGCTAAAAACGCTTCCTACCAATTATCTTGTCGGGATACTTTCAAAGCAAATTACCTACCTGGGGGTCACCATACTGCAGGCGGCAGTGATATTCTCCCTCGGGATCTGGATGTTCCCGCATATGGGTCTCTCCGCGCTTAACCTGCCGTCCGATTGGCTCGCCCTGTTTATTGTTACCCTGGTTTGCGGCTGGTGCGCGGTAAGCTATGCCATTTGCGTAGGGGTTTTTGCCGGGACGCAGGAGCAGGCAAACGGGTTTGGCGCCGTATCAATTGTTATCCTGGCCTGCATTGGCGGCCTCATGGTGCCGAGCTTTGCCATGCAGGGCTTTTTTAAATCTGCAGCCAACATTTCGCCGATGCACTGGTGCCTGCAGGCCTATTACACACTGTTCCTCGAAGGCGGAAAACTTAAAGATATAATAAACAATATCGTCCCTTTATTTATTATTACCATAGTGCTTCAATTGATAACCATTTTGGGGCTGAAACGAAAAAATTTAATATAACCACCTAATGGATAAAACAGCATTAAAAGAGCAATTAAAAAGCCAGATCATACAATTTCTTAACCTTACCGACCTTACCACTGCTGATATTAAAGATGACGAACCCCTATTTGGCGATGGCCTGGGATTGGATTCTATTGACTCACTTGAATTGATCGTTCTTTTAAAAAAAGAGTACGGCATAACCATCAAGGACCCGAGGGAAGGCCGGAAAATATTGGTTGATGTAAATACGATGGTTGATTATATTGAGGAGCATGAGGGGAAGTAATATTTACTCCCTGGCGAATATCCCCTGAAACTTAAAACAAACAACCCCACCATTAATTAACCTGGCGACAGCGTCAATATCGGCCTCCGCAACAAACTTATAGGATAAATCCAATTGTATCGCCTGCGTATTTTCCGGACCAATCATGGCAATAAATTTTAAATGATCCGCCTTTTTTAACCGTAAAGAAGTATCCAAAGTCTCTTCCAAAACCTCCTTAACAATCTGCAGCATGCAAGCGCCGGGCACTACCGGTTGCCCGGGAAAATGACCCTTAAATATATCACAATGCTTATTAATATTCAGCGTGGCGCCAATCAAACCGTTATTGTGCTCCAGCTTACTGACTATAAATAAGGCATCATTTTTTGCCGGCATGTCTATGAATTTAAATGGCCGAAACCAGCATTAACGAATGATATATTTTTTGATAATGGTTATAGATCAATATTCTCTTCGGGGTGGTTTTCAAAACGCATCTTTCGACAACGGCATCGGGCACCATTCCATTTTTTATCATATTTGCCGCTAACCACAATGCAAAGGCAGAGGATGTTGGATATTCTCCGCATAAATGTTTGTAGTTAGCCAAATTTGTCTTATTAAAAAGAGAATGGTTTAATTGCTCATAGATGTCGTCATGCGCCGTGTCGCCACTTTTGCCGGTTATTACAATGTCAATGTCATCCATCTTTAAAGCATTTTCTGCAAGGAATAAGATCACTTTTTTCTCTATATCTTTCAGGGTCCCGGGTTTATAAAGGGTTCGGATGCCGGTCAATTCAGCGAGGTTCTTTTCGGAAGTTTTATCGCTTAGCAAAAAAAAAGCAGATCCTTCACCACCCATCGTTCCTCTTGTTTTGGTTGCGTAAAGGTTAAGGTTAGAGACCGGCCAGCGTTTATAAAGACCGAGCCGGCTTAATATGGTAAAGCTGGCATCGGTCATTTCATCGGCGCCGCCAACCAGGATATTATCCGCTTCGTTTTCTTTTAAAAGCATCATGGCATCAAGCAGGGCGCTTTCAAAAGAAATGCCTTTGTGCACAAATGTATTATTGTAGCCATGGCATTTCAGCATCAAAGCGATCTGCGCCGCCACCGTATTGTGAGTTGATTGGATAAATGCGGTTGGTGGCAGCATTTCTTCATCCTGCTCAATTATCCGGCTTAAGAAAGTTATGGTATCTTCAAGGCAGCCGTAGGCAGTCCCCGTAATTATGGCGCCCGGCATTTCAACATTACCCTTTTTCAGGCAATCCATTGAAGCAGCTACACCCATTTTAATGATATGGCTCATCCTCCGGAGTAATTTGGCATCAACAAATTCTTTATAATCCGGCTCAATTGCATTTAAGCGGGTGCCGTTATATTCAACAACTTCAGTTAAAAAATTGTGGTTACCGAAAGTGTTTTGCGGCGATATGCAGGTAGATGAGCGGATATATATTTTCATTTCGAGGTCCCCGAAAATATTAATGATGTACAATTCCCGCCAAAACCGAAGGAGTTTGACATTACATGGTTAATCTTTTGATCTTTCAAAAACCTTTTTTCCGGCCCAAACGGCAATTCATTCATTTGTGTTTCAAAGCGCAGGTTTGGATAAATGAGCCCGTGTTTTATAGCCAAAACCGAGAATACCGCCTCTATGCCGCCGCTTGCGCCGAGCGTATGCCCGGTAAATGATTTGGTAGAACTCATGGGCGGATATTCAGGATCAAATATTCTTTTGATGGCTGTGCCTTCCGCGCTGTCGTTATTTGGCGTCCCGGTGCCGTGTAAATTGATATAATCAATATCCGCTGGTTTTAAATCGCTTTTTTCCAGTGCGCCCTTCATTGCTAAATAGGAACCCGTGCCATCCGGTGATGAAGCTGTTTGATGATAGGCATCATTGCTGTTGTTGTACCCGCTAAGTTTGCAGTACGGTCGCTTATTCAATGTTTTTGCTACCCTGTCTGAAATCAAGACCAGGTACCCCGCGCCTTCGCCGAGGTTTAAACCTTCACGGTGCTCATCAAAAGGTTTGCAAAATGCTTTATCCAATATCATCAGCGTATTAAAGCCGTTAAGGGTAAATTTGGTTAGGGCGTCTGTGCCGCCGGCAATAACAACATCAAGTACATCATTTTTTATGAGCCGGGCACCATAAAATATCGCGTTTGCGGATGATGAGCAGGCTGTGCTTATGGTAGTCAGAAAATCCGTGATACCCAGTTGATCGGCCACGATCTGTGTCATGCTGCCGCATTCGTGGTCGTACACGTTTCTTAGCTTGCCTTTGCTGTCGTCCTCGATAAAATCAACAAAAAAATGTTCACTTCTGTCCATCCCGCCTACCGTATTTGCCGAAACAAAACCTGTGCGGAAGGATTCCCGGTTGGGTATGGCGGCATCGGTTAATGCCTCCCTGGCTGCGACCAAACTTAGCAAAGCAGTGCGACTCATATCATCGGGCAGGCCGGTTATTGCTGCAAGTTGCTTATTGTCCAGCTTTACTTCCGCAACAGGCAGTTTTCTACGATGAATGGTATCAAGTATGGAAATATCACCCATACCAGCTTTTTCACGCTCAAATGCTGAAAGGTGTTCAGCCACATTGTTGCCAATTGCCGAAATAACACCAAGGCCTGCAATATATACTGATGAACTCATATCCATATCTTAATGTATCGTTCTGTAAGCGGCCAGGTTCAGACAGGCCCCGAAGCTTCGGGGCATCTCGGTCTGTCATCGGTCAAAAATGCTGTTCATATTTTCCGCAGAAAACAGAACTGGTTGCCCTTCTTTTTTCTTTTCAACCAAAAATAAAACTGCTTCATATCCCTGTTCCAGAAAATCAACCCAGCCGCAAATACATACCTGCAAAATATTGTTATTCAATAAATTGCTAACGTATCGTTCAACAAAGTCTGCGTCAAAATGTTCACTTACAAAAAAGGCCTGCTCACCTTTAAAATGGTTACGGATGCAAATTTCGCCGATCACTATGTTTGGCAAGGTATAAACAAATAATGAAGGACTGGCAATATCATGGGTTGTTTCAAAATATTTTAAATCATTGTCAAGGCTGCTGTTTGCGTTTGCCAAAACTATTCCAATCTCTTCCGGCTGATAATTGTCTTTATTAAAACTGTCCCTCAGCAATATTTCGGAAGCCAGCCAGCCCAGCTTGCTTAAATTATCCATTTTATAATACTTAGGATAATTAAGCTGAAAATGTTGATAAACAGAAAGTATAAACCCCGCCTGGTCAGACTCTTTGCTTTCAAATATCTTTACGCCATTTTTGCTGACTATACCTTTACGTATGGTGCAATTCCCTGTTATATAGTTTTCTGCAAGCAAAATCCTTCTTTTTATACCAAATTGTTCATACAACACCTCCACTATCTGTGTCCCCACAGACAGTTTGTCGGGTTGTCCGTGGGGACACGGACAACAGGAGGCTAAAACCACAAACGCTATTTCTTACTAAACACTACCGCCCCATTGCAACCGCCAAAGCCCGAGGCTGTTTTGAGGCAATTTTTGAAATCACCAGCCAGCAGCTTGTTACAAATATTTAAAGGATTTGTTACCCCCATATTCTCAAATCCTAAAGTGGGTAAAACCAAATTTTCTTTCAGAGACTGAATTGAAATGATCGACTCGATCAATCCAGCTGCACCTAAAGTATGCCCGTAGTAGCCTTTTAAACTATTTATCGGAACAGATTGCAGGCCTGTTAAATGAAAAGCATTTGCCTCCATTTCATCGTTGTAAGCCGTCGCTGTTCCGTGGGCTGAAATAAAACCGACATCACTTGCTGAAACACCAGCATCCTCCATTGCTTTTTTTATGGCATATGCAAGCTCTTCCCCTGTGCGTGAAGGGCCGGAAATATGGTTGGCATCATTACTAACTGCGCCGCCCTTCACTTTCATATTTTGTTTGTATTTTTTATTGGCGGACAGGATAATGGTAGCAGCACCCTCGCCTAAATTCAATCCGTCGCGGGCCCGGTCAAAAGGTTTACATACTTGCGGGCTCAACGCCTGGAACGACTCAAAACCAGATAAGATGAATTTCGAGATCACGTCTGCGCCGGCGATCACCGCGTTTTCATAGAGGCCCGACCGTAAAAGCCGCATCCCGGTTATTATAGCCAATACGCCCGAAATACACGCATTTGAAACGATAACAGGTTGGTTAATAAATCCAAAACATTCCGAAACTAATTTGGCAGATGTTGGCAGCGCTATTCTTTTTTTCAAATCTTCACCCATCGTTTCCTTTTCCAGCAAACTGATATTTCCTTTCGTGGATGAAATGATCAGCACAGTTTTTTTATCGTGTACATCAATACCGCTATCTTGTAAAGCGTCACTAATGGAAGCGATTAGTAATTGCTCGAACTTGGTATAATTGTGCTGTCCGCTTTTTATAAAACTATCATCGTTCCTGAACAGCGAAGCACAAAACGGCTGCGAGGAAATATCTGGGTCATAATGCTTTTTTACAGCAGACACCTGTTGTTTTAGTTTTGAAAAGTTTTGCGCAGTTGTATTTCCGAGCGGCGATAATATATTATCAGCTACAATAAAAACATCCGGCTCTTTCTTTTCATTTAACCCGCTCATGGCTCTTTGTATCCTATTTATTGCTTATAAATACCTTCATTTCGCATTGGGCCATTAGCTTTTTATCATGCCAAACTTTTCCCGAAAATAGGATCACATCAAAAATTTGATTTTCGATAGTAATTTCTGTTATCAGTTCATCATCTGCTTGCGGCAAACCAAATATTTCCAGGTCCTTAACTGCGCCAATATAGCCAACTGTAACAGGTTTGTCCTCGGCATTTGCTAAATACCCTGCTCTTAATGCCGCAGTCTGGGCCATGTTTTCCAATAAGCCGGCCTCCCTGAATATATTATCTTTAACAAATACATTATCTCTGTTGATATGGAAACTGCTGCGCGTGCAATTTTCATCCACATAAAGAAGCCTGCTTACCATTACGAAAGGTGGTTTTTGTGGAATAAGTGAGCGGATATCATCAACCGGAAGTTTCATAATTCAGGAATATAAACCGCCATTTACAGAAAGTACCTGGCCTGTGATATATGCAGCCTCGGGCGAAGCCAGGAAGGCCGCAGCGTAGGCAACTTCTTCCGGCAAGCCAAACCGCTTTACAGGTATCAGGGCTTTCAGTTCTTTTTCATTCAAATCAGCGGTCATATCGGTTTTTATAAATCCTGGCGCCAAAGCGTTAACAGTAATTCCCTGGCGGCCGACCTCCTGGGCCAGCGCTTTTGTGGCGCCAATAACCCCCGCCTTGGCTGCCGAATAATTGGTTTGGCCCGCTAATCCCTTCAAGCCAGATAGCGAGACAACGTTAATAATACGCCCGTATTTCCGGGTCAGCATATTGTTTAGTACCAATCGGGTGACATAAAAAAAACTGTCAAGGTTGGTTTTTAGCACATTGTCCCACTGTTCGTCTGCCATCCATGCCATTAGGCTATCATCGGTTATGCCGGCGTTATTTACCAGTATTTCAATATATTTTTGGTCGTTAGCGGCTATCCATTTACCCAATACCTCCTGGATGTTGTCTTTGTCAGCCACGTCAAATTGGAGCAACTCGCCACCGCCACCGCTTTGTTCGATAAAGGAAAGCGTATTGTGAGCTTCTTCAGTATTAATTTTATAGTTTACAAGTATATGGTAACCTAAGGCCGCCATCTTTATACAGATAGCTCTTCCTATGCCTCTTGAGCCGCCGGTAATTAGTGCACATTTCATTTTGCGACAGCTAAGATTTGATCTGCACTCACAAGGAACTCTTTAACCATGGCCAGATCCTTATACTTGGGCAGGTCTTCAATAAATTTAGGGAATATTTCCCTTACTTCATCATATAATGAGCGGGAAACTGCCGATAACCTATCCCGGCATTCCAGGTAATCAATTGACTGCAATATGGTCATTAATTGTATGGCGAGCACTTCAAATGAGTTGTCGATTACCCTTTTTGTCATAAGAGCTGCATTGCAACCCATGCTTACAATATCCTGGTTATCATTGTTATTAGGGATGCTGTGCACATACATAGGGAACGACAATGTCTGGTTTTCGGCAACTGTTGAAGTTGCGGTAAATTGCATTCCCTGCATGCCAAAATTAAGGCCAAGTACGCCAAGGTTTACAAATGGAGGCAGCTTTTGGTTTAGCTTGTTATTCAGCAGGTAATTTAGTTGCCTTTCTGAAAGCATGGATAATTTAGTAATGGCTATTTTCAGCTTGTCCATTTCGAGTGAAACATAATCGCCGTGAAAATTACCGCCATGAAAAATGTTTTGATTTTCATGGTCGATAACTGGGTTATCATTCACGGAGTTCAGTTCATTCACCAATACGTTTTCCGCCTGTTCAATGGTATCATAAATTGGGCCCAATACCTGTGTAACGCAACGCAGGGAATAATATTCCTGTACCTTATCCTCAAAAAAATCTTTCTTCTGGTTACCCGGATCGTACAAATGCTCAGAACGATCACGAATCATTTTGCTGTCTTTTAAAATATCACGCATCATTACGCCAATTTCATTCTGGCCTTTATGAAGTTTTACAACATTCAATTCGCGGGAATAATGATCACCATAGGCCTCAACCAGTTCGTTTATCATGGCCGAAAATAAAACGGACCAGTTCAGCAATTTTTTTGCCTGTATAATATTGATGATGCCAATACCCGTCATGGCAGAAGTGCCATTTAAAAGGGCCAGCCCTTCGCGGATGTGGATAGAAAGGGGTTTTATCCCGAACCTGTTAAATATTTCAATGGTGGGATAAATTTCGTCCTCAAACAACACTTCGCCTTCACCAATTAAAACCAGGCCTAAGTGCGCCAATTGCACCAGGTCGCCGCTGGCACCAACCCCTCCGTGTTCGTAAATACATGGATTAATATTTTTATTAATCAAATCTTTTAGCAATTCAACCAGTTCGGTATGCACACCTGAATGCGCCAGCATCAGCGTATTTAAACGGGCAATCATCAATGCCTTTGATAGTAACGCCGGCATAAGATTGCCGCTTCCTGACGAATGGCTCCTGATGAGGTTGTATTGGAGCTGCAAAATATTCTCTTCGTTCACTTTGTATTGCGCCATCGGGCCAAATCCGGTATTTATACCGTAAATCAGCTTATTTGAAGAAAATTTTTTGAGGAATTTGAAGTTGACCTCAACATCGTGTAAAGCGTTTTTATCTAATGCAATTTCTTTTTGTTTATATATGAGTTCAGAAAAATCATCCAAAGAGAGCATGCCATGTCCAACAAGTATCATGGGCAAAAATTAATTATATAAGGTTGTAATAAATAGTAGCAAATGATTAACACTAAAAGGAAAAAATAGTTTTCACGACCTCAGGTCGATAAATTTAACGGCCTTTCTATTGGTGTCCTGAAATTGTTTTCTTTGCATTTCTTCAGCATTCACATATTTAATCTGGGGGCTTACGCGTAACCTTGCCTGCAAATAGGCCCTTATGCGGTGGTCGCATTCTTCGCTGACTTCAGCCGGAAGCAGGTAGAGCAATACCTGGTCCAGTCCGATCTCATTGGATGAAACTTCAATAACAAAATCCAAAATCTCTTCCCTTTCGTTCAGCAGGTCAAATAGCGCAGGCGGATAAAGTGTGGTGCCTTTAAATTTGATCATTTGTTTTTTCCGGCCCATAACAGGCGACAAGCGCAAACTTGTTCTTCCGCAGGCGCAGGGTTCATCATAATACATACAAATATCGCCGGTTTTGTAGCGCAGCAATGGCATACCTTCAACCCCAAGTGTGGTAATGGTCACTTCACCCGGCACGTAGGGGGCAACCTGCTGGTTATTTTCATCAAGTAGTTCAACTATCAGTAATTCAGGTTGATAATGGCCTCCCCGCCCTTCCGAACATTCAGTAAATGCAGTTTGCATCTCTGTAGAGGCATAAGTGGAATACAGCCTGATATCCCAGGCTTCCGTAATTTTTTTTCCTAAAATATTTAAGGAGAAATCGGTATTGCGAATATTTTCGCCGATACAGATGGCTTTTTTAACCGTGGTATTGGTGATGTCGACACCGGTTTCTTTTGCAAATTTAATTAACTTAAGAATGAAGGAGGGGACGGCGACGATAGCAGTTGGCTTTAGCCGCCGGATAGTTTCCCATTGCAGCGAGGGCACGCCGGGTCCTAAACGGATGATGCCAGCGCCAAGTTTGCGAATACCCGAATAATAGGCGATGCCGGCCATAAACTGCCTGTCGAGTGTAAGCATCAACTGATAGGTGTCGTTTGATGAACCATCGGCACATAAAAAAGAATTATACTCATTAAGTGCCAGGCGGTTCAGGTCATTTTCTGTAAGGGCGATCGTCACCGGGCTGCCCAACGTCCCGGAAGTAGAGGTATATTCTACTACTTTTTCGGGAGATACACATAAGAAATCATCGTTTCGCTGTTGCAAGTCATCCTTACTTGTTGTGGGTATGATTGAAAGATCAGCAAGCGTTTGGATTTGACTGATATTTATTTTATGCCTGGCAAATAAATCCCTGTAAAAGCGGGAATGCTTTGAAAGGTACAGCAAAAGCTTCTGCAGTTTTTGTTCCTGCATTAACGTTGCCAGGTCAGTCTGCTGGTGATCTCTTTCCTGAAAAAATGCCATTATTTCTCTATAATTACTACTGCTGATGCCATTTTTTTAATATGCGACAATGACACCGAAATTTTAACGATCCCCAGCATACCGATTGTTTTTATTGTTGAACCCAATAATACCAGTTCGGGTTTTCCGGTATCGGTATTTGTTATTTCAAGTTCATTAAACGAAGTGCCTTCCAGCCATCCGGTACCAATTGCTTTAAAAAAAGCCTCTTTAGCGGCAAACCGGGCTGCATAATGCTGGAACTTGTTTTTTTTTGCTTCACAATAATCAATCTCATTTTTTGAAAACACCAACTCCCTGAAACCGCTTTCCTTGCCTATTTTAGCTGCAATCCGTTCAACTTCAATCATATCAATTCCAAGTCCTGCAATCATTCTATAAGCCAATTGTTTAATTAAAAGCTATTCCACACCTGGAAAAAGCCAGAAGTTCCATAACTGCAACCGTTGAGTGTTAAATATGTTTGCCGTTCCAAACATCTGTCTTAATTAATTGTAACACCTATAAACAATTATGCTAAAACGGCCATTACTTTTATTCAGCATACTTGGTATTGCATTATTCTCCAATGCACAAACCACAAAGCTTTACAGATATAAGGACCTTGTATTTTCGTCTATATCAATCGACAAGAATTTGAGCTATGCACCTGCGGGTTCTGAGATCGATGAAAAAAGCCACCTTTTCGATCTGTATCGCCCCAAAGATGATTCCTCAACGTCCCGCCCGCTCATCATCTGGATGCACGGAGGAGGTTTTATATTCGGCTCAAAAGAAGCAAAAGGGATAAGGATATGGTGTAAAAGCTTCGCACAACGCGGATATGTATGCGCGGCGATCAATTACAGATTAGCCAAAAGGAATCCCATTTTTCATCTTGGCGAATTAGACAAGAACTGCTATTATGCTGTTCAGGATGCAAAAATGGCCGTCGAATATTTCAGGCAGCATCATACAGAATATCATATTGACCCGGATAAAATTATTCTTGCCGGAAACTCAGCCGGTGGTTTAATTGCACTACAGGCAGCCTACAGTACCGACCCGGAACTGGCAAAAATCGCTGGCTTGAAAGGTATCGATACAAAGCGCCAGGGGGTATTAAAAGTGACAGGTGTGATAAATTTTTGGGGTGGAATACTTGATTTAAACTGGTTAAAGAATGCGAAGGTGCCCATAGTAAGCGTGCTTGGGAACAAAGATAAAGTGGTATCTCCTACTCATAAAAATTCGGCACTGTATGGAGGCGTGGCTATAAACAAAGAAGCAAATGCTCTCGGCATACCAAATGCATTAAAAGTTTTTGATGGCTACTCCCACGAATTGCGAAAACATTTTAATCCTTTCTTTCCCGGCGCTAAAGGCACCCAAAAGCGATGGATAGAGGCTGGTCAGTTTGCGGCAGATTTTTTATACACTTCACTTTTTAAATGATTTACCTTATTTCATCATTGTTAGTCACCTGGGAATTATTCAAACATTCGGTGTGATTTACTGTTCTTTAAATAAACTGCTCACTTACTTAGTATCGCCATGAAACGCTTAGGATTGTCTATTATATTAGTATTTATAACTTTTACTTTTCTATTTGCAAAAGCAACTCCTGTTAATGCAGCTGTTGAATCAATGGTTTTACAGGAAAGAAGACCTCCTCCGCCACCGCCACCTTTGCCTTTTCATCGGCATCGTCACCACAGGCATCATCCCTTAAGGCTTCCGCACATACATATACCGCCACCGCCGCCGCCACCGCCACATCCATAAACTTTTTATATAGTTTTGAAAGATCGTTGTTGCACTTTTATAGACCGCCTTAATAAGAAAGATCGAACCAAAAACAGATAGATTAACTTGTTTCAGTTGGGCGTGTATGTAAACAATAAAGTCCCGGCAAAATGTTGAACAGTTTTGGATTTGCACACGATAATCCCAAGTTCATGACATTTTTTGCAGCGTCTTAGAGTTTAATTTGTTAATCCGCACAAATGCATTGAAACCATCAGATCTTTCAAGGATTGTGTCGAATTGCATTACCCAAATTTTAAATCCGCTACATCGACCGGACAAGCAATAGTTAGTGGAGCTATCGAAGAACGGTTTTAAGACGTAAACGAATCCTTCCCTCTCCGCTGCCAGATAAAATCCAATGAAGTTGAATTTTATTGTTTTATACCTTGTGCAGAAAGCATTGTGTTATTCTAAACCTCATTAAACCCAAGACAAACGATCAATATTATATTGACTTTCTCATTTTGCATACAAAAACCCTCATTCAGGCTACAAGCGGCTTATAGCATCTGCCCACCTTTGTTGTGTTATTTAAAATATAAAATCATGACACATCAAAATAATACTTCGGGTAATACTAAAGTTTGGTTCATTACGGGCACTTCCCGGGGTTTTGGACGCGTTTGGGCCGATGCCGCGCTTAAGCGTGGCGACAAAGTTGCTGCCACCGCACGTAAGTTGGCAAGCATCGCCGATCTCAAAGAAAAATACGGAGAAAACGTGCTGACGCTGGAACTCGACGTAACCAAGCCTGACCAGGTAAAGAACGCGGTTGAGCAAGCTCATACTCACTTCGGAAGGCTCGATATCGTGCTCAATAATGCAGGCTATTCGTTGGTCGGCACCATCGAGGAAGCCAGCGCCGACGATGTCCGGGCGATGTATGACACCAACATTTTTGGTACACTTTCAGTCATCCAGGCGGCCTTGCCCTTGTTGCGAAAACAAGGCGGAGGCCATATCCTCGGTACATCCAGCGGGCTTGGCCATGTTACAATGCCCGTAATCGGCTATTACTGTTCCTCAAAATGGGCGTTCGAAGCCATTCACGAAAGCCTGGCCGCTGAGGTTAAAGATTTTGGGATCAAAGTAACAATCATCGAGCCTGGCGCCTACGCCACCGAGTTCGGTAGCCAGGAGTCTTTGAAGTTTGCACCAGCGCTCGACATTTATACGGATTTTAAAGCGCGGTTTGTAGAGCGTTTAAAAACAACCGAAAGAGGCGACCCGCATGCAACGCCGGAGGCTATCTTCAAAATTGTGGATGCGGAGAACCCTCCGCTGCGGTTTAATCTTGGCAGCCACAATTTGCCCGGTGTTCGTGCCGCCTATGCGGAGCGATTGGCAACCTGGGAAGCGTGGGAATCTGTCTCTAACGAAGCTCAAGGCAATCCCTGATAAAAACCAATCAATGATAACCGATGTTTAAAGATATATCGGTTATCATTGTATTATATTTCTAACATGAAAAAGGAAGAAAACGGCCCTCATAAATTCGAATCCTTATCGGACGCACACCGGGCTTTCGGCTTACCGAAACCCCTGCATCCGCTTATCAGTTTGATCAGTATTACGGGTGACCGGGTTGGGGTATCCCGGCCAACCGGTCCCCATGTACTAAATTTTTATAAAATATCGTACCGGCCAAAGCTCAGCGGGAAATTAAAATACGGTCAGAGTTATTATGATTTTGATGAAGGTGGCTTACTATTCGCCGCGCCAAACCAGGTAGTTGGCAGCAATGACGATAATGAGGAAGAGGTTAGAGGATGCTCCATTTTTACCTTGTTGATACACCCGGATTTTTTGTGGAATTATCCTTTAGCGAAAAAGATAAAAACTTATGGCTTCTTTTCTTATTCAGCTAACGAAGCATTGCATCTCTCCGATAAGGAAAAGGAGACCATCATTTCCATTTTTAAAATCATTGAAGAGGAGTTGAACGGCAGAATAGACGATTTTAGCCAGGATGTTATTATTTCCCAAATTGAGCTATTGCTGAATTACGCCAATAGATTTTACAAGCGTCAGTTTATCACCCGCAAAGCAATAAGTAACGATCTGTTACAAAAACTGGAAGAGGTTTTGGAAGAATATTTTGCAGGCGAAAGGCCCTTAAGCCGGGGAACCCCTACAGTTCACTACCTTGCGGAAAAGCTGAATATATCACCAAGTTATTTAAGCGATATGCTACGCTCCCTCACGGGCCAAAATGCGCAGCAACACATCCACAATAAACTAATTGAAAAAGCGAAAGAAAAGCTATCAGCCACCAGCTTATCTGTAAGTGAAGTTGCCTACGAATTGGGGTTTGAACATCCGCAGTCTTTTAGTAAACTGTTTAAAACCAAAACCAACCTTTCGCCATTAGAATTCAGGCGATCTTTTAATTAACAGCGGGTGAATTACACCAATTTAAAAAATGCCAAAAAATGTAACTAATGTTCGACTATAATCCATTAAGTTTTCAATTAATTATCCTGAACACACCTGAACCCTACGTGTTCCAACCCGCTATCTTCTGAGCTTTTCATTCTTCTGGCCACCCGGTAGCCCGAGCAATAACTGTCGTTACATAGGAAAGAGCCGCCCCTGATCACCCTTTTTTTTGCATAGGGTTCTTCCGGATCATAGCTCTTTGAAGGACCTTTAGGGTTAATTGCCCCGTTGGCTGTTGTCTTATAATATTGATTATTATAGTAATCAGCGCACCATTGCCAAACGTTGCCCGCCATGTCATAAAGCCCGTACCCATTTGCAGGAAATGATGCTACCGGGGCCAGGCCATAAAACTTATCACGTAGGGTATTTTGATCAGGAAAATGCCCTTGCCAGGTATTTGCTTTTGGTTTGCCTTCATCAACAGGTTCGTTTCCCCATGGATAAATTTTGTTTTGCAATCCGCCGCGGGCTGCCCATTCCCATTCGGCTTCGGTAGGCAAACGTTTACCGGCCCATTTGCTGTAAGCAACAGCATCAAACCAGGAAACATGTACAACCGGGTAATTACCTTTGCCCTTTATATTACTCTCCGGTCCGTGCGGGTGCTTCCAGTTGGCCCCTTTTTTCCATTCCCACCATTGGGAATAATCATTCAGTTCAACCGGATGTTTTGGCGGGTCGAATACCAGCGAAGCCGCTACCAGCACGCTATCATCAGGTTTGGCTGTTCCGGGTGGTAATTGTTTTTTTAATTCGTTCCAATCAGGTTTGCGCTCCGCTGTGGTAACATACCCGGTTGCCTTTACAAACTTTGCAAATTCGGCATTGGTCACCACGGTAGTGTCCATCCAAAAACCGCCCACCGTTACTTTGTGCTTTGGGTACTCATCATCGGCAGCTTGTTTGTTATCGGCCCCCATCATAAAAGCACCGGCTTTTATCCAAACCATCCCATTATGGGATGGTTTGGCAGCTGTTAATTCCAGGGGGGCGGGCAGTTTGTCAGCCATCGTTACAAACCGTTCCGGGATGTTTGACTCGCAGCAAAGCGCCGTTTTTTGATGGACGGGTAAAATAGTGATTACATGGTTTACAGAACTTGTTACTTTTGGTTTGCATGCTGTAAAAAACAGTAAACCAATTAGTATCGGAAGCGATGACTGAAGTCTCATTTTCTAATTAATTTTATCTCGAACTACTTAGCGCTGTACTGCCCGCCTTTACTTCATTTATTATTTCATCCTTCGGGATCTGGCCGTCTTTTTTCCAGATCAAATTGCCATCTTTATATAATGCGATGGTTGGCCACACTCTTATTTTAAGCTGATTGGCTAAAGTGGTATTGTCATAAAGTTCAATCCTGATCACTTTAACATTGGTTTCGGCCTTAACCGAATCAATAACCGGGCTCATTTTAACACATCCGGGGCAGTACTTCGAGCCAAAATCAATTAACACAAGTTTCTCCTTTCCAACCAGCGTATTAAAGTCGGCCAACAATAAGCCGCCATTTCCCGCGGTCTCAACCGGCTTTCCTGAACCTATCCAGTTGGAAATACCTCCCGGAAGTTCATAAACCTGGCTAAATCCTTGTGTCCTCAGTTTTTTGGCAAGCAATCCGCTCCGGTAATTTCCAATCGCATACACAAATACCGGCTGCTGCTTGTTGAATGCGTTTAGCTGCAAGGCTGATTTGGAGGGGTCAAGACTTAAATTGATGGCATTTTTAAGGTGATTTAGCGCAAACTCTTCAGCCGAGCGGGCATCAATTATTTGCGGTTGTGCCGATTGGTTTATTATTGCCTCAATGCTATCAATGGATAATTTTACCTGGTTTTGTTGTGCTCTCACCTGCGTAGCCAGCACAATAAGTATAATGCAGGCTATTGAACTAAGTTTTTTCATTTCTTTAGATTTTAAATGTTATGCAATAAGCAATCGACCGGAACCTACAGTTGGCACCGGTCTTGTTTTTAAACAAATTAATTTACTGTGAACTTGCCTGCTGTTCCTTCGGGATATGGTGTATCCTTCCCTTCAGCACATCTTCCCAATCAATAAAAGGATAGATGTTGTATTTTTTGGCCTGATCGTCATACAAAGCTTTCAGTTCATTTAGTTTTTCAGGGTATTTATCGGCCACATTGATCCTTTCGTTGAAATCTGTTTTCAGGTCATACAGCTCCCAAACGTCCGAATCGAAGTTATTTACAACCGGGCCTGCTGTTGTTCCGGTTTTCGGCCTCGAAAGATCAATAACATCCGGGTGGTGGTATACTTCGGCTTTCCAGCCATCTTTATAAATAGACCTTGAACCAAAAATGTAATAATACTGGGTGGTGTGTCTCGATGGCGCATTCGGGTTGTTGAACGAATAAACCAGCGATGTTCCCTGCAAAGTATCCTGTTTTATTCCCCTGATATATTCCGGGTTATTAATGCCGAGGTATTCAAGGGTGGTAGGCAAAATATCTATCACATGCCCGTACTGGGTACGGATACTGCCTCCATCCTTTATCCCTTTTGGATAATAAACAATCAGAGGGTTACGCGTGCCGCCTTCGGAATTAGCGTCCTCTTTCCAGTATTTAAAAGGTGTATTAGCTGCCTGCGCCCATCCCAGCGGATAATTGGTTTGTTTCCCGTCAGGGGTACCTATTTCGCCTATTTTTTCAAGATTATGTTTTATGTTATCTTCTTCGCTAACAGGATTCCGAAAAACTGAACGATCAATGTCGCCATTAAACGTACCTTCTTTACTGGCCCCGTTATCGCCAATAATCACAAATACAAGGGTGTTATCAAGCTGTTTGCTTGTTTTTAAATAGGTAATCAGGCGGCCAACTTCATTATCGGCATAGGTTAAGTAACCCGCATAAACTTCCATAAAACGGGCGTAGAGTTTCTTTTCGTCTTCGGGGAGCGATTTCCAGGCTTTAATATCCGGGTTACGGTCTGGCAAAACTGCATTGGCGGGAATAATGCCGAGTTTCTTCTGGTTTGCAAAAACCTTTTCGCGGAAAACATCCCAGCCTTCATCAAATTTGCCTTTATACTGGTCGCTCCATTCTTTGGCAACCTGGTGTGGCGCGTGCGTAGCGCCCGGTGCATAGTAAAGGAAGAAAGGTTTGTCCGGCGCCACTTTATGCTGGCGGGTAAGATAAAAAATGGCTTTGTCGGTAATTTGGGTGTTTAAATTCCGGCCGTCTGGCGTAACATGGGCGTTATCTTCCACCAGGTCTGGCTGGTACTGGTCGGTTTGTGAGCCCAGGAAACCAAAAAAATGGTCAAAGCCTTTTCCTGAGGGCCAGCGGTCAAACGGGCCGGCATCAGTAGCATCTTCATCGGGGGTTAACCCGTATTTGCCAACGGCAAAAGTGTTGTAGCCATTTTCGCGCAAAATTTCAGCAGCAGTGCCTTTGTCTGACGGTATGCGCCCGTCATAACCGGGAAATCCTGCCGACAGGCTGGTATGCGCAAACCCGCCCATGTGTACATAGTGATGGTTACGACCGGTTAACAAGGCCGAGCGGGTAGGAGCGCAAATGGCCGCCGTATGAAAATTGGTGTAGCGCAAACCTAAACTTGCAAGGGTATCGAAATTGGGCGTGCGGATTATCCCGCCAAAAGTTGATGAGGCGCCGAAGCCCACATCGTCCAGTATGATCCATACCACATTGGGGGCACCTTTTGGCGCTTTGATGGGGGCAGTCCAGGATTCTTTAGAATCTGCCAATGTTTTTCCGACAACGCCCTGAAATGGTTGTTGCTGCTGGGTGATATTTTGGGCCGATACATAATTTATGGCAAATAAGCCTGCAAGCAGAAAGGCTAATTTACTTTTTGTATTTTTTGATGGTCTTTTCATTTTTTTGGTTTTAAGTACCAGTTGAATATTAGTTTAAGCTGATTGTTTTATAGCCCGGATTTACACAGGCACCCACTTTTGTTTCCTGAATGGCTTTGCTTTCGTTGATAGGAACAACATCGTCATCAGCCAGGTCAATCCTTACCATAGGGCCATTTGGCGCCAGTTCGCTGCCTTCAACGTTCGATTTAAATATCGGCCACAATAACTGCGCATACCATGGGTCAGCTTCGTAATGCGATATGCCATAAGCTTTTGGATATTGACGGGAGATAAGGGCTGTACCGAATATGATATCCCACAAAAAAAACATATTACCAAAATTGCCTTTATAATAGCCTACCCCGTCATCGGTGGTTGCGGCATGATGTGCATGATGGGTTGCCGGCGTTGATATGGTGCGCTCCAATACCCATGCCAGCGGATGCAGTACTTTATATTTATAAAAGGGTTTGTCCCATGGAATGCTTGAATGCGCCAGTGTGGTGATAGTGCTTTTTATAATCCTTACAACTATGGCTGGTATCCCCAAACCCAGATAAACCAGGGCAGTGGTTAAATATATTTGGGAGAAGAAAATGGTATAAATGGCATTTTGCCTGCTGGCCATGGCCATGCCCATGTATGAGGCGGAGTGGTGTGTACGGTGAAACCGCCATAGCCATGGAACTTCGTGATGCAGCCTGTGATACCAGTATTGGGTAAGGTCATCCGCTATCGCGATAATGATGAATCCCCAAAAAAATGGAACCCAGCTAAATACATTTTTAAAGGCAGGCAATAGCAATGGTAAAAACTGAACGCCAAAATAGGCTACTACCGGCCTGATAATGAGTAATGATGCCGTAAAGCAGGCAATATCAACCCAACGTTCATTCTTTGGCCATTTATTTTTATAAAGGCCGAAAGAAAATTCAAGTATGCCGATAAAAAATACGAGGTATGGAAAACCGAAACCATTAAGGTTATCAATTATTTTTTTAAAAAATTCAATCGTTGCTTCCATTGTTTATAGTGTTTGTTTTGTTTACTGATTTAATATGTTCTTTGGTGAGCTGTTTCTTTTCCCAGGGCCGCTGGCCGGTAAAATAAAAGGTTAAAAACATGAGGGCTATGGGCAGCACATAGATGAATAAACTCAGGAACGCATTCCTGACTATCCGTTTTTTTACAGCAATTTCCATTTTCATGATGGGTTGATTTTATTTGGTTTAACAATTTGTTGCTGAGCCTTGTCATGGTCAGTTAGTAGTTTTTGGGTAAGCCACAGGCCGCCAAAAATGATGACAAAGGGTACAATGGTGACAACGATGCCCACCAGTACCTTTTTTCCGATTAGTGTTACGTCTGATAATGTCATTTTTTTATAGTTGATGGTTAATAGTTCATAGTAGTTAAAGGTTGATAACTCCTGGTCCTGAGGCTTTTTGCCATGAACCATGAACTATCAACCATGAACCCCTCAATACCCCGGGTTTTGTGTTAATTTCGGATTAAGCTGAATTTCGACCTGCGGGATCGGGAACAGCGTGTTTTTGCTGCTTGCCGCCGATTTTGCCGGATATTTATGCAATGCATCCACTAAGGCTGTGCCGCCGCGCCTGGCAAGGTCGAACCAGCGTTGTCCTTCCTGGATAAATTCTTTTCTTCGCTCTAAAAAAACGGAATCCCTGAAATCAGATTGATTTAATCCTGGTGTTAGATTAGGCACATTTGCCCTGGTCCTTACCTGGTTAATAGCATTATAAGCATCGGCTGTGGGTGTGCCGTTTATTTCATTCTGTACCTCTGCATACAACAGCAGTATTTCGGCATACCTGATTACAGGATAATTTACGCCGCTTTGGGCCTGAACAGTAAGCGGGGATAAACTGTAGTCAACAAATTTGTTAAAATAAGGGGCGGCAGAGCCGGTATAATATACCGTTTGCCCGGTTGCAGCATTATACTGGGAGCTGTAAAAAGTTACAGCCCTGCGGGTATCTGCTGCACTATACAATTTATAAAGGCTGCTATCGGCGGGAATGTCTATAGGCCAGATGGCGGTATTAAATGATGTAAATGATTCGCTTAAAAATTGTGTGCTGTTTACCGCGCCAAGGTTTGTCTCGAATTGAACCGAAAAAATATGCTCAACACCATTTTTGGTGGCTTTTTGAAAAGCGTCTTTGAAATTTGGGAACAGCGCATACCCATAACCGCCGTTGATGACGTCATTTAGTTGGGTTAGCGCATCGGTCCAATCCTGTTGGGTTACATACACTTTTGCCAATAAAGCGTGCGCAGCGCCGCTTGTTACCCTGCCAATATTAGCGCCGGTATATGATTTTGGCAGGTTGGTAGCATCCAGCAGATCGGTTATAATCTGGGCATATACTGCACTCGAAGGCGTTCTTGCAACCAACAAATTACTTACATTAATGCTGGTGGGGTTGTGCAATACCAGTGGTACATCGCCATATAAACGCACCAGGTTAAAGTATAAAAGCGCCCTGATAAATTTCGATTCCCTTACCAAACGCGCACGCTGCGTTGTATCAAACTGAATTGCAGGAATATTGTCAATAGCAATATTTGCCCTGTTGATACCGTAGTAAAGTTGCTGCCATATTTTTTGTACACGGCTGTTTGCGGCAACATAAGTTGCGGTACCTAAGGCACGTACATCGGGGTTGGTATTGCTGGGGCTATAGATCTGATTATCGCTGCCGTTTTCGACCAGCAAATTAAGCTGGCGTCCGTATATCGGAAAATCGCCGGCCGGATCACTGTTCAGGGTACTGTAAACTGCATTTACTGCCGAATTTGCGTCAGCTGCAGTTTGGTAAAATTGCGAGGAAACAATTACCGAACTGGGATCCTCGGTAAGCTTTTTGCACGAGGAAAACGCACTAAAAAAGGCAATTATTAATGTTATTGAAAGTAAATTCTTCATAATGGTCATCATTAATCTTATTAAAATGTCACGTTAAGGCCTGCCAGAAATGTCCGTACAGGGGGGTAAGTACCATAGTCAATTCCCTGTTTGGTATTATCATTGTCGTAAAAGTTGGCTTCAGGGTCAAGGCCCTTGTATTTAGTTATTGTTAGCAGGT
>Ga0207076_1010_pt1 | contig 59063 bp, 58 predicted proteins | sample Alteio_BWMinHeat_62_FD_153568 | JGI IMG/M metagenome (GOLD analysis project Ga0207076, IMG submission 153568) | Enriched cells from forest soil in Barre Woods Harvard Forest LTER site, Petersham, Massachusetts, United States -... | ecosystem: Environmental > Terrestrial > Soil > Temperate forest >... | reverse complement strand
CGGCCAGAACTGAAGCCGCTCGCTACGCTGAATCAGTACACGGAAATGCCGTTAAGTTTAACCGTATAAAACATTTGTCAATTTTGAGGGAAGTACCTGTATGAAATCTTCAGTTTTCGCCGAGATCAAATCTATATTTGCCGCCAGCCTGTTTGCTCTTTGCGCCAGCACATTGGTGGCTGCGCCACAAGCGACAGCCGCCGACGCTGCCTCCGCCACTGCCGCCGCACCAGCCGCCGCCCCAGCACCAGAAGCCGCTGCCCCAGCCGCAGCGCCCACCGACGTCGCAGCACCAGCAGTAGCCAAAGAAACCGTAGAAAATCCCTACGGCCTGGACGCCCTGTGGAAAGGCGGCGACTTCGTAGCCCGCTCCACGCTGATCATCATGGCCATCATGTCCATGGGCAGCTGGTACATCCTGATCACCAAATTTGTCGACCAGCTCAAAATGAGCGGCCAGGCCAAAGACGCTAAAACCAAGTTCTGGAAAGCCGCTTCGGTCCAAGCCGGCGTCACCAGCCTGAAAGAAGGCAGCCCATTCCGCTTCATCGCCGAAACAGCGACTAAAGCCACCGACCACCACGAAGGCGCACTGCTGGAACAAATCGACCTGAACTCCTGGGTTACCATGTCCATCCAGCGCTCGGTCGACAAAGTCCAAAGCCGCCTGCAAGACGGCCTGGCCTTCCTGGCGACAGTCGGCTCCACCGCACCGTTCGTCGGTCTGTTCGGTACCGTCTGGGGTATCTACAACGCGCTGACAGCGATCGGTGTAGCGGGTCAAGCTTCCATCGACAAGGTAGCCGGTCCGGTGGGTGAAGCGCTGATCATGACCGCGATCGGTCTGGGTGTTGCAGTTCCTGCGGTACTGGGCTACAACTTCCTGGTACGCCGCAACAAGACAGCGATGGAAGACGTCCGTGCGTTCAGCGCCGACCTGCACTCCGTCGTCCTGTCCGGCGCCATGTCCAAAGCAACTGGCGCGGCCAGCATCAAAAAAGTAGGCTAGTGTCCTGAGTTTGAAGCTCGTTGCATAAGAAAGTTGATGCAATGAGCGGCAGGCAAGGCGCAAAACGGAGCAAGGGCGGGTTCCCTTGCGAGTATTTGTAACGCAGGATGGCGGTCATTTCATCGGCTTTCTGCAACGAATTTCAAAGTTAGGACACTCGCTCATGGCAATGGCAATAGGCAATGATGGAGACGGCGAAGACGAAGTCAACAGTACCATCAACACCACGCCGCTAGTCGACGTCATGTTGGTACTGCTGATCATCTTCCTGATCACCATTCCCGTAGTCACGCACACCGTACCGGTCAAACTGCCGGCTGAGACCAACCAGCCGTACAAGACCAAACCAGAAAACATCAACCTGGCCATCGACAAAGAAGGCCAGATATTCTGGAATGAAGGCCTGGTGGCCGATACGCCGGCGTTGTTTGAAAAGCTCAAGAAAATTGCTGTGATGGTACCGCAGCCGGAACTGCATATACGTGGCGACCAAAACACCCAGTATAAGTATGTCGGCAAAGTCATCCTGACAGCACAAAGAGCAGGTATCGCCAAGGTCGCGTTTGTGACCGAACCGCCACCGCGCGGAGGCTGATCAGCCAGGCACCTCTCCCTGCAAGGGGAGAGGCACAAGGCAGAAAAGCAAATGGCGACAATTAACGGAAGAAAGGAACCCACATGGGAATGAACATAGGCTCAGGAAGCTCGGCCGAACCCGATGTGATGATAGAAATGAACATGACGCCGCTGATCGACGTCATGCTGGTGCTGATCATCATGCTGATCATCACCATCCCTATCCAGAACCACGCAGTCAACCTGAACATGCCGACCAGCAGCCCGTCCAAGCCGCTGCAGGACCCGGTAGTGATCACGATAGACGTGGACTTTGACGGCACAGTGTTGTGGAACGGCGTGGCGCTCAATGGCGGCCGTGCTGAACTGGAAACCAAGCTGCAAGAAGTGGCAGCGCAGCCGGACCAGCCGGAAGTCCACCTGAAGCCCAACAAGCTGGTGGCGTACAAGTCGGTGGCGGCGGTGATGGCTGCAGCCCAGCGCCTGGGCGTGACCAAGATAGGCATGATCGGTAACGAGCAATTCATTAACGAGTAAACGCTTTGCCGCGCCGGTCCCCGAGGTTTGCGAACACCGCTTTGAGGTCCAAGCGCGTGCGCAGCTTGAAGGCTAGAATTGCGGTTTGAATTTCCCCCTGCCGCCTGCAAGCGGGATGTAGAGCTTATAAGTACGAAAGTGTGGGATACGGTCCTTGCTTTCGGCGTGCGGGCAGGTGTTTACGGTGTCGGCGATGTAACTGCTTGTAAATTTAATTAAATACCACTTTCATACCTATTGACAACCACTGTGTAAAGCCATAAAGTGACGCTAAGCCCTGTCGTTCCGGGCAGCCATGGAATTTATTGATGGAAAAAGAAGTGAACAAACAATACCAATACCTGATCGGCGTTGATGGCGGCGGAACCGGCACCAGGGTGCTGCTGACTCGCGCCGACGGTGTTGAACTCGGTCGCGGTAGCGCAGGCCCTTCAGGCCTCATGCATGGTATAGACAATGCATGGGCAGCAATTCTATCGGCGACGGGGCAGGCATTCGCCGACGCCGGCTTGTCCGTCCCGGCACTGGCCGATATTGCGGCCGGCTGCGGTTTGGCCGGTGTTCACAACAAGCAATGGGCTGCGGACTTTATCGAGAAAAATCCGGGCTTTGGCGCCTTGGCGGTCGGCACCGACGGCCAGACCACCTTGCTGGGCGCGCATCAAGGCAAGGCCGGCGCCATCATCGCGATCGGAACCGGCAGCGTAGGCGAGGTCTTGTTGCCCGACGGCAGCCGGCGCGAGGTCGGTGCCTGGGGTTTTCCTTCCAGTGACGAAGCCAGCGGCGCGTGGCTGGGCCTGCATACGATCAATCATGTCCAGCATGTGCTGGATGGCCGTCATCCTCCTACAGAATTTGCAGCCGCGGTCATCGCCTATTGCGGCGGTAGCCGCGACGGCGTGTTCAACTGGCTGGCGCAGGCCAATCAGACTGCTTATGCGCAACTGGCGCGTTTCACGATCCAGTTTGCGTCCGCTGAAGCGGCCGCGCGCAGCATCATGCAAAAGGCCGGCGAAGAGATCGCCAAGATTGCCCATGCGCTTGACCCTTCGACCGAGTTGCCGATCGCCCTGTGCGGCGGCTTGGCTGCGCCATTGCGTGAATATTTACCGCCTTCCTTGCTGAGTCGCGTCGTGCAGCCACAAGCTGATTCGGCGACGGGTGCACTGATCCTGATTAAGAATAGCCTCTCAGAAAGTTGATAATGCTAGCGCAACTACTTGATTTCAAACCGGATAGCGACAGTTCGACGCCGCTATACCTGCAGCTGGCAAACAAGCTTGCCAACGGCATACATAGCGGGATATGGCAGCCGGACGAAGCGCTGCCTTCCGAGCGCACGCTGTCCGACGTGCTGGAAATCTCACGCGTCACCGCGCGCAAAGCGATCGACATGCTGTGCGAGCGCGGCCTGCTGACCCGCAAGCATGGCTCCGGCACCTATATCACCCCGAAGCTTGAACAGCCGCTGTCGCGCCTGACCAACTTCAGCGAAGAACTGCGCCAGCGCGGCTTTGTGCCGGGCTCGCAATGGTTGTCGCGCGAAACCGGAGTTGCCGCGCCGGAAGAAATCCTGTCGCTGGGCCTGTCGCCGAATACCGTCGTTTCCCGCCTGAAGCGTTTGCGTACTGCAGACAACGTGGTGATGGCAATAGAGAGCACGACCATACCGGCGCTGTATTTGCCCAATCCAAAAGCGGTGACCGACAGTCTGTACGGTTACCTGGAGTCGCACAATGTCACGCCTACGCGCGCCTTGCAACACATCCGCGCGGTGAATGCCACGGCAGAGCAGGCCAAGCTCGCCGGCATCAAACAGGGAGCGGCGATGCTGTACATTACCCGCGTCGGCTACCTGCCGACCGGCGCCGCCGTCGAGCTGACGCATTCGTATTGCCGCAGCGATTACTATGACTTTGTTGCGGAGCTGTTTAGATGAGTAATACACAGCAACTGCAAGGCAATGTATTGACGCCGCGAGGATGGATAGAAGGCTCGGTCAATTTTTCCGAGCGTATCTCCAGCATCCAGGGCGTGATTGCCGATCCGGGAAAGAATCAACAACAATATATCCTGCCCGGTTTTGTCGATCTGCATGTACACGGCGCCGGCGGCAAGGACACGATGGAGGCGGGCGATGCTGTACAGGTGATCGCGCGCATGCACGCCAGGCATGGCACGACCAGCATGCTGGCTACCACGATGACGGCCCCGATCTCCGACCTGGAAACCGCGCTGCAGGCCATCAGCACATCCTGCAAGGACCGTAGCCCAGGCGCAGCCCGTGTTTTGGGCGTGCATCTGGAAGGGCCGTATATCAATCCCGGCAAGCTCGGCGCGCAGCCCGACTTTGCCACGCTGGCAACGCTGGAACAGGTCAAGCATCTGCATGCGATCGCCCCGATCAAATTGATTACCGTGGCGCCTGAAATGGAAGGCCACCTGGAACTGGTGAAGCAATTGACCGCGATGGGCATGCAAGTCCAGATCGGGCATACGCTGGGCACCTATGAAGAGGGCGTTGCCGCGCTGGCAAATGGCGCCACCGGCTTTACCCATTTATATAACGCGATGTCGCGGCTGGACCACAGGGCGCCTGGGATGGTAGGCGCGGCGCTGGCGCACGCAAAATTTTCCGAGATCATTCCCGACTTGCTGCATGTGCATCCAGGTGCCATCAGGGCGGCGATGCGCGCCATCCCGCAGCTGTATTGCGTGACCGATTCCACTGCCGCGTCCGGCATGCCGGACGGCCAGTACATGCTGGGGCGCCAGGTCGTGCACAAATGCCTGGGCGGGGTGCGCCTGGAAGACGGTACGCTGGCGGGCAGCACGCTGACCATGGACCAGGCGCTGCGCAACCTGGTCAGTATAGGACTGGACCTGGCCGATGCCTCCAAGCGCGTGTCCACCTATGCCGCCGATTATCTCGGCCTGCATGAACGCGGCCGCCTGCAAATCAACAGCTACGCCGATGTCGTCGTGCTGGACCGTAAACTTAACCTGACAGCTGTCTATGTAGAAGGAGAAAAGATTGACCTCGCAAATGCTTAAAGAAGCTTGCTCTTCCGCCGAGTTTGTAGCACTGCAATTAACCCAGGAACGCGAGCGCTATGCAGAGCTAGGTCGTACCTTGAGGGACAATCCGCCTGCATCGGTATTGACGGTGGCGCGCGGCAGTTCCGACCATGCGGCCAATTATGCCGCCTACCTGATCATGGCCAGGCTGGGCCGCATCGTCGCCTCACTGCCGATGTCGCTGGTGACGCTCAACAAATCCCCATTGCAGGCGCGGAATGCGCTGGCGATTGCAATTTCCCAGTCCGGCCAAAGCCCGGATGTGATCGAACCCATACGATATTTCCGCCAGGGCGGTGCCGCCACCGTGGCGCTGGTAAATGATGCCAATTCGCCGCTGGCGCAAAGCGCGGAATGGACCTTGCCTCTGCACGCCGGCCCGGAACTGAGTGTTGCCGCGACCAAGAGTTTCATCACGTCGCTGGTGGCCGGCGCCAGGCTGGCCGGCAACTGGCAGAATGATGCCGACTTTCTTGGTGCGATAGAAATGTTGCCGGAAGCGCTGGAAACAGCAACTCGCAGCGACTGGTCGAATGCACTGGATGTTTTGACGCCGGCCTCCAGGATCATGGTGGTAGGACGCGGCATCAGTTTTCCGGTGGCGCTGGAGGCGGCACTGAAGTTCAAGGAAACCTCAGTCATCCAGGCGGAAGCTTTTAGCGGCGCGGAAATCAAGCACGGTCCGATGGCGCTGATCGATGACGGTTATCCATTGCTGATCTTCGCGACACGCGGTCCGGCGCAGGCCGGCCTGATCAAACTGGCGGAAGAAATGCGCGGACGCGGCGCTAACGTATTGCTGGCCGCACCCATAGACGTCAAGGAGCGCAACCTGACCTTGCCGACCGCTGCGACACCGGATCTCGATCCCATCGTTGCGATCCAGGCGTTCTATGTGATGGCGGCGAATCTGGCGATAGCGCGTGGACTGGATCCGGACAAGCCGCGCCATCTGAGCAAAGTCACCAAGACCAGTTGAGGTCGCGGTGCTTGCGCATCGCGGAGTGATCGCCGCCTGTAGCAAAGGCCGCGGAACAGCAAATGCGCCAGGCGCATTTTTTAATAAGTACGAAACAGGTACTCCCGCCAGTATATTTTTAACTATCAATAATTGAGGCTGTAATTTGATATTTAATGAAAGTGCGGGGGGAGTATGTTTTTTAAACCGGCTGTTTGATTTTACCGACACGGCAATGCGGCACTCGATACTGAAAAAACTGATCTCTGCAGCATGCCTGGGCGCAGCTTTTGCTGCACTCGGGCTGATGCCGGTCAGCGCCGGTGCGGCCAGGCCGGTGCAGAAAATCGAATTCTGGACGATGAGCCTGAAACCCAAGTTCATCCCGTATTTTCAAAGCCTGGTCAAAAAATACGAAGCGCAAAACCCCGGCGTGCAACTCGAATGGGTGGATTTTCCGTGGGATATCCTGCAGTTGAAGCTGATCACCGCGATCGCCGCCGGCACGCCGCCGTCGCTGGTTAATCTGAGCGTGCCCTGGGCGGAAGAGTTTGCGCGCGACGGCCTGATAGAGCCGGTGGATGCGATGATAGGCAACCGCGCGGCCTACACTAGGGGCGCGCTGGAAGACATGACTTTCCGGGGGCATCTGTACGGCTTCCCGCATTACAGCAACGTCAACGTCATCGCCTATAACAACAAGATACTGGCGGCCGCCGGCCTGCAGCGGCCGCCGCGCAATATGGATGAAATACTGGCATACGCCAGGCAGATCGCCGCCAGGACCGGCAAGGCCGGCTATGCACCGGCCCTGGGTAAAATCGACGGCTTCCTGCTGCAGCAAGGCTTGCCGCTGATCAAGGACGGCAAGGCCGTGTTTAATTCACCGGCGCACGTGGCCCTGATACAAAAGCTGGCAGACACCTACAAGGCCAATGGTTTCCTGAAGGACAAGCTGTTTGCCGAAGACAATTTCCCGGCGGTTGTCGATGCCTATCTGGGCGGACGTCTCGGCATGATGGTCAGCGCGCCGACCGCGTTGAAACGCATACAGGCAGATTCCAAGGAAATCTATGCAATAACCGATGTCTTTCCCGCTCCGGTGGGACCGACCGGCATAGGCGATGGCGGCTGGATGTTTAATTTTGCAGTGCCCAAAGGGGTGAAGCTGCAGTCGCTGCCGGCGATTGCGAAGTTTGCGCAATTCCTGACCAATGACGAGAACCAGTTGGAATTTGCGAAGATCGCCAATGTGATGCCGACCACGGTGAAGGCGCTGGCCGATCCGCATTTTCAACAACTATCCGCCAATGCCGGTGCAACAGAAAAAGCGCAGGCAGTCGCTGCCGGGTCCATGGAAAATTCGCGCAGCCTGTATGTGGCTGGGATCGACGATTACGACGAATTGCGGCGCTTCCTGGTCAAGGCGGTAGAGGCCGGCATGACAGGCAAAAAAGACATCAAGCAGGCGCTGGATGAAGCTGTCCTCATCTGGAATAAAAAACTGGAGAAGCAGTCATGAGCGCTGTGCCTGATATGCTTACCAGCATGGTTCGCAAACATGGTTTGCTGGCCTATCTGTTCCTGGCGCCGGCGCTGGTCTTGCTGGCCACATTTTCCTTCTGGCCGGTGGTCTTCGGCTCTTACCTGAGCTTTACCGATTTCAGCCTGGTGCGGCCTGTGCACTGGGTGGGGCTGGATAATTTCCGCTATATCTTCGGGAACGACATGTTCATGACGGGCTTGAAAAACTCGCTGCTGTTCTTGCTGATCGTGCCCTTCATCCAGCTAGGGGCGATCACGCTGGCGGTGCTGGTCAACAACCAACTGCCGGGGATACGCTTTTTCCGTGCGGCTTACTACGTACCGGTAGTTACTACCGTCGCAGTGGTCGGCATCATGTGGGGTTTCATGTTCCATGAACAGGGCTCGCTGAACTACGTATTGCTGAAGCTGCATGCGATCAGTGATCCCGTGGGCTGGCTGTCGGACGATGCGATCGCGCTTTTTGCGATCATGTTTGTCTCGCTGTGGCGCGGCCTGGGCTGGTATATGGTGATGTACCTGGCGGCTTTGCAGTCTATCCCCGCCGAGATGCAGGAGGCGGCGATACTGGACGGCGCGAACCTGTGGCAGCGTTTCTGGAAGATTACCGTGCCCATGCTGTATCCAACCATCATGGTATGCACGATTATGTCGGTGCTGGCGGCCTTGAAGGCTTACCAGGAAGTGGACGTGCTGACCCAGGGCGGGCCGATGAACTCCACCTTTACCGCACTGTACTATGCATATGACCAGGGCCTGAAGCACCTGAAGCTGCCGCGCGGCCTGGCGGCCAGTTTTGTTGTCTCGGTATTTTGCATAGGCATCGCAGTGCTATGCCTGCGCTACATCAAGCCTAAACACCGATGAATACGATTTCCTGGCGCCGGCTGCCCCGCATCTTGCTGCAGTACAGCGTGTTACTGGCATTGGCGCTGGTATGCGTGTTCCCGTTCTGGTGGACCCTGGTGGTGGCGATTTCCAGCGAAGGAAATATCTTCGAATTCCCGCCTACGTTCTGGCCGCAGGCGGTATCGCTGGATAATTTCATCGAAGTGTTTCGCGTCATCCCCATACTCGCGTTCTACAAGAATTCGCTGTGGATCACGTTCTCCACCGTCCTCTGGAAACTATTACTGTGCTCGCTTGCCGCCTATCCCTTGTCGCGCACGCGCTTTACCGGCAGCAAGCTGGTGTTCGGCCTGATCCTGGCGACGATGATCTTGCCGTCGGAAGTCAATTTCCTGGTCAACTTCATCACGATGACCAAGATAGGCCTGGTCAATACCTACACCGGCGTGATCTTGCCCAACCTGGTCACCGCCGTCTCGATATTGCTGCTGAAGCAGGCCTTTGATGAAGTGCCGCAAGACTTGATCGATGCCGCCAGGGTCGACGGCGCGGCCGAGTGGATCATCTTCTGGAAGATAGTCTTGCCGCTGATTACACCCTGGCTGGCGACAGTCGGCATCTTGTCGGCGGTGGAAGCATGGAACGAATATATCTGGCCTTCCATCGTCATCAGCAAGCCGGAAGACTTTCCGTTGTCGGCAGGCGTGCTCTACCTGCGCGGAACCTACGGCAGCAGCACTCGGGTGATCGCAGCCGGAACCATATTGACGGTGGCGCCGATACTCGCCGCCTTTTTATTTACCCAGCGCTTTTTTATGCGCGGCATGGATGGAGCAGTAAAATGAATCAGCATTTGAGTACGGACAAAAAACTGGACGCCCGCAAGGTAGCGGGGCAGTCCATCATGATACGCATGCCGGGCACATCGCTGGATGCGGACACCGCAGCCTTCCTGCGCGATAACCATATCCGCGCGGTATGCCTGTTCCGCCAGAACATGGTCGATGCGCAGCAGTTAACGAAATTCACTGCCGACCTGCGCGCCGTGATGGGGCCGGATTCGCTGATAGGCATAGACCAGGAAGGCGGCGCCGTGGTGCGCGCGACCTGGGTGCCGCAGCCGCCAGCCGCCATGTCGCTCGGTGCCAGCGGCGATCCTGCACTGTGCCGCGAAGTGGGTGCGGCGGTAGCGCGCGCAGTCAAATCCCTGGGCTTCAACTGGAATTTTGCGCCGGTGCTGGATTTGAACAACAACGTCGACAACCCTGTCATTTCCGAACGCTCTTTCGGCGCCGATCCGGATAAGGCCACCGCGCTGGCGATGGCCTGGATGGAAGGTAGCCTGTCGGAAGGCGTGGCCTGCTGCGTCAAGCATTTCCCCGGCCATGGCGATACCAATGTCGATTCCCATCGTGACTTGCCAACCGTCGCCAAATCCCGCGCCGAGCTGGATGCGCTGGAGTTGTCGCCGTTCCGCCAGGCTGCCGGTAATGCGCCGGCAGTGATGAGCGCGCATATCATCTACCCGGCGCTGGACCCGGATTACCCGGCGACGATGTCAAAAAAAATCCTGACCGGCATCTTGCGTGAAGAATGGAACTACCAGGGCGTAGTGATCACCGACGGCATGGACATGCATGCGATCGCCGGCCACTATGGCGTAGGCAATGCCGCGGTGATGGCGTTGGCGGCAGGCGCCGACTTGGTGATGGCACTGGGAACCAGGGATACCCAGATAGAGACCTTGAATTCCCTGACTGCAGCGATAGAGGCAGGCGAAATCGACCAGGCCGGTCTGCAGCAAAGGCTGGATCGGGTCGCCGGGCTGGTACGGCAATACCCATGCGCCCAGGTTCCCTACCAGACCGAGGCTGCAGACCAGGCATTGATGGTCAGGGCCTGGAGCCGCGGCCTGACTACCTACAAAGGGGCTGCCGCGCCGGCGGCCGGTAGCAAGATACGGCTGGTGACCAGCGCCAATGTGGTGAGCGACGGTGTTTCCGAGGCGGGCATCCCGGCTTCCAAAGTGGCCGCGATGCTGGGCCGTGTGTACGACGTCGTTACAGTCACCTTTGAAAAAATGGATGACTTCGACTGGAGCGCCTTGCCGGACGACGGTCGCTTCGTGATCCTGGCCTCAACGATACGGCTGCGCTATAGCGAGCAGGTGCGCAAGACGTGGAAACCAGATCTGCACCTGGTGTTGTGGAATCCTTTCCAGTCGCTGGATATACAGGCGCCGGCGCTGATTACCTATGGTTTTTCGGGGCCGGCGCTGGAAGCCGCGGCGGCCTGGTTTGGCGGCCTGAAAGCCGAGGGCCGCTTGCCGGTGCAGAGCTTTCAAGACATGACGGCAGCTTGATCACTATATTGCACAGAATGGAAAATTTCGGATTGCCATGTCACAGGTAAAGCTCAGCAAGATCGTCAAGGACTACGGCGCAGGCGCCAGGATCATACATGGTATCGATCTCGACATTGCGGACGGCGAGTTCGTGGTTTTCGTCGGACCTTCCGGCTGCGGAAAATCCACCTTGCTGCGTATGATCGCCGGGCTGGAAGAAATTAGCGGCGGCGAGCTGCATATAGGCGGCACGCTGGCAAATGACGTCGCTCCCGCCAAGCGCGGCCTGGCGATGGTGTTCCAGTCGTATGCGCTATATCCGCATATGTCGGTATATGAAAACATGGCGTTCAGCCTGAAACTGGCCGGCATGAAGCGGCAGCAAGTGGAGGAAGCAGTGCAGCAGGCGGCAGCTATCCTGCAGATCGGCCATCTGTTGCAGCGCAAGCCCAAGGATTTATCCGGCGGCCAGCGCCAGCGTGTCGCCATAGGCCGCGCCATCGTGCGCAAGCCGGAAGTGTTCCTGTTCGATGAGCCCTTGTCCAACCTGGATGCCAGCCTGCGCGTGCAAATGCGCATCGAGCTCAGTCGCCTGCATCAGGAGTTGAAGACCACGATGATTTATGTCACGCATGACCAGGTGGAGGCAATGACCCTGGGTCAGCGCATCGTCGTCTTCAATGCCGGCCGCATAGAGCAGGTCGGCACGCCGCTGGACTTGTACGACAAACCGGGCAACCTGTTCGTGGCCGGATTTTTGGGGGCGCCCAAAATGAATTTTCTGAAGGCGCAAGTGCTTGGTGTAACGGACGACGGCATTGCTGTGCGCCTGGCCGATGCCAGCTTGCTTGATCTTCCGGTTGACGGCCAGGGATTGGCCGTCGGTGATCAGGTAACGCTGGGGATACGCGCGGAACATATCAGTGTCGCGCCTGCGGCAGGCGCCGTCGGCGTAGCCGCAAGCGTTGAACTGGCCGAGCATCTGGGTGACTCAGTGATTGCATATGCGCGGTTGCGTGGCGAACCGAGCCTGCTGGCCATCAAGCTCGGTGCCGAGGCGGCAGCGCTCAAAGCCGGTGATACCGTCAGGATTTGCCTGCCGCCGCAACGCTGCCATGTGTTTGATGCGGATGGTAAGGCCTGCCGGAAAATACTTGCTGCAATCCAGCCTTGACAGGCATTACGAATACTATAAAACCATCAGAGGGACAAGCTCCATGACAACTCCAGAAACTGCCCGCCGCCATCCTATGAGCTGGGTTCCGACCTTGTATCTGGCACAGGGACTGCCCTTCTATGCGGTGGCCTTGATCGCCAGCCTGATGTACAAGAGCCTCGGCGTGCCCAACGACCAGATTGCGCGCTGGACCGGATTGCTGGGGTTTGCCTGGGTGTTCAAATGCCTGTGGAGCCCATTCCTGGAGCGAGCCCGTAGCAAGAAATTTCTGGTGGTGATCTTCCAGCTGCTAGGCGGCACTTGTCTTGGGGTGGTGGCTTTGACTTTGCAATTACCCTCCTATTTTGCAATGAGCATCGCTTTGCTGGCAGTGGTGTCCATTGCATCGGCAACGCACGATATCGCAGCGGATGGCTTGTATATCGCCAGTCTCAGCAATAAGCAGCAGGCCGAATATGCAGGCTGGCAAGGCGCGTTCTTCAATGCGGCCAAATTTCTCTCCTTTGGCGGTTTGCTATACCTTGCCGGGCATCTGGAAAAAAGCATAGGCGTTAAAAATGCGTGGATGGCGGTTTTTGGCGTATTGGGCGCACTGATGATTATTTTGGGCCTGTATCACACGCGTGCATTGCCGGGCACAAAAAATGTAGTCACCGGCGAGAGCCTGGGCAGTATTTTCAATACGCTATGGGAAGTGATACTCGATTTCTTTAAAAAACCGGGCATCTGGTTGTGCATCCTGTTCATCATCCTGTTCCGCGCTGCCGAAGGGCAGATACAAACCATAGGGCCGCTTTTCTTGCGCGACCCCCGTAGTGTAGGCGGACTGGGACTGACTACAGACGAAGTCAGTGTCGTCTATGGAACTGCCGGGACAGTCGCCTTCCTGACAGGTAGCGTGCTGGGTGGCTATTTCACCTCCTGGCTGGGTTTGAAGAAAGCTTTGCCCTACCTGATCATTGCAATGAACTTGCCGAATATCGTGTTCATCGCACTCAGCTCTACCTTGCCTACCAATCTCGGCCTTATTACTGCCGCGCTCAGCACTGAAATGTTCGGCTACGGCTTCGGTTTTGTCGGTGTGATCCTGTTCATCATGCAAGTAGTGGCAGTCGGCAAATACCAGACTGCGCACTATGCCCTAGGCACCGGTGTGATGCAGCTCGGTTTTGTATTGTTCAAGATGGTCAGCGGCGATATCCAGGTGGCACTCGGCTACCAGAATTTTTTCATCTGGGTGTTGTTGTCGGCCTTGCCGGTATTGCTGGTATTGCGTTTCCTTCCTTTCAAGTCTGAGCCGCAATCCCCGGACAGCGATGTCGCGCCTCAGGTTTCAAAAGCCTGACATCATAGTTGAGCCCTGACATGGTATCGGCGCTGCTTGCAGCATTGAGCAAGATGGATATCCGTTTCCGGTTATAGAATGAGGTTGTCTATGAAAGCTTTGCAGGCCGGCGCGCGCCTGTCTTCGATCGATGCATTGCGTGGATTGACCGTTGCGGCGATGCTGCTGGTGAACAGTGCCGGTGACTGGGGCCACGTCTATCCGTGGCTGGAGCACGCCGAGTGGCACGGCTGCACGCCGGCGGATTTTATTTTCCCGTTTTTCCTGCTGATTGTCGGTGTGTCGCTCAACCTGGCGCTGGGGCCGAAGATCGCCGCCGGCGCCGATACCTCGCAGTTGGCGCGCATGGTGCTGTTGCGCGCTGCCCGCATCGTGCTGCTGGGGATAGGCTTGCATATAGTCGCCTGGGCATTGCTGGAGGGCAGGGGATTCCGCCTGCTGGGCGTATTGCAGAGAATAGGCATCTGCTTTGCGTTTGCCGGCCTGCTGCTGATCTATGTCAGGAATGGGCTGGCGCAGTGGGCGCTGTTTGTTGCAATTTTGCTGGTCTACTGGGTATTGCTGGTCGCGGGTGGCGGCTTGCTGCCCGATACCAACCTGGCCGACAAGATAGACACGGCCCTGCTCGGCAAATATGCGTATTTGTATGACGCCGCGAGCGGCAAAGCCCATGACCCCGAGGGCTGGCTGAGCACCTTGCCATCGCTGGCGACGGTGATACTGGGGGTAAGGGCCGGAGCCTGGCTGCGTACCGGGCAGAGCCGCCGCTTGCTACCGGTGGGCGTCGTGGCGTGCATGGCAGGTTTGTTATGGAGTACGGTACTGCCGTTGAACAAGCAACTATGGACCTCGTCCTTCGTCTTGTGGACCGGAGGCTTTGCCTTGCTGGCCATCGCCCTGGCGCACTGGTTGATAGACCAGCGAGGCTGGCCGGCATTTGGCCGCAGCCTGGGCGTCAATGCGATCGCGGCCTATGCCGGTTCATGGATAGCCACCTGTGTGCTGGCCGGCAGTGGCGCAATGCCCGTGTTGTATACCGCAGCGTTTGATCAGCCTTTGACTCCGTCCTTGGGCGCGGATTTTTCTTCGATGGCGTTTGCCGCCGTGTTCACCGGCCTATTCTGGGCACTGATGCACTGGTTTTACAGGCGTGGCTGGCGCATCACGATCTGATGCCCGGTACTTGCCGTTTCCTTGATGGCAAATGCGCGGCCTGGCTGGATGCCGGGCCGCGCATTTGTTATCCGGTCTATTTCGGCATCAATACCGTGTCGATCACATTGATCACGCCATTGGATTGATACACGTCATAGGTGCTGATGCTGGCCACATTGCCGCCTTCATCCTTGACGCTGATATTGTTGGGGCCGTTCATCATGAACCACAACTTGCCGCCGCTGGCAGTCGCCAGTTCTGCGGTGCCGCCATGCTTCTTGATTTCGCCGGACAAGGCCATGAAATCATGTTTCCCCGGCACCACGTGATAGCTCAGGACCTTGACCAGCGTTGCCTTGCTCTCGGGCTTTAGCAGCGATTCCACCGTTCCGGCGGGCAGTTTGGCAAATGCCGCATTGGTCGGTGCAAATACCGTAAAAGGGCCCTTGCCTTTCAAAGTATCTACCAGGCCGGCAGCCTTGACTGCGGCAACCAGGGTAGTGTGGTCGGCGGAGTTGACCGCATTGTCGACGATATCTTTGCTCGGCAACATGCTTTGCCCGCCAACCATGACATCGGCAGCGCTGCTCAGGCCGGCAGCAGTGATTGCAGCAACGAAGAGCAGCGCGTAATTAAATTTATGCATGATGATTCCTTCCAGGATAAATGCGGGATCGCATCATCTTCTACGAAGGGAACTGCGCACCGGATTCAATTATTTGATATTCCGTGGCGACAAGATGATTTCAATTTCTGGCTGCCGGTTTCTTCACGACCAAAGCCACACCTGCCACAGCAATCACCATGCCTATCATCGCCGTCACGGTAAAGCGCTCGTCAAACATCAGCCAGGCCATGCCGGCAGTTACCGGCGGCACCAGGTACATATAGCTGGTGACCTTGGTGGCTTCGCCGTGGCGTATCATCACAAACAGCACCGAGATGCCGACGCCGGACAAGACGAATACCGACCATGCCAGCGCCCCGAAGAATTGCGGCGTCCATAGCACGGTCTGCGACTCGAAATACAGGGCCAGCGGCAGGGTTAATACTAGTGACGCTGCGAACTGGATAAACTGGCCGGTGCGCACGTCAAAAGACGGGCATTTCTTCTTTTGGTACATGGTGCCTACCGTCATCGTCAGCAAGGCAAAAACCGCCAGCAGGATGCTGGCCGTACTCATGCCTGTCACCGAGATCTTGTTTGCCACCACCAGGCCCACCCCCAGCATTCCCAGCGCAAGGCCAAGCCATTGCCTGCCTTCGGTCTTTTCGCCTATCAGCGGCCCCAGGCAGGCGGTCAGCACAGGCTGAGTATTGACGATCAGCGCGGCCACGCCGGCCGGCATGCCCAACTTGACTGCCGACCACACGCCGCCCAGATAGCAGGCCTGCATCAGCACGCCGGCAATGGCGATATGCGGCCACGCGCGCCGTGCCGGCCAGGGTGCGCGCATGGTAACGGCAAGCAACCCCATGAACAGCAGCACGCCGGCATAGCGCAGGCTGAGGAAGGTCAAAGGCTGCGCGTAGGGCAGGCCGTATTTGGCGACGACATAACCCGACGCCCAGATAAGGATAAAGACATAAGGGGCGAGGTGGATATATTTGGGAGGGTGCTGATTCATACTGGGTGCATTCGCTGTAAGCTTGCATATGGCTGCATATGGCGTTGCAGTATGAAGGTAAACCGGTTCGCAGTCTTGGACCTTATTGCTCGTTATGCCTGAAAAAAATTCATCTCATGAAATCAGGGCCTGTTGGTGATCCGGCAATTCACTTTGCCGCATCGTCCGTTTCAGCCGGCAACTCCGCCAGCCACTTACCGGCCTCGGTTATCATCACAGCCAGCTCTTGCTCAACTATGCCGAACATGACTTCAACTACCGCTTCGTTGCGGTCATGCATGGCTTTCTCTATTTCCAGCGTCAGGTCGGCAAATCGTTTCGCGCCGAATGTCCCTATCGTGCCCCGCATCTTGTGGAACAGGTGGCTTGCTTCTGCATGCTGGCCATTGTTCCATGCAAGCCGCGCTTCCTGCACCGGCGCCGTGCCTCGTTCTATCAGTTTTTTCAGGAAGCCCAGTATGGCATTCCTGTGCGCGGTGCTGGCCTTGGTCAGCGCATGGAACCAGCGCAGGTCGAAGCTGGGCGCCATATTATCGTGGCGCAGTTGCGCTTCGCTGGCAGTATTTGCCGCCGGGGTTTGCGGATTGCCGTATGCAAGCCTGCGCGCATCCAGGTGCAGGCCTATCGTTGCCAGCATGCTGTCGACGTCGATAGGCTTGGCGATGAAGCCGTTCATCCCCGATGCCAGGCATTTTTCCCGCTCGGATTCCATGACGCCGGCGGTCATGGCCAGGATAGGGATGTCCAGAGCCAGTTCTTCGCGTATCAGCCGGGTTGCCGTATAGCCGTCCATCACCGGCATTTGCACATCCATCAGCACCAGGTCGTAGTTTCCAGCCTGCTGCCGAAGATGGTCCACCGCTTTTTGCCCGTCTTCCATGATATCCACAGTCGCACCGTGCTGTTCCAGCATGCCCTTGGCGACAAACTGGTTGAATGGATTGTCCTCTACCAGTAACAGGCGCGCGCCGCCTATGCGCTCTTCCACGGTGCCGGGACGCAAGGGCAGCATGGCATTGCCGGCCCCTTTGTGCTTCATCAGGATTTCGTACAAGGAGTCAAACAGGCTGGAACCCGTGATCGGCTTGACCAGCACGGCGTCGGCAGTATCGGACGTGCTGTCCTGCAGCAGCGCAGCGTGGCCGTAGGCATTGGTCAGCAGGATGACAGGCATTACCTGCTCGGGAAACGCTTGGCGCAATGTCTGCATATTGTTTTTGCCAGCTATGCCTGCCATCTGCCAGTCTATCAGCAAGGCATCGTAAGAATTGCCTTTTTCATGAATGGCGTGGATGTGCTCCAGGGCCGCAGCGGCCGAATCTGCGCTGTCGGCCTGCCAGTGCCAGGCTTCGATCAACTTGCTCAGGTAGCCGCGGCTGGTTGCATTATCGTCGACGATCAGTATGTTCAGGTCGCCCAGGCCATGGTCCTGTCGGGCGTCCTTCAGCATTCCGTCATTCGCCAGCTTCAATGGCAGGCTGACGGTGAATTCCGTGCCCACGCCCAACTGGCTGCTGACGCTGATACTGCCGCCCATCAATTCCACCAGGCGCTTGGAAATCACCAGGCCCAGGCCAGTGCCGCCAAAGCGGCGGGTCGAGGATTCATCCACTTGGGAAAACGCTGAGAATAGTCTGGTCTGCTGCTGCAGATCCATGCCTATGCCGGTATCGCGCACATGGAAACACAGGCTGGCCTGCGAGCCATGCAGCGCGGTCATTTCTACGTAGATGCTGACTTCGCCGCGTTCGGTGAACTTGATGGAGTTGCCGGTCAGGTTGATCAGCACCTGCTGCAGACGCAAGGCATCGCCCGTCAGTATCTTCGGTACGTCAGGTTCCACGCCTATGGCCAGTTCCAGGTCCTTGGTGCCTGCATTGGCCATCATGATGCTGGCCAGGGTTTTCAGCACATCGTCCAGTTGGAATGGCGACTCGGACAACTCCATGTGCCCGGCTTCGATTTTTGAAAAATCCAGGATGTCGTTCAAAATCGCCAGCAGCGACTGGCCGGAGGCGCGTATCATCTCCAGGTATTTTCTCTGCTCTGCCGATAAATTGGAATTGCCGAGCAGGTAGGTCATGCCCAGCACCGCATTCATCGGCGTACGGATTTCGTGGCTCATGTTGGCGACGAATTCGCTTTTTGCCCGGCTGGCGGCCTCGGCCAGATCCTTGGCCATCCTCAAGGATTGCTGCAATTGCTGCTGCGCCGTGACATCCTGCACAATGACTATCGTGCAGGGGGCCTTGTCCAGCACCAGCGGGCTGAAGGTGAGCTGGGCCGTAAAATTGCCGCCATCTCGGCGCAGGCCGGAAAGCACCTGTGCTGCATCTGGTTCTGGAGTGCCGGCGTCCACTGGACGAGATACTATCTGCCCCTGCTGATAGGACAAGTGCTGCCCGGTCAAATCCGGTATCAGCTTTTGCAAATCCAGTCCGCCCAGGCTATGCGGCGGATACTGAAACAGTTCATGGGCCCGGCTATTGGCTTTGACGATGTCGCCAACATCGTCGATAACGATAATCGCGCCCGGCGACAACTCGAATAGCGATTCAAAATCTTGCTGCACGCGGCGGCTTTGCAGCGCTTCCTGCATCAGCTTGTCGTAAGCCTGGTTCAGCTCGGTCGATTTCGCATCCAGCGCGGTCGTCATTGCATTAAAGGCGCGCGATACGGTGCCGAACTCATCGGCGCCTTCGGCGTCCAGCCGGTAACTGAAATTGCCGTCCCTGACGGCCTTGGTGGCATCCACCAGCTTGGTCAAAGGGCGGATCAGCCGGGTAAATGAAATCCAGGCGACTGCCAGCAGCGCAGCGGTGACGATGAGTAATAGAAGGCCGCGCGCCCAGAACAGGAAATGCTCGCGCGCCAGCCGTTCTGTGTCGGCCGCCACCGCCCAGCGGTAGGTGCTTTCCCCCATCGCCTGCACTTCCGAGATCAGTTGCCCCACCAGGACTGCCGCACGCCGGCGCGCCAGGTCCGGCGTCATGTCTACCGGCTGGTTGATGATCAGCGTGAACAGATTTTGCAGGCGCGCGTTGCGGCTCTGCATGTCTTCCAGTTCCGATTTTCCTGTTTGTGTCCACGGATGGTAACTGGACAAGTCCGCACTGAGTTCGGCATGGCGCTGCTGCCATTGCTTGATCGCGCGCTGGTTGTTGTCCAGCATGTACTCTTGCGTTAGTACCAGCAGGCTGGACATTTGCCTGGCGGTCAGTTGCGCCTGTTGCTGTTCCAGGTTGATCAGATCCAGATTGACCCTGGCCATATACACCATGACACCGGCCATCAGGCCGATAGCCACGCTGGCCGCAACAATCAATAAGAGCAGGCGCCTTACTTGCATTACTTTATGATTCCCTTCGATTTGGCCGCATTCAGGGGGCCGGGGTTAATGAAGCCGGAGAAATCCGGAACTTGCGCGCCGTTGGTCAGGTTCTCGTTTTTTGCCCATCGCGCGGCGCTGTTCAATGTCACCAGCAGCGAAGGATCCAGCACCAGCTTGAACTGCGAGCCAGCCCATAACGCATCCAGCGCCGCCGCCTCCATACCGCTGTGTTTTGCCAGCACCGCTTTGGCCTTCAGCGGTTCATGCGCAATGAATTGCACGGACTTTTCCATTGCCCTCAGCAACTTGACCGTATCGCGCGGCGATTGCGCCACGGTACTGCGCAATGCGACCAGATGCGTGCTGAGGTTGTAAGGTGGTACCTTGATTTCAAAAGCATCCTTGCCCAGCGCTGCGCGCTGTTTGGACGCTATCGGCTCAAGGCTGGACAATGCGTCAACCGCACCGCTGGCGAGGGCGGCCGACATGTCTTCCGGTTCCAGGAAAACGTGTTGCACGCGCGTGGGTTCTATGCCCTCGAGCAGCATTAAATTATCCAGAAAATAGTGGGCGGCGGATTTTTTCGGCATGCCCACGCGCTTGCCTATCAGATCCTGCGCTTTGACGATACGGGCGCTTTTGCGGGTAATCAGCTTCAGGATGGAGGTACTGCTGCAATAGGTAGCCAGCACTGAAAAATCCTGGCGGCTCAGGCTGTTGAACATGATCGCCAGGTCGCCTGCGGAAGAAAATTGCGCTTTGCCGTCCAGCATATCGGTGATGCAACGAGAGCCGATCACACAGTCCTGCAGCTTGACTTCCAGGCCCTCCTGCGCAAAAAAACCCATTTCCTGTGCAACAAACAGGACCGTGGCCGGCACCGATGAACCGGTCGCGATTGTAATAGGCGTGGGCGGATCGGCAAAAGCAGGTGAAAGATGGCCGCAGACCAGAGCTGCCAGCAAAAGCATCCCTGTACCGGGTCTGGCAAACCGCTGCCACAGATGCAGCAGATGCATCATGGCGGTTTTGGCGCCACAGTCCAGATTGGATGGTGTGCGAGCTGAGTGCATGGTTCCAGCCTATTTGACGAGGGTCACGCTGCCGGGCCTGACTTTCCTGAGTATCGAAGGTTCCAGCACGTCGAGGAAATTGGGAATCTGATGCTTGCTGATCAAGTTCTCACGGATCGCCCAGCGTGCCTCCGATTCCAGCGAGGTCAGCAGCGACTGGCTCAGTACCAGGTTAAAGCGGTAATCGGTCCAGGCCCATGCAATGAAAGCCTGTTCCAGCTTCAGGTGTTCCAACAGGATGGCCTTGCTATTTTCCTGGTTATTCTGGATATACTGCGTCGCAGTATCCAGCGCGCGCATCAGCCGCACGATGTCTTCCTTGTGCGGATTCAAGGTCGGTTTCAAGGTGACAAGGTTGAAGCTCAGCGTGTGCACCGGGTCGGCTTGCAGTTTCTGGCCTTCGCTCCCCAAAGCCTGCATGACCCTGTAGGCCGCTGGCTCGAACACCGCCGCCGCATCGATCTTGTGATTCAACATCGCCTGTGGAATCTCTTCCGCATCCATATTGATCAGTCCGATGCTGCGGGGATCGAATCCCTGGGATAAGGCGATCAGGTCAAATGCATACTGGCTCGACGTTCCCATAGGAATCGCCACACGCTTGCCGACCAGGTCTTTGACGGAGCCAATGTTCGCATTTTTACGGACGATCAGTTTGGTATCGAAATTGGTCGTGCAAAAAGTGCTGAGCACTACCAGGTCCTTGCGCTCAAAACTATGGAACATGATGGGTAGATCGGATACCGTCGACAGTTGGGCCTTCCCATCCAGCATTTGCCTGATGCAGCGCGAACCGCTGTTACAGTCCAGAATTTTTACCTTCAGTCCCTCTTGCGCAAACATCCCCAATTTCTCGGCGACATAAAACGGCGTGGACATGCCTGTCCTGCTCACCGCGATGGTCAGTTCACTTGCAAACAGATTGGAAGCAGATAAAGCCAGCAGCAGGCCAAGAATGCGAAACACTGAAGGGAGGTCTTTCATGTGCCTGGGTTTATTTATGAGAGTGGAAGGGCGCCAGATTGCGTGAATGTATCGGCATGATATCTGCAATCTGGCAGATATTGCAAAATTAGCTGAAAGCTGTGCCCGGAGCATGCAAAAACGGCATTGTCGGCATTCAGCATGCCGCACGAACAGGCTTGGGTGTTCGAACTACTTGTGGTGGCCGCCATGCCCGCCATGGCGCCCACCGCCTCCCAGATAGGAAGGATTTGGGGCGACATAGGCCTGCACGGGGTGATCCAGCAAGTCCGGCGGCACAACCTGATTCAACGGAAAACTGTCGAGATCTAATGCGCCGTCGAAATTCCAGGCGAAAGCCTTGTCGCCAATTGTGAATTTCACCGTTTCGCCCCCGGTGACGTTGACCCATTTGGTGTCGGGGCCGATGTTGATAGTGCGGGTCGCTGCTGACAGCGGAGCAGGGTCGCCGAGCATTTCAACGGCCGGGATAGTACGGCAGGACGACAAAGCCGCGCCGCAAAACAGGATTGCGGCAATGCGGTACGGAAGACGGTCTGGTTTCATGGGTGCCCCCGTTTGACGATTGGGTCAGGAATATAGGTATCAGTTTAGACGATGACGCAGGTATTTGCGTTCGCCCCCGGACGTACTGACGGGTGGGCGGGCATTCAATGCTTGGCAGCAATACCATGGCCGTTTTTTTGACTTTGACCTATGCTGGAGAAGGGATGCCAACAGCGTTTTTGCGATGCGGAGGGCTTCAAGGCAGCCGGTATTCCCATTATCGACTTTCCAATTTAATCAAACACGAATTGAGTGACACTTGCTTACAAATCCTGCCGGTTCAGACATGTGTCCGATACATAGTCATGCTTCAATATTCACTAAGCTGCCGGAAATGAGATGGCTCTTCAAGCGTTACCTGGCGGAAGCAATCTGGTGGAAGTAATTCGTGGCCGACTGTGACGCCGGCTTGAAGTTCTTTTAGGGGTTTGTCCATTGGCGGCCGGCATTTGGCCGAGGCGGCCTGGCAGAGTCGCCCACAGCCGAAATTTTACTTGTTGCGCCAACCGTGCTTTGGCGAGTCGCAAGGAGAATGAAGATGAAAAGGAATTCCAGAATTTCCACGCAAGGCCGATGGATGCTGGGTGCGATCGGCGTGGTAATCCTGTGCTTTGCGCCGGGCACCGCGGCGTTTGCGCAGGGGGCGCACCGGTCCGGAGGCGTGCATTGGCACGGTGACATTGCACGTTTTCATGAGCGCGATTGGCATATCTGGCGTGGCGGCCATTGGGTGCATGCACGCCACGACGGACGCTTTGGCTGGTGGTGGCTGGCCGGCGGCGGCTGGTATTTTTATCCGGCTCCCATCTATCCGTATCCGAGTCCCTGGGAGCCGCCTCCCGACACGATAATCGGCCCGTCTGTCGGCGCCGAGCCTCAAGCGCCGGCGACCAGGTACTGGTATTACTGCGAAAGCTCGCATACCTACTATCCTTATGTTCCCACTTGTGCCGAGGGATGGAAGCAGCTTCCTTCCACGCCCGGGGACGCCGCTTCAGCACCATCGAGATAGGAGTCGCCATGATGACCGCATATTATCAAAATTCCACACCGAGCCCGCGCGCGAAATTTGCACTCGCCGGCATCATAGGTGTGGGCTCCTCAGTCTTGTTTGGCTGCGCCCAGATGCCTAGCGGGCCTACTGTTGCCGTCATGCCGCCGCAGAACAAACCGTTTGAGGTCTTCATGCAGGATGATCAGGTCTGCCGCAACTGGGCGGCGCAATCCATAGGTGTGCCGGGCAACGACGCCGCCGCTGAAAGTTTTGCCGCGTCAACCGTCGTCGGCACCGCCCTGGGTGCTGCGGTCGGCGCCGCAGCCGGAGGCCGCGGCAGCACGGGTACCGGCGCTGCAGTGGGAGCACTGGTCGGCGCTTCAGCCGGATCGGGCCAAAGCGCCGCCACCGCATGGAATGCGCAACGCCGCTACGACATAGCGTATCAGCAGTGCATGTATTCCAAGGGCAATCTGATACCGACTTACTATCGCGGATATTCCCGTTATCCAGTCCCCGCGCCGGTTAGCATGCCACCACCACCGCCGCCTCCCGCGCGCTAAGCCGCCGGGCAGGTGGGCCGTCCAGATTGATTTATGCTCAGCAGCAGGCGCGCCAAGAAAAAAGAGAAGGGGCTGCTGCGAAGGCGAGTAGTAAACGGAGGAAGCGGCTCTGTCATCCCACCCTGTTAGCGAGGGGTGTCGCAGGCTCCAAGCAGAACGGCGTGACGAAGGCACCGTGGCGGGAGAGTCCGGCGCCTTCGTCGTTTATCTCGACTGCGCCAGTGCTATTGCGTCGGCACCCGCGGGGAATCGAAGTTGCCCAGTTGAATCGTTGGCCGCACGCCACACCACCTCGGCCACATCTGACTCGGTCGTCACCGCTGTCGGCCGCGCAAATGCGGCGAAGATAGGCTCCGCGAATGGCAAGTACGCCTCAGGAATCAGCCCGGCCATGCGCGCTCCGCCATTGCTTGTAAAACTCGTTGTCGGGCCGTAGCCGGGCTCCACCAGTTTAGCCTGCACATTGAAGTACTGGAGTTCGAAGGCGAGTGAGCCGGTGAACCCTTCAATGGCCGCCTTGCTCGCGGTGTACGCAGCCGCCAACGGCATCCGCGCCAGCGTCGCGCTTGAAGTCACGTTCACTACCACGCCCGACCTCCGCGCGCGGAACTGGGGCAGTACCGCCTGCGTCATCGCCATCACCCCGAACGTGTTGGTCTCGAACACCTCGCGCACTGTGTTCATCGGCGTGGCCTCGAATGCGCCGACGACGCCAATACCCGCATTGTTGATGAGTACGTCGATGGGGCCGCACGCCTCAAGCGCGACCGCGATGCTCTCGGGCTTCGTTACATCCAGCGCCAGCACGCGCAGTCGGTTCGACCTGGGCACAACGTCTTCGCACGGCGTTCGCATGGTGGCGATCACGTTCCAGCCCTGCGCGTGGAAGTGGAGGGCGGTCGCGAGGCCATAGCCGGAAGAGCAACCAGTGATAAGTACGGTTTTCATGATGTTATTTCCTTGTTGGTTTTCAAGGGCTTAACGATAGCGGAAGTGAATAGGACGAACTACAATGCATAGTCCAAATTTCATTTGTTAGAGTCCAAACATGAACGACCCACTCTCGGATGTCATCGCGCTACTTCAGCCGCGTACCGTATTCTCCAAGTGCATCAGCGGCGCCGGTCGCTGGGGTGTTCGCTACTCTGACTTCGGCCAGCCGAGTTTCTGCGCCGTGCTTGAAGGCTCTTGCCTCCTGGCGGTCGATGGCCAAGAGATCCTCACGCTTGAAGCAGGCGACTTCGTGCTCTTGCCGGCGACACCGGGCTTCACTTTGTCGGGCTTCGAGCCGGTGACAGCCGAGCGCATCGACCCGAAGGTGACCGCCGTGCCGACGGCCGAAGTCCGCCACGGGAGACGCGGTGGACGCCCCGACGTGCGTTTGCTCGGTGGCTACTTCGTCTTCGATTCGCCCGACGCGGCGTTGCTGGTATCGTTGTTGCCGGCACAGATGCATGTGCGGGGCGTCGAGCGCCTTGCGGTACTGGTGCGGCTGGTGGGCGAGGAATCGAGCGAACTGAGGGCCGGCCGCGACCTGGTGCTCACGCGCCTGGTGGAGGTGCTGCTCGTTGAAGCGCTGCGGTCGACGTCGGGCGAAGATGCGCCTCCGGGGCTGCTGCGCGGCTTGGCCGATGCGCGACTCGCGCTCGCGATGCGACAGATGCACAGCGACCCCGCACGTTCGTGGACGATGGCTCAGCTCGCGAAGAAGGCAGCGCTTTCGCGCTCGGCGTTTTTCGATCGCTTCACGCGCGCCGTGGGCCTGCCACCTATGGAATACCTGCTCGCTTGGCGCATGACCATCGCTAAGGATCTGCTCCGCCACCACGACTTCGGACTCGCCGAGGTCGCCGAGCGCGTTGGCTACAGCTCAGCAAGCACCTTCAGCACCGCGTTTAGCCGCCATGTGGGCCAGCCTCCGAGTCGTTACGCGCGCGAGCGTTTGAACATCGCGTCGAACGCGCAATAAAAATTGCCGGGCACTAATTTTCTCGTCGCGTTGAAGGGCTCCTGGATGCTGTTAAAAAAATGCATGGCATCTAAACAGTTTTTGGTAATTCTTATTCTGGTTGATAAACCCTAGAATCAGGCTATTGCAGCAAACGTTTCGATATTTGCTGTCCCTTCAATCACCTGAAAATATCATGAAAATAAGAAATGCAATCCTTGCCACTTTGCTGCCGGTAACATTGCTCGGCACTTCCATCGTGATCGCGGAGAAGACTAGCTGCTATACAGTGTCAACCACATCATCCCAAAAGCTGCAGCTTATGTAGTCCACAAGGCCAGGAACAGTCATTTGTGCAGGCCGTCTAATATGGGTAGTGACCATCCATGAGTTCCAGCAAGCGATTTCTGGCGACATATTTTGAATTCGCTTCCTGTGTTTCATTGCCTGGCTTCGAAAATCTGATTCAAAAATCCGGATGACATAACACTTATGGGTTATTCAAAAGCTTGAGCCCAGCTTCTATCATGCACTTATCGACGCCATGCACTGCGAGTGAGTCGAATTCTTAAGGAGCGTTTTTCTTTTATCGGAGGTCCCCATGACAACAGAAATAGCATGGCCTGACAAGCGAGAATTCTCGAATAGATTCGGTGTAAGCATCGCCGATGCAAGGATCAAGAACATCCGCGAGTTTGACACATCGATGCCGGGAATTGTTGCCCGTATCTATGAATTTCATCATAATTTCCAGACATTGCCATACGTGGAATCAAGAGTTGATAAGAGCACCGCTCATCGTCCCACCGAGCCAACTCTTAATCCGACTGATATCGTCAACTTGATTGCAAGGCGATGAGTGAAAGAAGGATCAGCCAGCATCGTCAGGCGATCTGCCGTTTGCGTATTCGTATGGCCGAGCTATTTCCATCTCCCGGACGGCCTGGCTCCTTAGGAGTATTCCGCGGCCTCATCTCAAAGCGACCAAGAGCGGAACTGGCGAGGCGTTTTGATTGCGGGTTCAGAGCTACCAGCCGTTCTCAGAGGACGCCCTTACAGGCCATTGTAACGGTGTGTTAAAGCGCGAGGTCACCAACGAAAACGGCTAACACCGCTACATCCTGGCGCGCTCTGCCATTCCATGCTCAATCGCCAAGTTCTTATCTATCGCGTGCGACTTTTTATTCCCATATTTATACTTCCACAATACACTGCGAGCCCTTTTGTAACACAGTTGACACTGAATGGAAGCTTGCGGGAACTACGAACAATTCTTACAGGCTATACAACACCCGGACTCGCCTCGCTTAGTGGCGCGCCCACTTTCCAACTCCAGTCTCATTGTCACAGAGATCAAGGGGCCCGCCGGATTCGGAGCGACCCAAGCAATTGCGCAAGACAACGCATATGTCCTCCAATTGCGCTTGTTGGACTGCCGGAGGTGCACTTACTTTGTTGAAGGCCAGCCACTCCAGGTCGAAGACCGTCGGGCAGGCGCGCTACATTTCCACGATCTACGCGCGGCGCCGACAGCTGTTATTCGCGACCCATTTCATGTAATGCATCTGTATGTGCCGACCAAGGTCTTATCAGGACTGGCAGAGGAGGCCAATGGAAAAGGCCTCCGCGAGTTGCGGGTTACACATGGAGAAAGCTACCGGGACGGTACTGTCGTAAACCTCCTGCTTGCCTTGCGGTCTGTGCTGGCGCACCCACAAAGAGCCAGCGCTCTGCTGGTGGACCACATCACTCAAGCGCTTTGCGTGCACCTTGTTCGTCAATACGCGAGTCTTGCCACTTCCCGGCAACTCCATCATGGCGGTCTGGCAGCCTGGCAAGCACGGCGTGCAGGGGAGTTGATCGAAACGCATCTGAGCGACGATATACCTCTTTCGCGCCTCGCGGCAGAATGCGGCATTTCGATTCGCCACTTCACGCGCGCCTTTTCCCAAACATTTGGTATGCCGGCGCACCGCTACCTGACCCGCAGGAGAATTGAGCTTGCGCTGGAATTGCTCAAGGTGCGGACCCTTTCCATCCAAGAGGTCGCACTCACATGCGGCTTTGTCGACCAAAGTCACCTGACCAGAGTGTTCACCAACCATATCGGCAGCAGCCCTGGCCATTGGCGGAGGACTCAATACGGCGTGTACTGAGTAGCCGAGCAAAAATCTACCCGTTGAGGATAGATGAGAAGCGGGGCGTCAGCGTCTTCTTGGTGGCGGGGCTTACGCTTCGTGCAGCACTTCGCCCAGATTATCGTTTAATACGTCGAGATTGCTCATCAGGCTGTCCGCTTTTGTAGAGCTGAGCGCGCACAGCGATGCAATTTGCTGGCTGACCTCAAGTCCGGCTGTTCGAAGGTCCTTGCCGGCCTTCGTCAGCGTAAGGATGCGATTACGCTCATCGTGCGGGTTCTTGCTTCGGATAACATAGCCGTTGGCCTCCAGGCGCTTGACCAGTGGCGTGACGGATCCTGCATCCTGGTCGAGACGTTCAGCCAGGTCCTTCATCCCAATTCCCTCCTCCTCCCACAAGACCACCATCACCAGATACTGAGGGTAGGTCAAATTCAGTGGCGCGAGCAGCGGTTTATAGAGCTGAGTCATCTTCAACGAAGTCGAGTAGAGCTTATAGCAGAGATGCTGGCTCAGCGTCGGCGGGCTGCTGGGTTTCATATTTACCTCTTGCGGGTGCAATTTAGATTCATGGATTCCCATTATATCAAAAATTGCATTGCGCACTAAGTAATTGCCAATTGAGCCGCGTGGCCTAGCAATTAACGGGGCGGCGAGGAAGCGTATTTTATTCCTCGCCTGGGCTTCAGCCGTATGGGAAGCTCGCTAAGCTTCTTTGAGTCCCCCCGGCCGTTCAGGCACAGCCAGCTGATCTCCGCCTTGGCAAGGCTCGCATATCGCGTACGGAATGGCTATTTCGCAAGCCTCTCGGCCGGTGGCTTTCGTTCAGTCAAGCAATTATTTTTTACTGATATTTTTTGATGATGGATAACATTTATAAAGTTCTTGATTTTAATTAGCGCACTAAGTATAGTTGCGTTCATTGGATGCAGGCGAAATACTATCGATAAAGATAAAATTGTTTGCGCGCCAATTAATATTTCATTTTATTATCATTAGGAGAATTTCCATGGCAATCGAGCAAATCAAACAAGTCCTGTACACCGCGCAAGCAACCTCCACTGGTGGTCGCGAGGGTACGTCGAAATCCAGTGATGGAGCGCTGGACGTCAAGCTGTCTACCCCGAAGGGTCTGGGCGGCCCCGGCGGCGAAGGTACCAATCCAGAGCAACTGTTTGCAGCCGGCTACTCCGCATGCTTCCTCGGCGCGCTGAAATTTATCGCTGGCCAGCAGAAGGTTGCCCTGCCGTCAGATTCTTCGATCCAGGCGACTGTAGACATTGGCCCCATCGAAATGGGTTTCGGTATCCAGGTTGAACTGAAGATATCGCTGCCGGGTATTGAGCGTAGCACCGCTGTGAAATTGGTTGAAACGGCACACATGGTTTGCCCATACTCCAACGCTACTCGCGGAAACATCAACGTTAGCCTCGTGGTTGCGTAAATCCAATCGAACACCTATTTTTGAAAACTTGAAAGGAAATTCATCATGAACGCACTTGCACTCTCTATCGTCCTGGTTCACGGCGGCTTCGTTGACGGCTCTGGCTGGGAAGCGGTTGACAATATCCTGAAAAAGGATGGTTACAACGTGAGCGTTGTACAAAATCCGACCACTTCCCTCGCAGACGATGTGGCCTTTACCAAACGCGTAATCAACGCTGCGCCGGGTCCAGTCCTGCTGGTTGGCCATTCCTACGGCGGCGTGGTGATTACCGAAGCCGGCAACGACCCTAAAGTCAAAGGCCTGGTGTACGTCGCTGCGTTCGCTCCAGACAAGGGAGAGTCTGTTGACAGCCTGATCAAGAAGCCGGTACCGGGTGCGCCAGTTCCACCGATTCTTGCTCCCAAGGATGGTTTCCTGTTATTGGATCAAGCAAAATTCGCGGCTGCATTTGCCGCCGACCTCGATCCGAAGAAGGCCACTTTCATGGCGACCTCGCAGGTTCCTTGGGGCGTAGCCGCATTGACCGGTGCTGTCACGGAAGCGTCCTGGAAGGTGAAGCCGAGCTATTACCTGGTGGCAAAAGACGACAAGATGATTCCGCCCCAAGCGCAGCGCGGCATGTCTCAGCGTATCAATGCCAGTGTCGTGGAGGTGCCAGGTAGCCACGCCGTCTACATGTCGCAACCGAAAGCGGTGGCTGACCTGATTGAGAAGGCCGCCAGGGAAATCTCCGCAAAATAGTAAGTCGCTTGAGGGTGGTGCCAGCTTATCTGGGCGGGTATCACCCCAATTAAATGCGAGATGATTTCGCACCGCGAATAAGTACCCGGACAGTTCCAAAACACGAAACCTTGCGCTGCAGTGTTCTCCATACGGACCGGCGCGATGAAATTAATGGACAGAGCGCCAAATGGCCAATCAAACCAAATACACATCTGCGAAGGCAACCGGAAAAACGAATAGTTTGGGGGCGCTGCTAAGCTTCTCGGTGTACAGCGCAATGCTGGGATTCAACAGGGTCTACCGCAAGGCGCTGAATATGCTGGACATCACGTACCCACAATATCTGGTGCTGACGATCCTGCGTGAGCGTGACAATGTTGCGATGAGCGAAATTGCGCAAAGACTGAACCTGGAGTCGTCAACTCTTTCACCCTTGCTGAAACGGATGGAAGAGCAGGGCATCCTGGTGCGCAGGCGATATGCATTCGATGAGAGGCAAGTGATTCTTTCCCTCACCGAGACGGGCGGTGCGTTGGCCGCGAAGGCGGGCACGGTTCCGGCGTATGTGAATCGCGCGTCGGGCTTGACTTCGGAAGAAAACAAAGTTTTGCGGGCACTTCTGGCAAAGCTGCATGAAGGGCTTGTCAAGAATGCCGAACTGAGTGTTTGTATTTAAGGCATCCAAATATTCACTCGATCCGATTGCTGCCCGCTGCGCGGTCAGCGCACCTGGTGCCCGGCAGCGTCCCGCCACCATATTTGATTGGGGCTTCGTTAGCCCCTCCACTACCCTTAAGGAACCTCCCATGTTGAAAATTCTCCGTTTCCCAGATCCAGGCCTGTTTCGGAAGGCAGTACCCGTGCAGACATTCGATGAGGAGCTCGGTGAAATAGCGCTGCAGATGCGGGAGGCCATGTATGCTTCTCGGGGAGTTGGCTTGTCGGGCACGCAGGTCGACATCCATCGACGAATCATCGTGCTGGACGAGCCAGATGACGAGGCCGGGTTCAAGGTCCTGATCAATCCGGAAATTGTCTGGCGCGAAGATGAGGAAGTGGGATTTGACGAGGGCTGTCTGTCATTCCCTAGCTTGTATGTAGAAGTCAATCGCGCGAATCGCATTCGAGTTCGCGCGCATGATCTACTGGGAAACGAGTTCGAGATTTTGGCGGAGGGGAGCCTTTCCCAGTGCATCCAGCATGAGATTGACCATCTGGATGGCAAAGTATTTGTGGATCACCTGTCACCGGCAAGGCGCAACCGTGCGTTGCTAAAGTTTTCGAAGCTATCGAAACTGCGTTAGTAATCCAAACGCGGCTCACCCTGGCGGCGTCAAAACTGCCGCCGCGCCACAGGTAAATGGGCGATAGAAAAACAAAAGGGTTACAAGCGCGAAGCTGTAACCCTTTGGTTTCCATGGCGGCTCAAAAGTTCTGAACTTAATTCCGAGCAAGCACTAGCGGCAAACTTACGCCAGATTTTTTGCCGCAAAATCCCAGTTCACCAAGTTCCAGAACGCTTCCAGGTATTTAGGGCGGGCGTTGCGGTAATCGATGTAGTAAGCGTGTTCCCACAGGTCGCAGGTGACCAGGGCCTTATCAGCGGTAGTCAGTGGCGTTGCAGCATTGGATGTGTTGATGATATCCAGGGTGCCGTCGGCTTTTTTCACCAGCCAAGTCCAGCTGGAGCCGAAATTGCCTACTGCGGATTTGTTGAAGGCTTCCTTGAAGGCGTCGAAAGAACCCCACTTGGCATTGATTGCATCTGCCAGCGCGCCGGTAGGAGTGCCGCCGCCGTTAGGTTTCAGGCTGTTCCAGTAAAAAGTGTGGTTCCAGATCTGTGCCGAGTTGTTGAACACGCCGCCGGAAGATTTCTTGACGATATCTTCCAGTGAGGAGTTTTCAAATTCTGTACCCTTGACCAGGTTGTTCAGGTTGGTCACATAGGTCTGGTGATGCTTGCCATAGTGATACTCCAGGGTTTCCTTGGAAATGTGCGGAGCGAGTGCATCCAGTGCATAGGGCAGTGCCGGTAGGGTATGTTCCATAGTGCATCCTTTTTATTCGTGGTTCGGTGAAAACTCAATTGTAATGGCTAAGTGAATCGGTTGCAGCAATTGCATTCATTTTAGAGCAAATGGCGGTCTTGCCCCGGATGCAGCGGGCTGACGTATGCCTTGCTCGCGGATTGCGCCCGGCTATTGTGGGCACGAATGTGGTTGCGGTGATATTGCCATTCAGATAGCGGATATATTCTCTATCTGATGCCGGCCGGCATGCGGCTGGAGATTAATCCAGGCTGGGCTGCACGCTGGCGATGCCCACTTCGGCACTGTCGCCTGCGGTCCTGACATTGATGCTGGTGTTTGGCTGCAGTTGTTTTGTGCTGCGTATCAGCTTGCCTTTGTGGTCGCTCAGGATGCTGTAGCCACGCTCCAGCGTCCTTTGCGGACTTAGCAACTCCAATTGCGCTTCCAGCGCGGCGAGCTCCTGCCTGTGCGTCCTGGTCTGGCCGGCGGCGCCTGCGGCCAGCCTGCGCTTCCATTCGGCCAGCTGGATCCGGTAGCTTTCAGTGTCCGGCAACTGGTTGCGCAGCCTGGTTTGCAGTTGCGTCAGGCTGGCGCGGGAGTTTTGCAGCGGGTATCTGGCAGAGTAGGCCAGCCTTTGCGACCAGCTTTGCAATTGCAGGCGTTTGTGAGTGATCGCTGCGGCCGGGCTTTGTAGCCGGCGCGCGTGCCAGTCCAGAGTTTGCGCATGGCTGGATAATTGCCTGCGCATCGCCCGTTGTAGCGCGTTGCCGTACTGCGCCAGTTCTGCCAGCCAGTCGGCCCTGGGAGCGGCTGCCAGTTCGGCGGCGGCAGTGGGGGTGGCGGCGCGTATGTCGGCCGCAAAATCGGCGATCGTAAAATCGGTTTCATGCCCCACGCCGGAGATCACCGGCATGCTGCATGCGGCAATGGCGCGGGCTACGATTTCTGCGTTGAAAGACCATAAATCCTCGATACTGCCGCCGCCGCGGCACACCAGCAGCACGTCGCACTCGGCGCGGCTGGAGGCGGTGGCGATGGCCTGGGCAATTTTTTGCGCCGAGCCTTCACCCTGCACCGGTGTCGGGTACAGCACTATCCTTATGTGCGGCGCGCGGCGCTGTAGCGCGGTCAGGATATCCCTGAGGGCTGCAGCCTGCGGGCTGGTGACGATGCCTATGCTGCGCACGAAGCCGGGGATAGCACGCTTGCGCTGCGGGTCAAACAGGCCTTCAGCCGTCAACTGCGCTTTCAATTGCAGGAAGGCTTCATACAGGTTGCCCAGGCCGGCGCGGCGGATAGCCTCCACACTCAGTTGGTAATCGCCGCGCGGCGCATACAGCGTGACCAGGGCCCGGACTTCGACCTTGTCCCCTTCGCGCGGCATGAAGCCTGCATATTGGGCGCGGCCGCGAAACATCACAGCCCTGACCTGGGCGGCCTGGTCCTTCAGCGTGAAATACCAATGTCCAGATGCAGCGCGGGTGAAATTGGATATCTCGCCGGAAACCCACGTCAGCGGGATGTTTCGCTCCAACAGCTGAGCAACTGCTTGGTTTAGCGCCGAAACTGTCAGTACGGACGGCGTCATTGCTGGAGATGGGGCGCGCGAATCAGGAATCATAAGGCTGAAAAGGGAAAAAGCTGTCCACAGAAGCGTGGTTTGGGCATCAGGATGTCATCAAGCGGCCGTGATGTCAAAAAAGATTCATTATTATCAGCTAAGTATTTGATTTTTAATGAAAAGTCGATTTTGCGTAATAATGTGGCAAAGTAGGAAAATCCTTACAAATCAAGGACTTTAGTGCTCCTTCTTCATATTGTTCACAAAGTTATCCACAGAATCCGTGGGCAAATAAGCCTATGCGGCTGGCGAATAAACTTTTTAAAGTTGATCAATTTGTCAAGGCTGATATTTTGCCGCCTGCCAATTATTTAAGCAGAAATAGTTTATTTAATTTAATCAATTACTTAGCGATATCTGGCAGGCTTGCTAACAAACTTATCCACAATTATTGTGCAGAACCTGGCTTGATTTTTGCCGGAGCAAAATGAAATTGTTTTATTGGCATTGCCCTTTGTTTTATAGAGGACTGCCTATTAAATTGGCAGTCGATTTATGTGTAATAAAATCAGCCACTTGCAGGATATTTTTCCGCTTGCACACAATCTTATCCACAATTTTTGTGCAAAAAAACGAGGCTGGCGGCAAGCTTGAAAGGGGATCGATTTTTGGGATAGGGTGGAATTTCTGGCGGCGGGCCGGGATTTTTTTAAAGCTGCAAAATTTTTAAGCAGAACTTCAATTTCCAATAAAATCAGCGGCTTAGCGAAAATTTTTCCGCTTGCACACAATTTTATCCACAAAAAATGTGCAGAAATGCAGGTAATAAAAATCTGGCTGCGGCTTTTTGTTTTGCTTAAAATTTGGGCGTCCTGATAATGGTGATTGAAATCAAGCACTTAGGATGAATTGTTGAAGATGTCCACAATCTTGCACACAGAAAATGTGCAGAACCGCCGGATGCCCGGCTTCCCCTACATCCTGTTTCTTCACTTCAGTTTGTCGCATTTCGCCGGGCAAGGCTTGCTCAAGGGCAGACAACACGCTACATTGCGGGGTTGGATTTGACTGAACCCTCAAGGAGCTTCTTTTGTTCGCTATTCTTCAAGCGGCTGGCTGGCCGATTTATTTACTGCTGCTTGCTTCCATCATCGCCCTGGCTTTGATCATCGAGCGCTCCCTGTCCTTGCGCCGTCAGCGCATTTTGCCCAAGACCCTGTTGGCGGAAGTCATACGCGTTTACCAAGCCGGCAAGGTCAAGCAAGAGGTGATTGACCACCTGGCGGCCAATTCGCCGCTGGGCAAGGTGCTGGCAGCCGGATTGCGTAATGTGGATGCGCCGCGCGACGTGATGAAGGAATCGATAGAGGAAGCCGGCGGCGCCGTAGCGCATGAACTGGAGCGTTTCCTGACGACCCTGGGCACGATCGCTTCGCTGGCCCCGTTGATGGGCCTGTTCGGCACCGTGGTCGGCATGATAGAGATTTTCGGCTCGCAGAGCGCTTCCGGCGCGAATCCTGCGCAACTGGCGCACGGCATTTCGGTGGCCTTGTACAACACCGGTTTCGGCTTGCTGATCGCGATGCCTGCGCTGATTTTTTACCGCCATTTCCGCGCACTGGTCGATAGCCTGGTGGTGGACATGGAACAGCAAGCGGTGAAGTTTGTCGATATCGTCCATAGCTCGAGAAAATAAGATGAATTTCCGCAAAGGCCAGGGCAGGGAAGATCCGGAGATCAACCTGATCCCCTTTATCGACGTATTGCTGGTCATCCTGATCTTCCTGATGGTGACCACGACGTATAGCCGCTTCACCGAACTGCAAATCACCTTGCCGACGGCGGACGCAGAAAAATCCCAGGACAGGCCGGCCCAGATTGATATAGGTATTGATGCGCAGGGCCGCTACAAGATCAACAACCAGCCGGTATCCTTCCTGGACACCGCAACGCTGGCGGAAGACCTGAGGCAGGCTGCGGCGGCGCTGAATGGCGGCAAGGACGGCGCGCAGCGCGATCCTGTTGTGATCATCAATGCCGATCGCGCCACCAGCCACCAATCGGTGATCGACGTACTGGAAGCTGCGCGTATCGCCGGCATGGCCAAGGTGACCTTTGCCGCGCAGGCCAGCACAAAAAAATAGACCGTCGGATAAGCTCTTGAAGCGGCGATTTCTTCGGTAGGCTGAGCAGCCGGTGATGCAGACATCAAGTACATATTGAGCAAACGGTTTTGCATCACCGTGCCTGATACGCAGTATTGCGTTGACCCGGGCAATATTGCCCGTGGATATTTTATACTTCCCTTTCGGAGTGTCTTTGCGATCCCTTATTGAAGCCGGTTTGATGCGGGCCTGGCTGCGCCGCGGTATCATGGCGCGGATATTGTGGCCGGTCTCCAAGCTGTTCCAGATGCTGGTGGGTTTGCGCTTCGGCCTGTTCTTGATGGGCTACAAGCGGCAGACGCGGCTGCCGGTGCCGGTCATCGTGGTCGGCAATATTTTTGTCGGAGGCACCGGCAAGACGCCTTTGACGATCTGGCTGGCACAGCAATTGCAGTTGGCCGGCCGCAAGCCCGCCGTCATATCGCGCGGCTACGGGGCCGATGCCGAAACGGTCATGGAAGTCACTGACGGCGCAGCTGCGGGCCAGGTAGGCGACGAACCTCTGCTGATTGCGCAGCGTGCATCGTGTCCGGTGATGGTTGGCCGCAACAGGGTCGCGGCGGCGCAAGCCTTGCTGCTGAAATATCCGCAGACAGACGTCATCATTTCCGATGACGGCCTGCAGCATTATGCCTTGGGCCGTGACGTGGAAATTATCTTGTTTGACCAGCGCGGCGTCGGCAATGGCTGGATGCTGCCGGCCGGCCCCTTGCGCGAGCCTGCGCGAAGGCGCAGCGATTTTACCGTGCTGAATATGTCCGGCGCCGTGGCCGGCGCGGACATTGACGTGGCAGGGGTAAGCAAGGATGCGGTACGCATGCAGTTGCTAGCGGACAGGGCGGTCAACCTCAAGGATCCCGGGCTCAGCCTGCCGCTGGCGGACTTGCCTGGACAAGCCGGAAATATCGTGGCGGCGGCCGGAATCGGCAATCCTGAGCGTTTTTTTGCGATGCTGCGCTCGGCAGGCTTGCAAATCGGCACGCTGCCCTTGCCTGATCACCATGACTTTGAGGACCATCCTTTTCAGGCGATACAGGCAGACATGATACTGATCACTGAAAAGGATGCAGTAAAATGTAGGCAAATCAAATCGCTCCAGCAAGATGCGCGGCTTTGGGTAGTACCGGTCAGTGCGCAGCTGGATGCAGATTTTGCGACAAAATTGATGGAAAAAATTTCGGAGAAACAAAATGGACGCTCGCTTGCTTGATGTCTTGGTCTGCCCTTTGTGCAAGGGACCGCTGGTGTACGACAAGGCGGCGCAGGAATTGATCTGCAATGCAGATAAACTGGCTTACCCTATCCGCGACGACATCCCCATCATGTGGGCCGACCAGGCGCGCGCCCTGAACGCCGCACCGTCTGCGCCGGCTGACGGCAACTGATGCCATGAGGTCTTTCGTTGCGATCGTGCCGGCCCGGCTGGCATCTACCCGTTTGCCGAACAAGCCGCTGGCCGACCTGGGCGGCAAGCCTATGGTTGTGCGTACGGCCGAGCGCGCTTTGCTGTCCGGAGCCAGCCAGGTAGTGGTGGCGACCGATCACGCCGATATCCTGGCAGCCTGCCGGGAACATGGGGTACAGGCCGTGATGACGCGGGCCGACCATCCTTCCGGCACCGACCGCATCGCAGAAGTCTCGCTGGCGCTGGGCCTGGCGGACGATGAGGTCGTCGTCAATGTACAGGGTGACGAGCCCTTGATAGAGCCGGCCCTGATTGCCGCTACCGCAGCGCTGGTCAATGCATCGGTGCCCATGGCCACCGCGGCGCATCCCATCCACGACTTGCATGAAATATTCAATCCCAACGTGGTCAAGGTGGTGCTGGATAAGGCGGGGCGCGCGATGTATTTTTCAAGGGCGACGATACCCTGGCACAGGGATGGTTTTGCTGCAACGCGGGATGTATTGCCGACTGGCTATGCGCCGTTGAGGCATATAGGCTTGTATGCTTACAGGAATGACTTCCTGAAAGAATATCCTCGGCTGGATATTTCTCCGCTGGAACAGCTGGAGGCATTGGAGCAGTTGCGCGTGCTATGGAATGGCTATCCGATTGCGGTCCACGTGACTGCCGCCATGCCGGCGCCCGGCGTCGATACGGAAGAAGACCTGGCAAGGGTAAGGAAGTTTTATCCTTAAGGCAAAAAATTGACGGCCTTAGCGGTTGATTTCATGGCAAAGCATCAATTAATTAAATTTTTGTGGTAAGTTTCGTGAAAAGATACTGTGTTATTACTGTTTATCAAGGTCCCGGAAAAGCTGAGCTGTTTGCGGAAATGAGGCAAGATGAAAATTTTTCGCCGCTGGCTGGCCGGTAAATTAAACAGGTAATATCGAAGTAATAAAAAATAAAATATCAATAATATCAAGGTATTGCGTCCGCCTCAGGACAGCGGTGCCAAAGAATTCAAACTCGTCTTTAGGAACTAAAATGCGTCTTATTTTGTTGGGAGCACCAGGAGCAGGCAAGGGTACACAAGCCAATTTCATCAAGGAAAAATTCAATATTCCACAAATTTCCACCGGTGACATGTTGCGCGCCGCGGTCAAGGCAGGTACCCCGCTTGGCCTGGAAGCAAAAAAAGTGATGGATGCAGGCGGATTGGTGTCCGATGACATCATCATCGGGCTGGTCAAGGACCGCCTGCAAGATCCGGATTGCGCCAATGGCTACCTGTTCGATGGTTTTCCAAGGACTACCCGTCAGGCCGACGCGATGAAAGATGCCGGCGTCAAGATCGATTACGTACTGGAAATCGCAGTACCCGACGAAGCAATTGTCGACCGCATGAGCGGTCGCCGCGTGCATCCGGCTTCCGGCCGCGTGTATCACGTGAAATTCAATCCACCCAAGGTGGAAGGCCGCGACGATGTCACCGGTGAAGAACTGATACAGCGCGACGACGACAAGGAAGAAACCGTCAAGAAGCGCCTGTCGGTCTACCATGAGCAGACCGAAGTGCTGGTCAGCTACTATGGCGACTGGGCCAAATCCGGCGCACCGGGCGCGCCGAAGTACCGCAAGATCGCCGGCGTCGGTCCGGTAGAGGCGATACGCGATAGCGCTTTTGCGGCACTCGCAAATTAAGAAGAAGCGGGCTTTAGGCCCGCTTTTTTCATGAGAATTTTCATCGGCAATTAGTTTAGCCAAGATAGCCAGGATTCAAGCCAGCCCCGGGCTCTCCGAAAGGGCGGCGTAAAAGTTTGCAGTGCGTAGTGTTCATCGTCACGTTCGATCAAATCCGGATCGTCGAGGGTTGAAGTTTCGTCGTTGTTTTACTTTGTCGTCATAAAAACATTTTTGTGTTTCGCCGCCACAAGCACGAACGCTGAAATGCCCATAACAAATGGAGGAGTCAACATGGTAGCTGGTCTATGGTTTGCCGTTGCATGCGGAATCATCGCCGTGCTTTACGGCCTGATTTCGCGCAGTTGGATATTGAAGCAGGACGCAGGAAACGCCCGTATGCAGGATATCGCCGCGGCGATACAGCAGGGGGCAGCGGCATATCTGGCCAGACAGTACAGGACGATAGCCATGGTGGGCGTCGTGTTGTTTATCGCGATCGCCGTGCTTTTGGGATTGGTTACCGCACTGGGCTTCCTGGTTGGTGCCGTACTGTCCGGCGCCTGCGGTTTCATCGGCATGAACGTGTCGGTACGCGCCAATGTCAGGACTGCGCAGGCAGCCACCAAGGGCATGAATGAAGCGCTGGACGTGGCCTTCAAGGGCGGCGCGATTACCGGCATGCTGGTGGTCGGCCTCGGCTTGCTCGGGGTTACGCTCTTCTATTGGATGCTGACCAGCATGACAGGTACAGACGCAACTCCGCATGACCTGCTCAAACCGCTGATAGGCCTGGCTTTCGGCGCTTCGCTGATTTCCATCTTTGCCCGTCTGGGCGGCGGCATCTTCACCAAGGGCGCCGATGTCGGCGCCGACCTGGTCGGCAAGGTCGAGGCCGGGATACCGGAAGATGATCCGCGCAATCCTGCAGTGATTGCCGATAACGTCGGCGATAATGTCGGCGACTGCGCAGGCATGGCTGCCGATTTGTTTGAAACCTATGTCGTGACCTTGATTGCCACGATGCTGTTGGGCGCGCTGGTCGTGACCAACGCCACGACCCAGGCCATCGTCTATCCGCTGTTGCTGGGCGCGGTGTCCATCCTGGCCTCTATCGTCGGCTGCTCCATGGTCAAGGCCAAGCCCGGCAAAAAAATCATGTCGGCGCTGTACACCGGTTTATGGTGGGCGGCAGGCCTGTCGCTGATCGGCTTTGCAGTGGTTACCTGGACCGTGATGCCGGAAGCCATGCGCATGCCGATGATGGGGGCTACCGTGGTCGGCATCGTGCTGACCGGGCTGATGGTCTACATCACCGAATACTACACCGGCACCGATTTCAAGCCGGTGCGGCATATCGCGGAAGCGTCTACTACCGGCCACGGCACCAATATCATCGCCGGCCTCGGCGTCTCGATGAAATCCACCGCCTACCCTGTGCTGGCAGTGTGCGCCGCGATCCTGGTTGCCTACTGGCTGGGTGAAATGTGCGGCGCCGGCCTGTACGGCATCGCCATTGCCGCTACTGCGATGTTGTCGATGGCCGGCATTATCGTCGCGCTGGATGCTTACGGACCGATTACCGACAATGCCGGCGGCATCGCCGAGATGGCGGAGATGCCTTCCTCGGTGCGCGCGATTACCGATCCGCTGGACGCGGTGGGCAATACCACCAAGGCCGTGACCAAAGGCTATGCGATCGGCTCTGCCGGCCTGGCTGCGCTGGTCTTGTTTGCCGACTATACGCATGCGCTGGACTCCGTCGGCAAGCACTCCAGCTTTGACCTGTCCGAACCGAGGGTGATCGTCGGCCTGTTTATCGGCGGCCTGATACCTTACCTGTTCGGCGCGATGGCGATGGAAGCCGTGGGGCGTGCCGCCGGCGCGGTCGTGGTCGAGGTCAGGCGCCAGTTCCGCGATATCAAGGGCATCATGGACGGTACCGGCAAGCCCGAATACGACAAGGCTGTGGACATGCTGACCACTTCAGCGATCAAGGAAATGATCATTCCTTCGCTGTTGCCGGTGATCGTGCCTATCGTGGTTGGCTTGCTGCTGGGGCCTGCAGCCTTGGGCGGCCTGCTGATGGGGACCATCGTGACCGGCCTGTTTGTGGCCATATCGATGACGACCGGCGGCGGCGCCTGGGATAATGCCAAGAAGTACATAGAAGACGGCAATCACGGCGGCAAAGGTTCCGAAGCGCATAAAGCGGCGGTAACCGGCGATACGGTCGGCGATCCCTACAAGGATACGGCCGGTCCTGCGGTGAACCCTTTGATCAAGATCATCAACATCGTCGCCTTGTTGCTGGTACCGTTGCTGCCCAGTGTCGCAGCGCAGGCGCCGCATACCCAGGTGGCGCCGTTGGTCCAGCCTGCGGCGTCTGCATCATCTGCCGTGGCGGCCCCGGTCAGCCTGCCCTCGGATGCGCCGCCAAATACCATGGCAGCTAGCGCTCCGGCGGCAGAATCTGCCGCAGCACCGGCCAGCCCGGTTGCTGCGGATGCGGCATCAAAGTGAGCTGATCAATACCCTGTAGCGCAAAAAGGCGGCCTGGCCGCCTTTTTTCATTTCGAGGCCCAAAATTGGTTACAATATCGGCTTGATGACGTTTACGTAAACGTAAATCATCATGCTTGGCCGAATTTGTAAAAGATAAAGAATTCTGCACATAAGTAGGGTAAATTTCGGCTTAAACGCTTATAGACGCTTACAGAAAGAGACAAGATATGCAAATCCAGAACAGTGTTTTTATCATCACCGGCGGCGCATCCGGCTTGGGCGCAGCGACCGCCCGCATGATCGTTGCCAATGGCGGCAAGGTAGTGCTGGCCGATGTCCAGGTGGAAGCAGGCGAAAAGCTGGCGGCGGAACTGGGCGGCAAATTCCTGAAATGCGACGTGACTTCTGAAGCCGACGGCAAAGCCGTGGTGGAAGCCGCGGCAGCCATGGGCACTTTGCGTGGCCTGGTCAATTGCGCCGGCGTTGCGCCCGCAATCAAGACCGTCGGCAAAGATGGCCCGCATCCGCTGGATGTGTTCCAGCGCGTGGTCAATATCAATTTGATCGGCACCTTCAATATGGCGCGCCTGGCGGCAGATGCGATGTCCAAAACCGACCCGACCGACCAGGGCGAGCGCGGCGTGATCATCAACACGGCCTCGGTCGCTGCCTACGACGGCCAGATCGGCCAGGCGGCGTATGCGTCTTCCAAGGCGGCGGTAGTCGGCCTGACCTTGCCGATGGCGCGCGACTTGTCCCGCAACGGCATCCGCGTGATGACGATCGCACCGGGTATTTTTGAAACACCGATGCTGCTCGGCATGCCGCAGGAAGTACAGGATGCGCTGGGCCGCATGGTACCGTTCCCACCGCGCCTGGGCAAGCCGGATGAATACGCACAATTGAGCAAATCCATCATCGAAAACGTGATGCTGAACGGCGAAACGATACGCCTGGACGGCGCGATTCGCATGCAGCCGAAATAATAAATTGTTTCGCCGCATGACTTTTTCATGTCAGGCAACTACACTGGGGCAAGCTTAGGCTTGCCCTTTTTATTTCCGGAGATGACGCGATGCGGTTTTTGTGGACGACGGTATTTTTAATCTGCAATAGTTTATTCGCCGTTTATTCCAGCGCCCAGGAGGCGCCGCGCAATCCGGCAGCAACTGCCGATACCCACGCGACCCATTATGAAGTCGCCAAAGCGCCCGAGATTGCTTCCGGCTACACCTCCAAGACCGGCTGGACAGCGCAAAAATACATGGTGGTGGCCGCCAATCCGCTGGCGGCCGATGCCGGCTACCAGATGCTGAAGCAGGGCGGATCGGCGATAGACGCCGCGGTGGCGACGCAGATGGTGTTGTGCCTGGTGGAACCGCAATCCTCAGGCATAGGCGGCGGCGCCTTCATGCTGCATTTCGACGGCAAGGCGGTGCAGGCATTTGACGGCAGGGAAACAGCGCCCGCCGCGGCGACGGAAAAATTGTTCCAGGATGCGAACGGACGGCCGTTGCCTTTCTATGATGCAGTCATAGGCGGGCGCGCGGTCGGCGTACCCGGAGTTGTACGCATGCTGGAACTGGCGCATCGGCAGCACGGCAAGCTGGCCTGGAAGCGCCTGTTTGCTCCCGCGATACAGTTGGCGGAAAACGGCTTTGCGGTGAGCCCGCGCTTGCACGCCTTGCTGCAGGACGAAAAATTCCTGAAGAGGGATCCCGTCTCGCGGGCCTATTTTTATGATGCCCAGGGACAGGCCTGGCCGGTCGGACATATCCTGAAAAACCCCGCGCTGGCGAAGACTTTGACGGCGATTGCGGAACAGGGTGCACAAGCCTTTTATGCCGGACGCATAGCGCAGGACATGGTGGATAAAGTGCATGCGCACGTCGCCAACCCTGGCACGCTCAGTATCAGGGACTTGGCGGATTACCGTGCCAAGGACCGCGAGGCGGTCTGCGCCGATTACGAGAAATGGACGGTATGCGGCATGCCGCCGCCGTCTTCCGGCGGCATCGCGGTGGCGCAAATGCTGGGCATACTGGAAAACACCAGGATCAGGTCGCTGCCTCCCGATCATGGCGAACCGGACCCCGAGGCCGTGCATTTGTTCACGGAAGCCGGACGCCTGGCCTACGCGGATCGCGACCGCTATATTGCCGATACCGACTTTGTTGCGCTGCCGGGCAACAGCTACCGGCCCTTGCTGGATAAAAAATACCTGGCCGCCCGCGCGGCATTGATTTCAGAAAAATCGATGGGCATGGCCCAGGCCGGGACGCCGGCAGGCATGCAGGTGGCCTGGGGTGTCGATCAATCGCCCGAGCTGCCGTCTACTTCCCATATGTCCATCGTTGATGGAGCAGGGCAGGCGCTGGCGATGACGACTTCAGTGGAGGACGGCTTCGGTTCGCGGCAAATGGTGGATGGTTTCCTGCTGAATAATCAGCTGACGGATTTTTCCGCGCTGGACGCGGATGCCAACGGCCCTATCGCCAACCGCGTGCAAGCGGGCAAGCGGCCCCGCAGCGCGATGTCGCCCACACTGGTATTCGACCGGCAAAACGGGCAGTTTGTATTGGCGATAGGTTCCCCCGGCGGCTCGGCGATCATCAACTATGTGGCGAAAGTCTTGATCGGCACGCTAGACTGGGGGCTGGATTTGCAGCAGGCGATTGATTTGCCGAATTTTGGCAGCCGCAACGGCGCGACCGAACTGGAACGCGGACGCTTCCCGGATGCCACGCTTGCTGTGCTGAAAGCAAAGGCTCACAATATACGCATATTCGATCAAACCTCGGGTTTGCACGGTATCGCCCGCACGACTGTGGATGGGCGCAGCGTCTGGTTCGGCGCTGCCGATCCCCGTCGCGAGGGCGTCGCCAAAGGTGATTGATCCTGGAAAATCCGGAGACGAAGATAGCAGGCATCATGAATAATAATGCGAAGACGGGTCTGATACTGACCGGAGGTGGTGCGCGCGCCGCTTACCAGGTGGGCGTATTGAAGGCCATTTCAGAAATATTGCAGGATGACGGCTGGCATGGCAGCACCAATCCCTTCGGGATTATCTGCGGCACTTCCGCCGGCGCCATCAATGCGACGGCGCTGGCCTGCCGCTCCGATAATTTTACCGAGGCGGTCAATAACATACTGGATGTCTGGGAGCATTTTGAGGCGGCGCAAGTGTACCGTGCCGACTCGCTGGGTGTGATACGTTCCGGCGCGCGCTGGCTGTCCATTATGTCCTTCGGCTGGTTGCTGAACAAATGGCGCAAGTCGCCGCCGAACTCGCTGCTGGATAATTCTCCGCTGGAAAACCTGCTGAACCGCATGCTGGACTTGCCGCGCCTGGACCAGGCGCTGGCGTCCGGCGTATTGCGCGCGCTGGCGGTCACCGCTTCTTCGTATACGGCCGGGCAGCATCTGACCTTTTATCAGACGCTGGAAGATATCGAGCCCTGGGTCAGAAGCCAGCGCCTGGCGCAGCGGGATTTCATCAGCGTGCAGCACTTGCTGGCCTCGTCGGCGATACCGTTCATTTTCCCTTCTATCCCTCTGAATTGGGGCGGGCGGCTGGAATATTGCGGCGATGGCTCCATGCGGCAACTAGCTCCGATTTCGCCGGCCATCCACCTGGGCGCTGAAAAAGTATTGATCATAGGCGCGGGCCGCCTGACCGAACCACCGAATGAGAGCACAGAAGTAGCGCACTACCCCAGCCTGGCCCAGATTGCCGGCCACGCGATGTCCAGCATCTTCCTTGACGGTCTGGCGGTCGATATAGAAAGGCTGATGCGCATCAATAAAACCCTGGCGATGCTGCCGCCGGAATTACTGAAGATGACGCCGCTCAAGCCGGTGGATATCCTGGTGATCGCGCCTTCGCAAAGGTTGGATGAAATCGCCAGCCGGCATACCCGCAACCTGCCGCTGCCGGTCAGGACACTGCTGAGCGGCATAGGCGCTACCGAGGTGCGCGGCGCGGCACTGGCTTCTTACTTGTTGTTCGAGTCCAGCTATACCAGGGAGCTTATCGAACTGGGCAAAAACGACACCTATGCGCGGCGTGAAGATGTATCGAAATTCTTTTCCTTGACGGTGGCGGAATGCCTGGCGGACAAGTCGGCTTAGCGGACCGCAGGCGTCGCGTTCCAGGCGCCGGTCTCTACAGAAAACATTATTAATTAAATAATTGTAGTTGATTCGCCGGATACAAACCGGTACGCTATGAGCCTGATTTGAACTTGTTGCACAAAAGAGTATATATGATATTTAATGCAACATTCCTGAGAAAATGGCTGGCTTTGCTGGCGATGCTGGTATTGTCGGCCTCGGTCTTTGCCCGCGAAGCACCGGCACTGGGCGTGATTGCCGCCGCCGATATGCCGCAGGAGGCGAGGACCACGCTGATGCTGATCAAGCAGGGCGGCCCGTTTACCTATGACAAGGACGGCGTGGTATTCGGTAATTATGAGGCGCGCCTACCCCGGCAAAGGCGCGGCTACTATCATGAATATACGGTAAAGACGCCGAGGGCAAGGAATCGCGGCGCAAGGCGCATCATTGCCGGCGGAGATGCCAGAACCTCGGGTGAGTATTATTACACTGACGACCATTACGAGTCTTTCAGGAAAATAAAAGAATAATAAAGAAGCAATTGCGAGAGTAGATAAGGGATCCAATGATCACAGCCGTACCAGAGAATGGAGAAAATTTGCTGGCCACCGTCGCCCCCAATGTTGTGCAGTCCATACGCGCGTTCAGGGTCAGCGATTTGCAGGCGCAGGCCGCTAAGCTCGGCCAGCACTTCCTCTATGCTTATTGCCTTGAGGCCAATACCAAACAGCAGGTGCTGGGCAAGATTGCACAGTCGTTTGGTTTTCCGCGGCATTTTGCGAAAAATTTTGACGCCTTGTCCGATTGCCTGACCGATTTGCCGTATAAGGCCGGCCCGCAAGCCGGTTTTGTGATTGTGCTGGAGCAATTGCCGAATACGCAGAAATTTGACAAGGAAGCCAGGGAAACGCTGCTGGATGTATTCCGGGATGCTGCAGATTTCTGGGCCGATAAAAAAGTGGCTTTCAGGGTGTTTTACTCATTCGAGTAAACCTTGCACTGGCCGTTCGCGTACTTGTCTGTTTGTTAAGGCACCCATGCCGGCGCTGTTGCGTTGGCATTTTTATTTGGGCTTGGCACTGGTACAATGCCGCCATGAGAAAGATTGTAATATTAATTTCTGGGCGGGGCAGCAATATGCGCGCCATCGTCCAGGCAGCAAAAAGTGAGCAATGGCCTGCCGAGATTGTCGCCGTAATCAGCAATAAGGCCGATGCCAGCGGTCTGGAATATGCGGCTGCCACGGGGATTGCCACGGCCGTAGTTGCTAATAAGGAATTTGCGTCTCGGGAAGCCTTTGACGAAGCCTTGCAGCAGAAAATCGATCAATTTGCACCCGACCTGGTTGTGCTGGCAGGCTTCATGCGGATCCTGACGGCGCCTTTCGTGGCCCACTACGCGGGCAGGATGTTAAATATCCACCCATCCCTGCTTCCCAGCTTTACCGGCCTGGCGACCCACAGGCAGGCGCTGGCTGCAGGCGTCAAGATACATGGGACGACAGTACATTTCGTGACGCCTGAACTGGATCATGGCCCTATCGTTGCTCAGGCGGCGGTTCAAGTACTGTCCGGCGACACGGAAGAAAGCCTGGCCGAGCGCGTGCTGGTGCAGGAACATATCATTTATCCCCGGGCCGTGCGCTGGTTCGTTGAAGGCAAGCTGGCACTGGATGGCGACCTGGTGCATGTAAGCACCTGAAGCGTCCTGGCTTTACCCCACTCCGCAATGCCTGATGCACGCGTTTGTGTCGTTTAGGTATCAACAAGAATTTATAAGGAAGCAGCATGAGATTACCTCCTGCCATCGTCGGCCATGCCGAAGAAGTTTTACGTGAAATATTGCGCTTTACCGGTCCGGCCGACGTTACCCTGTCGCGCTATTTCCGCGACCATCCAAGGCTGGGTTCGCGTGAGCGGGGTGTGATCGCGGAAGCGATCTATGGCCTGTTGCGCAATAAGTCCGTGTATACCAGTTTTTCGGAATCCGGCAGCGGGCCGGCGATGCGTCGCCTGACCTTGCTCGGTCTGGCTGATGCTGCCGGCGTGGATGCGCTCGGCGGCCTCAGCGACGAAGAAATACAATGGCTGGAACGCGTGATGCAAATCGACCGCACCCATCTGTCGCTGACGATGAAATCCAATATGCCGGCCTGGATCTGGGACAAGTTTGTCGCCAAGCTGGGTGAGGATGAAGCGCTGCAACTGGCGGAATCGCTGAACACCCCGGCATCACTGGACCTGCGGGTCAACACAATGAAGGCCAGCCGCGAAGAGGTGGTTGCCGCGCTGGCCGCCGCGCCGATCATCGCCGAACCTACGCCGTATTCGGCGACCGGCCTGCGCATAAAGAAAAAACCTTCGATCCAGAACCTGCCGCTGTTCAAGGACGGCACTATCGAGGTGCAGGACGAAGGCAGCCAATTGCTGGCGCAACTGGTCGGCGCCAAGCGCGGCGAAATGGTGGCGGATTTTTGCGCCGGTGCCGGCGGCAAGACGCTGGCCCTGGGCGCCATGATGCGCAATACCGGCCGCCTGTATGCTTTCGACGTATCTGAAAAGCGCCTGGCGAAGTTGAAGCCGCGCCTGGCGCGTAGCGGATTGTCCAATGTGCATCCGGTCGTCATCGCGCACGAGAAAGATGCCAAGATCAAACGCCTGGCCGGCAAGCTGGACCGGGTGCTGGTCGATGCGCCATGTAGCGGCCTCGGCACCCTGCGCCGTAACCCGGACGTGAAGTGGCGCCAGACGCCGGACGGCATCGCAGAACTGAATGTAAAGCAGAGCTCCATCCTGGCCGGCGCGGCGCGCATGGTCAAAGCCGGTGGCCGCTTGGTGTATGCAACCTGCAGCGTGCTGGATGAAGAGAATGAAGCGATTGTGCAAGGCTTCCTGGCGGCGCACCCCGATTTCGCGCTGGTTCCCGCATCGAAAATACTGGCTGAGCAAAAAGTGGAGCTGGAAATGGGCGACTACCTGAAGCTGATGCCGCATATCCACCAGACCGACGGTTTTTTTGCAGCGGTGCTGGAGCGCAACAAGGCGGTTGCCGCAGCCAAACTCGAAGCGGCCGACGTTGAGGTAGTTGAGACAACGGAAGATTGATTATCCGGGCCGCTCTGGTATCTGCCAGGGCGGTTTTCCGTCTTTGTCCTTGCAACGCAAAACGCAGGATATTGTACAAATACCCAAAAATTAATTGCTTCTGTAATAATCTCTGTTTGCCTGCGTTCCGCGTGAACCTATCCCTGTCCATTAGCCAGTTCCCAAGATGAGCACACCTCTGTTAACCACGCTGTTATCGGATGTAGCCGATGATTTGCAAAATATCAATTTTGTATGGCAAGTTGCGGCTGTTTTACTGTGCTGGGGGCTGGGCTGGTATGCGGCGAAAGTGTTGACCAGGGTATTTACTAAAAAAGACGCGCAGTCCGAGGCGGAGAGATTGCGGGTGGACCGTTTTTCCCATGTGCTGCAACTGTTGCTGGTGCTTGGCTTCATCTTTATCGCCAGAGCCGTACTGGGAAAATGGCAGCATGTCCATTTGCTGAGCGTGCTGATTCCGCTCATAGGTTCACTGGCGCTGATACGCTTTGGTTTCTATGTGGTCCGCCGCACTTTTGTGCGCGATGGCGAGATCGGCACCTTCCTGGCCCTGTTTGAAAAATTCTTTGCCGGCCTGGTCTGGCTGGGCCTGGTGCTACATTTTACCGGGCTATGGCAAGACTTGTTCGACGCGCTGGACGGGGTGGTCCTGCCGGTAGGCCACAATAAAATTACCCTGCTGTCAATTTTGCAGGCGGTTGCCTCGGTGGTCGTAACTATCATCATTGCCTTATGGGCTAGCGCTGCGCTGGAAGCAAGGTTGATGCAGTTGCCGACCATGAATATGTCGCTGCGCGTGGTGTTGTCCCGCATAGGCCGAGCGACGTTGATCCTGGTGGCTATCCTGGTCAGCCTGACGCTGGTCGGCATTGATTTGACGGTATTGTCCGTTTTTGGTGGCGCGCTCGGCGTGGGCCTGGGCTTAGGCTTGCAGAAAATCACCAGCAGTTATGTATCCGGCTTCATCATCCTGCTGGACAGGAGCATGTCGATCGGCGACATCGTCACGGTCGATAAATATAATGGCAAGATCACCCAGATCAATACCCGCTACACCGTCTTAAAGGGACTGGATGGCGGCGAATCGGTGATCCCCAATGAAATGCTGGTATCGAGCGCAGTCCAGAACTATTCGCTGAGCGACCGTTCCGTATCGATTTCCACGGACCTGACGGTTGCCTACGACACGGATATTGAAGCACTGCTGCCTTTGCTGGTAGAGACGGCGTCCAAGATAGAGCGAGTTTCCAAGGACTCGCCGCCATCTGCCTACCTGATCAAGTTTGGCGCCGACGGCCTGGAGTTGAGGCTGGGATTCTGGATCAGCGATCCGGAAAACGGCCGGACCGGCGTCATCTCCGATGTTAATCGTGCAATATGGCAAGTTTTGCAAGAGCGCAAGATAGAAGTGCCTTATGCACAGCGGGTCGTGACTTTGATTAACAATCCCCAGGATGAAGTTTCCGGCCAGAAGTGAAAAAATCACGTACAATGCGGAAAAAAATAATCTATACTTCGCTACTTTGTAGCTGTAAAAATAGGCTGAGATAGTGTCATTAACCAAGGAGTACATGTCATTTTGAGCACTTTTATTGAAACCGTAATTGATTTCTTGTCAAATGGCATTACCCGTGCCACCGGCTGGCAGGTTTTTATCTTCACAGCGGTGGTCACCCACATCACTATTGCCAGCGTAACGATATTCCTGCATCGTTGCCAGGCGCATCGCGCGCTGGATTTGCACGCTATTCCCAGCCACTTTTTCCGCTTCTGGCTGTGGCTGACTACCGGCCAGGTCACTAAAGAATGGGCGGCGATTCACCGCAAGCACCACGCCAAATGCGAAACAGAAGAAGATCCGCATAGCCCGGTCACGCGCGGCATCAAGAAAGTATTCTGGCAAGGCGCAGAACTATACCGCGCTGAAAGTAAAAACAAGGAAACCTTGCAAAAATACGGTCACGGCACGCCTGATGACTGGATGGAACGCAACCTGTACAGCAAATATAGCTGGCAGGGTGTAGCGCTGATGCTGATCGTCGACATCATGCTGTTCGGCGCCATCGGCATCACTGTATGGGCAGTACAAATGTTGTGGATTCCTGTCACAGCCGCCGGCATCATCAACGGCATCGGCCACTACTGGGGTTATCGCAATTACGATTGCGTCGACGCTTCCAGGAACATCCTGCCTTTGGGTATCCTGATCGGCGGCGAAGAGCTGCACAACAACCACCATACTTTCGGCACATCGGCCAAACTGTCATCCAAGTGGTACGAGTTTGATATAGGCTGGATGTACATCCGCATGATGGAAATTGTCGGTCTGGCCAAGGTAAAGAAAGTGGCGCCCGCGCCTAAATTTGCCGAGATCAAATCTTCCATCGATATGGAGACGTTGCAGGCTGTGATCACCAATCGCTACGATGTGATGTCCAAATATGCAAAATCGCTGCGCCGCACCTGGGGTGACGAGATTGCCCACCTGCGCCAAAAAGACGAATTCGAAGCCGGTTTCCTGAAATCCGCCAAGAAATTCCTGCAGCGCGAGCCGACCAAGCTGGAAGCGCCTCAGCAGCAGCATCTGTCCGAAGTGCTGGCGCATAGCAAAGCCCTGAAGACCATGCACGACATGCGGGTTGAGCTGGGCCTGATCTGGGAGCGTTCTACGGTCAGCCGCGAACAGCTGGTCCATCAATTGCAAGATTGGTGCACCCGTGCGGAAGCCTCCGGCATCCAGGCCTTGCACGACTTCTCACGCAGGCTGCGCAGCTACGCGTAACCGGTGCTCATCCGCTACAAATAGAAAACGGCGCTTATCATGCGCCGTTTTTTTATGGGCGGCTGGAATTGGGGGGCAGAGTGGCAGGTGTGATATAAGCAGGAGCTTCAGGAGGGCCCAGTGCAGGCTCGCTGCGGCTTGCAAGGTGTAGCGCTTGGCGGTAAACACAGTACCCCAAGGCCGGTCCAGTATGCTGGCCCCGTGGGTGATTTGGAACAGATGGTATAGGCGAAAAAAATCCCCGCAGACAAGGTCATGCAGGGATCTTTGGCAAAGAAGCTAAGATTACTTGATCTTGGTTTCTTTGTAGATAACGTGCTTACGAGCCTTGGGATCAAACTTCATGATCTCCATTTTTTCAGGCATAGTGCGCTTGTTCTTTGATGTTGTGTAGAAGTGACCCGTACCAGCAGTCGATTCCAGTTTGATTTTGTCGCGACCAGATTTAGCCATGATATTTTCCTAACAATAGTTTCGCTTAAACTTTTTCGCCGCGAGCACGCAGATCAACCAAAACGGCATCGATGCCGATTTTGTCAATGATGCGCAGGCCAGCGTTAGACAAACGCAGGGAAACCCAGCGATTTTCTGATTCTACGAAAAAGCGACGATTTTGCAGGTTAGGCAAGAAACGACGTTTAGTTTTGTTATTAGCGTGGGAAACGTTGTTGCCAACCATTGGCCCCTTCCCAGTAACTTGGCAGACACGTGCCATGCTTAACTCCTTAGTGGTTTCCAGAATTGGAAAAAACGTGAGTATAACGAAAATTCTGCGAATTATCAACGACTTGCGTAAATTAATTGTGTCTTTTTAAATTTTAAGATTTAACAATTTGGATTTTCATAGCGAGATAGCTAAATTTGTCCGTGTTCGGCAAATGAATGCACGTGTGGATTGGCGACAATAAAGTGATCCAGCAATCGGACGTCCACCAGCGACAGGGCCTGTTTCAGGGTTTGCGTCAGGCTGAGATCTGCATTGCTGGGTTCGCAAGAGCCGGACGGATGGTTATGGGCCAGGATGATCGCCGCGGCATTGTGTTGCAAGGCCGCCTTGACGACTTCCCTGGGGTAGACGCTGGCATGGCTGAGCGTACCGCGAAACAATTCTTCCGATGCAATCAGTCGGTTTTTAATATCCAGGAACAATACCGCGAAGGACTCGTAGGGCTTATTGCCTATCATCAGTTGCAGGTAATTTTTTACCGCCTGCGGCGAAGACAGGCTGGTATTGCTCTGCAATTCTTCAGAAATGGCGCGCTTGGCCAGTTCCAGTACGGCTTGCAATTGCGCATACTTGGCGTCTCCCAGCCCATGCATGGATGAGAAATCCTTGATCGTAGCTGAAAACAGGCCGGATAAGGAGCCGAAGCGGCTGATCATGTCACGGCCTAGATCCACCGCGCTTTTACCCTTGACGCCGACGCGCAGGAACACCGCCAGCAATTCTGCGTCGGACAGCGCCTGCGCACCGCTTTTTATCAGCCGTTCTCGCGGCCTCTGATCTTCCGGCCAGTCGGTAATCGCCATAAATAAATGGGTTCCAAGATTACGAAGAAAATGTCAATACGTCCCGGCTGGCTTACAATACGGGCTTACCTGACCTCGCATTAAATTATGTCTACATCAAATACGCCTGCAGCTACTCCAGTTGTCCCAGTGGTTACCCCGGATGCCTACCTGACCCTGCATTATCGCCTTGCCAGCCTGCAAGGTGAGGATATTATCAGCACTTTTAGTGAAAATCCTGCAACATTGCAATTAGGTATGGGCCAGCTCGCGCCTGAACTGGAAGCTTCGCTGCTGGGGCTGGAAGAGGGCTCGCATACAACACAGGAGTTGCCGCCTGAAAAAGCCTTCGGACCGCGCAATCCTGAGCTATTGCAGCGCGTGTCGCTGGCGACATTGAAGGAAAATTCAAATTTCGGCGAGCAGTACGCGATCGGCGACCTGGTGGATTTTGCCGCGCCGTCCGGCGGCCGCTTTGCCGGCATCTTGCGCGCGCTGGATGATGAAGGCGCGCTGTTTGACTTTAATCATCCGCTGGCCGGCCAGACCCTGCTGTTCGAGGCCAGGATCATCGGTATATTGTAAGCCGCAGCCTTGCTCGCGCGGCCTGGCAGCACGCCGGTGCGGCGATGCATGGAATGAGTTAATGTAAGTAGATGTCATTGAGTGGAATTCGGTTTTCAAAATGGATAAAGAAATTTTATTGGCCCAGCCCCGCGGATTTTGTGCCGGTGTAGACCGGGCGATAGAAATTGTGGAGCGTGCCCTGCAACAATTTGGTGCCCCCATCTATGTGCGCCATGAAATCGTGCATAACGCCTATGTGGTCAGCGACCTGAGGGAGAAGGGGGCGATCTTTATTGAAGACCTGGACGACGTTCCCGCCGGGAATACCCTGATTTTCTCGGCTCACGGCGTGCCGCAAAGCGTCAGGAAAGAAGCCGAGGCCAGGGGCCTGACGGTATTTGACGCGACCTGTCCGCTGGTTACCAAGGTGCATATGGAAGTGGCCAAGATGCGCCGCGAGGGCCGCGAGATAGTCATGATAGGCCACCAGGGGCATCCCGAGGTGGAGGGCACGATGGGGCAGAGCGAGGGCGGCATGTATCTGGTGGAAACCGTCGAAGACGTCGCCACGCTGCAAGTGAGCGATCCGGACCTATTGGCTTACGTATCGCAGACCACTTTATCCGTCGACGACACGGTAGAAATCATCGCCGCTTTAAAGCGGCGCTTCCCTAACATCAGCGAGCCCAAAAAAGGCGATATCTGCTATGCCACCACCAACCGGCAAGAAGCAGTCAAGTTCATGGCGCCGCAGGTGGAGCTGGTGATCGTCGTCGGCAGCGCCAACAGTTCCAATTCCAATCGCTTGCGCGAGGTTGCCCTGAAAAAGGGCGCGGCTTCCTACATGATAGACAATGCGGACGCCATCAATCCGGAGTGGCTGGCCGGCGTGCAACGGATAGGAGTAACCGCCGGCGCCTCCGCACCGGAGGTATTGGTGCAGGAGGTGATCGGCAGGTTGAAACAATTGGGTGCGAAAAGCGTGCGTGCATTGGATGGGGCGATAGAAAATGTCACTTTCCCTATGCCAAAAGGCTTGCATGCCCCAAAATAAACCCTTGTTTTTGGGTAATTTCGCAACATCAATCTGAAATTAAATTTGTAACTCTCTTCTTATTCCGTATTTTATTAGGTGATTTCGTCGCTAACATTGCTGCGCAGCTGAAGGCGGGAATTTTCGTAGTTCCGCTGTGCCGGCAAGGATGGGTATAGTAGTATTTATATGTCCGTTGCAACACCAGTGGTTCTTTTGCCATTGCTACGACGATACTAGTCTGTATAATCTCGCCGCAATTGCTGGATTACCTATAAAGTAGTACCAGAATATTACAAAAGCTTTTTTACTAAAAGTTGTCGAGGAGAGTTCTATCATGTGTTTTCACTACACTTCCATTGCTCCGAATACTATAACGCGTCCTTTCGGATAACAGATTTCCAGGCCTTAGCGGCACCCAACTTAGATCGGGGTGCCGCTTTTGTTATCAGGAATGATTTTTGCTGAGCATTATTTCAAGCCCAGGGTTTGATTTTTCGGCAAAATTTTGATTCGTTTTAAAAGAGAGAGAAACAATATGGATACCTTTATCCAACAAATTATTAATGGACTGGTGCTGGGGAGTATGTACGCTCTGGTCGCGCTCGGCTACACCATGGTGTACGGTGTCCTGAACCTGATCAACTTCGCCCATGGCGATGTACTGATGATAGGAGCGATGGTAGGTCTGAGCATATTAAAAGTATTGGGCATGGTTGCACCGGGCTTGCCCGGCATGGTGCAATTGCTGATTGCCATCGTTGGTGCGATACCGGTGTGCATCGCCGTCAACGTATTGATAGAGCGCGTGGCTTACCGCAAATTGCGTAATGCACCGCGCCTGGCGCCGTTGATCACGGCGATCGGCGTATCCATCCTGTTGCAGGTATTTGCAATGATGATCTGGGGCCGCAGCCCGATTCCTTTCCCTTCGGTGATGCCTTTCACTCCTATCCCTATCGGCGGTGCGGTAATCTCGCAGACCCAGGTGCTGCTGCTGGTGCTGGCGACGCTGGCGATGGTGGGGCTGGTGCTACTGGTTGAAAAAACCCGCATGGGACGTGCGATGCGCGCCACTGCAGAAAACCCGCGGGTCGCCGGTTTGATGGGGGTGGACTCCAACAAGGTGATTGTCGCCACGTTTGCGATCGGCGCCGCGCTGGCGGCGATTGCCGGCGTGATGTGGGCGGCCAACTATTCTTCCGCCCAGTTTGCGATGGGCTTTACGCCCGGCCTGAAAGCCTTCTCCGCAGCGGTGCTGGGCGGTATCGGCAATATCTATGGCGCGATGGTCGGCGGCGTGCTGCTGGGCCTGATAGAAAGCCTGGGAGCCGGCTATATCGGCGACCTGACCGGCGGTGTCCTGGGTAGCCAATATCAGGATATCTTTGCGTTTATTGTGCTGATTATCGTATTGACCTTGCGGCCATCCGGCATCATGGGTGAACGTGTTGCAGACCGTGCGTAAGGAGAGAGAGACATGTCGAGCATTTTTGATATAAAAAGTAATCCTTCCAAGGCGTATACCAGCTTTGCCATCATGGCAGTGCTTCTGGTTGCCTTCCCCTTTGTCGCAGCCAATTTCGGTAATTCCTGGGTGCGCATCATCGACTTCGCCTTGTTGTACATCATGCTGGCGCTGGGCCTGAACATCGTGGTCGGCTTCGCCGGCCTGCTGGATCTGGGCTATATCGCTTTCTATGCGGTCGGCGCCTATATGGCGGGTTTGCTGGCTTCACCGCAGTTCGCTACGGTGCTGGAGTCCTTCGTCAACAACTATCCCGCAGTCGGCAACTTCCTGATCATGGTCTGCGGACCGGAAATCACCAAGACCGGCCTGCACCTGTCGGTATGGCTGATCGTGCCGATGGCGGCGGCCCTGGCTGGTTTCTTTGGCGCCCTGTTGGGAGCGCCAACCTTGAAACTGCGCGGCGACTACCTGGCGATCGTGACCTTGGGCTTCGGTGAAATCATCCGTATTTTCATGAACAACATGAATTCGCCGATCAACTTCACCAACGGCCCGCAAGGGATCAACATGATTGACCCTATCCGCATCTTCGGGGTTTCCCTGAATGGCGAGGCGGGTTCGCAGGCGACGGTTCATATCGGCAGTTTCAGCATGCCTTCCGTCAATGCGTACTACTTCCTGTTCCTGGCTTTGTGTATCGCGATCATCTTCATTTCCTCGCGCTTGCAGCATTCGCGACTGGGCCGTGCCTGGGTAGCGATACGCGAAGATGAAATTGCCGCCAAGGCGATGGGCATCAATACCCGTAACATCAAGCTGTTGGCATTCTCCATGGGTGCCTCTTTTGGCGGCGTGTCCGGATCCATGTTTGCCGCCTTCCAGGGCTTCGTGTCGCCGGAATCCTTCTCGTTGCTGGAGTCGATCTCGGTGCTGGCGATGGTGGTGCTGGGCGGCATCGGGCATATCCCCGGCGTAGTACTGGGGGCGGTGATCCTGGCGGCGCTGCCGGAAGTGCTGCGCCATACCGTAGAGCCGGTACAAAACTTGTTGTTTGGAAAAGTCCTGATTGAAGCGGAAGTGTTGCGTCAATTGCTGTACGGCCTGGCGATGGTAGTGATCATGCTGAACCGTCCTGCCGGTTTATGGCCGGCGCCCAAACATGAAGACAGAATGACCAGCAACAAAGACACTGCGGCTGCGGCGTAAGGGAATCGACATGACTGAAAAGACAATATTAAAAATTGAAGGCGCCAACAAGCGATTCGGCGGTCTGCAAGCCTTATCCAATGTTGGGATAGAAATCAAGCAAGGGCAAATTTACGGCCTGATCGGCCCTAACGGCGCCGGCAAGACCACTTTCTTTAATGTGATCACCGGCTTGTACCAGCCTGACACCGGTACCTTCGAACTGGACGGTAAGCCCTATTCACCTTCCGCCCCGCATGAAGTGGCCAAGGCCGGGATCGCCCGCACCTTCCAGAATATCCGGCTGTTCGGTGAAATGACTGCACTGGAAAACGTGATGGTGGGACGGCATGTGCGTACCCGCCAACAGGTGTTCGGCGCGGTGTTCCGCCATGCTGCAGCCCGCCGGGAAGAAGATGAGATACGCCGCCGTGCGCATGAGCTGCTGGATTTCGTCGGCATAGGCAAGTTTGCCGAGCGTACTTCCAAGTTCCTGTCGTACGGCGATCAGCGCCGGCTGGAGATCGCCCGCGCATTGGCGACGGAGCCCAAGCTGCTGGCGCTGGATGAGCCTGCTGCAGGCATGAATGCCACCGAAAAGCTGGCCTTGCGTGAACTGCTGGTGAAAATCAAGGCAGAGGGTAAAACCATCCTGCTGATCGAGCACGACGTCAAACTGGTGATGGGCTTGTGCGACAGGATGACGGTGCTGGACTACGGCAAACCGATCGCTGAAGGCCTTCCCGCAGACATACTAAAAAATCCTGCTGTGATCGAGGCGTACTTGGGAGGTTCTCACTAATGCTTGAAAATGTATTGAAGATAAGCAATCTGAAGGTTGCTTACGGCGGCATCAAGGCCGTCAAGGGTATTGATCTGGAAGTCAATAAAGGTGAACTGGTCACGCTGATTGGCGCTAACGGCGCCGGCAAGACCACCACGCTGAAGGCAATTACCGGAACCCTGCCAAGTTGCAAGGTGGAAGGTGAGATCCAATACATGGGGAAATCGATCAAGGGCATCAATTCTTTCCAGCTGGTGAATACCCACCTGGCGATGGTGCCGGAAGGCCGCGGCGTATTCACCCGGATGAGCATCCAGGAAAACCTGATGATGGGTGCCTACACCCGTAACGACAAGGCTGGCATCAATGCCGACATCGACAAATGGTTTACCGTCTTCCCGCGTCTGAAGGAACGTGCTTCGCAGCTGGCCGGTACCTTGTCCGGCGGCGAGCAGCAGATGCTGGCGATGGCGCGTGCGTTGATGAGCCATCCTAACCTGCTGTTGCTGGATGAGCCTTCGATGGGTTTGTCGCCTATCATGGTCGAGAAAATTTTCGAGGTGGTGCGCAATGTATCGGCGCAAGGCGTGACTATCCTGCTGGTCGAGCAAAATGCAAAACTGGCGCTGCAGGCGGCGCATCGCGGCTATGTGATGGAATCAGGCGCGGTGACCATGAGCGGCGACGCGAAAGACATGTTGCACGATCCTAAAGTGCAGGCAGCCTACCTCGGCGAATGACGGCACGGAAGGCATACCGATAAGATCTTTGCTGCCGGCTTGCCCGGCTTTTATCGACAATTGCCTATATTCGTTCTTCTATCGGATAACAATGTCTCGCTTCGGCGGGACATTTTTTTATGTGGACGCAAGCGGCTCCGCTCTGCCAATAAAAAAAGCCTCAAATCATTGAGGCTTTCATCATGCGAAGCGGCGGCAGGCGCCGCTGCATCGGAATGCTTACTTCTTGGTCGCGCGTGGCGTTGCTTTTACTGCAGCTTGCGAGATTTGTGTTACTGCTGTGTTCATGTTCGCTTCCAGCGCTTCGACGGCTTGCTTGGTTGTCTTGGTCAGATGGTCGTAGCTGGCATTTGCATTGCCGATCGCTGTTTTGAACAGGGCAACCACGTTTTCAGAACCGGCAGGTGCATTTTTTGACACTTCTTCTATCAGCGCCATTACCTTGCGGTTGGTTTCCGCATACTGTGTTTCTGCCGCTTTAGTGAATTCA
>Ga0207076_1008_pt1 | contig 62586 bp, 58 predicted proteins | sample Alteio_BWMinHeat_62_FD_153568 | JGI IMG/M metagenome (GOLD analysis project Ga0207076, IMG submission 153568) | Enriched cells from forest soil in Barre Woods Harvard Forest LTER site, Petersham, Massachusetts, United States -... | ecosystem: Environmental > Terrestrial > Soil > Temperate forest >... | reverse complement strand
TGGCTGGCTTGGGCGGCCTGCTGGAAGCCTTCATCTCGCGCACCTGCTTTGCCGCCTGCTGCAGCTCTTTCCGGCCGCCGGCCACGGCGGCGGCCTGCTCCGATGCGGGCAGGGAGGCGACCGCCGCCGCGGCATTGATGGAGATGGTGCCGGCCCGAACCGCGGCTACCAGTTCCGGCGCGGCGGTCCTGGTGATTCTTTCTATCTGGCCTATCGTATTGCTGCTGATGCCGGCTGCCTTGGCCACGTCTTCGCGCGTACTGCGGCGCGACGGTTCCGGCGCACCCGCCGCCGCTTCTGCGGATGCGTGTTCCGGCGCGGCAGGCGCACTCTCTTGCTGTGCGCTGGCGCGCGCGGCGATGATCTCTTTCTTGCGCAAGGCCAGCACGCCGCGCTGGAAATCCGTCACGCTGCGGCGCGCCAGGTGGTTGTCTATCATCCACAGCTGCACGTCGTCTATCGTATTGAACTTGGCATTTTGCACAGTATTGAACTCTACGCCGTGCTTCTGGCAGATCGCATAACGGTTATGCCCGTCTATCAGCATGTCGCCCCACAGCACCAGCGCATCGCGGCAGCCTTCCGCCAGGATGCTGCGCTCCAGCGCCGCATATTCATTGGCCGTCAGCGGGTCTATATAGGCGCGCAGTTCTTCATTGATAACGATGTTCATTCTTTTCTTTCATTTCTTATACCGGCTGGAGACCGGCGGGGCCTGGCATCAAGCTGGCCCTTATTGTTCGACTCATCGACCTGTGATGGCGGGATTGCATGGCGGCCGCAAGCAGGGCTGCCCCGCTCCGGCATTGGCTAGCCACGGACAGGATACGGCGATGCGCGACCAGCATTCTACACTATGCGAATGCCTGATTTACGGGTTGTACTGGGTTGTACTGATTCCATTGCAACGGGATTGAGCGTAGAGTAAGGCATCGTATCTTGATGAGAATTTTCCTCTCGAATTGATTAGTACCATGACGCAGCCGCCGATATATTTAAAAGATGCCAAATTATTTAGCGCATTTGTCTTCACAAAAAGCAAACTTCATGCAAAACCCGTTTTATGTTCACCCTTTCTGCGCCCTGGAGAGGGAGTTGGTGAACTATGTTCGCCGATTGCGAGTCTTACTCAAAACCCGTTTCAGCGGCATCGATATCAGAAGTATCAGGGGAAGATATCTGTTGAAAATCAAGCTTACCGGTCTGGAGAAGCAGCATTTAAACCAGCCCTGATGAAAATCAAACTTGTAGGCCCTTTGTAAATCATTGCAACAAAGTATGCATCTGATCTTGATTTGGCATACGTCCAGCTAATATATATACTTGGCTGAATATTTTTGGAGATTGTGCATGAAGAAGAAACTGTTATGGATCGCGCTGGCATTTGCTACGGCCACGCAGGCATTCGCGCTGGAAGCTACAGCGCCGCCATTGTTGTTGCCATTACAGCAGCAATCCCAGGCTGCCAACCTGTCTGCGCGTTTCCTGACCCGCTTCCACTATAAAGCGATGCCGCTGGACGATGCGATGTCGGAAAAGATTTTCGACCGCTACCTGAAATCGCTGGATCCGGAAAAACTGTTCTTCGTGCAATCGGATGTAGACCAGTTCGCCGCTGCGCGCACCAAGCTGGATGACGCTATATACAGCGAAGACCTGAACATCCCCTTCCTGATTTTCAACCTGTACGAAAAGCGCAGCACCGAGCGCCTGACTTATGCGCGCAGCCTGCTGGCGAAGGGTTTCAGTTTCGACCAGCAGGAAAGCTATGAATTGACGCGGGAAAAAGAGCCCTGGGCAAAATCCGACGCTGAAATCAATGATATCTGGCGCAAGCGCGTAAAAAACGACTGGCTGCGCCTGAAGCTGGCCGGCAAGGACGACAAGGCGATCCGCGATACGCTGCAAAAACGCTATGATAGTTCTCTGGCGCGCATGTACAAGATGAAGAGCGAGGACGTGTTCCAGGTCTTTATGAACGCCTATGCGATGTCGATAGAGCCGCATACCAATTACCTGGGGCCCAAGGCTTCCGAGGATTTTGATATTGCGATGAAGCTGTCGCTGGTGGGCATAGGCGCCGTGCTGCAGGAAAGGGATGAATACACGACGATACGCGAACTGGTGCCCGGCGGCCCGGCCGCAACCTCCGGCAAGCTGGCCGTGGGCGACCGCATCGTCGGCGTGGCCCAGGGCGAAAAAGGCGCAATGACCGAGGTCATGGGCTGGCGCATCGACGACGTCGTGAAGCTGATCCGCGGCGACAAGGATTCCAAGGTATTGCTGGACGTATTGCCGGCCGATGCAGGGCCGGACGGCAAGCACAAGACGGTCGCGCTGGTCCGCGACAAGATCACGCTGGAGCAGCAATCCGCGAAAAAGACCATCATGAAGGTCAAGACCGGCACTGCAACACGCCAGGTCGGGGTAATTTCCCTGCCCACTTTCTATCAGGATTTTGATGCGCGCCGCAAGGGCGACAAGGACTTCAAGAGCGCCACCCGCGACGTTGCCCGCCTGCTGGAAGAACTGAAAAAAGACAAGGTCGATACCGTGCTGGTCGATTTGCGCAACAACGGCGGCGGCTCGCTGAACGAAGCGGTGGAGCTGACCAGCCTGTTCATCGGCAAGGGCCCGGTGGTGCAGCAGCGTAATTCGCAAGGCAAGGTCAGCGTGGAAAGCGACAATAGCGCCGGCGTGGTCTGGAACGGCCCGCTGGGCGTGCTGATCAACCGCGGTTCTGCCTCGGCGTCGGAAATTTTTGCGGCGGCGATCCAGGACTATGGCCGCGGCCTGATCATCGGCGAACCCAGCTTCGGCAAAGGCACGGTGCAAACCATGGTCGACCTGGACCAGATTGCGCAAAGCGACAAGCCCAAGTATGGCGCGCTGAAAATGACGGTTGCCCAGTTCTTCCGCATCAACGGCGGCACGACACAGTTGCGCGGCGTGACGCCGGACCTGAACTTCCCTGTCATATCGGACACCGAAAGTTTTGGCGAATCCAGCTATGACAATGCGCTGGCCTGGGTGCAGATCAAGCCGGCAGACTACAAGCCCACCGGCGACTTGACCGACATGCTGCCGCTGCTGCAAATGCGTTATGAAGCGCGCATCGTGAAGGAAAAAGACTTCCAGTACCTGCTGGAAGACGTCAGCACGGCAAAGGCCCTGCGCAAGAAAAACCTGATCTCGCTGAACGAGGCTGAACGCCGCAAGGAGCGCGACGCGCAGGAAGCCAAGACCAAATTGCGCGACAAGGCCAACGGCGGCAAGGACAAATCGGATCAGCAAGACGACGGCCTGCAAGCCAATGAACGCAACCTGACGGCAGACCTGGCCGCCGAAAAAGCGCGCAAGGATGCCAAGGACGTGATCTTGAACGAGGCCGCCAATGTGCTGGGCGATGAAGTCGACCTGCTGAAAACCAATCGCAAACTGGCGGCGCGTGTGCTGCCGGGTGCGGTCATCATGGCGGACCAGAAGCAGGACTGATTCCCTGGTCAAAATCGTTTCACAAAGCATAAAGCCGGGTTTTTGCGAACCCGGCTTTATGCTTTGTGAGGCCTGATGCAAACAGCGCTACAGTTCGATAAGGCAGAAAGAAACCCTCACAGTACCAGCCCTCTTTCTTCGGTCAGCAAACCCAGTTCCTCCACCGCATTCCAGTAAGCCTCTTCCGGGTCCAGCCTGGGGAATTTCCATACGGTGGACAGGCCGTGCTGGTGACAGATGGCCCACCAGGTCCACGGCATCTGTATCTTGAGATCGCTCAGCAGTGCATCCACATCCAGCACGGTCTTTTCGCGCCGCAGGTCCCAGATCAGCGTGCCGTCGTCTTCTGCAGTGGAATAATTGGTGATCATCTGCTTGCCTTCCACCGTGGCGTTGCCATAGCCGACGTCGCGCCGGATCTCGGCGGCATTGTTGCGCATCCAGTGCGCCCACTGGTTCAGCCAGTGGTGGATGATTTCGGTTTGCTCTGCCTGCTGCTCTTGCGCGCTGCGTTGCTGGCTCAGCGTGGGGATTGCTGCTCTTTGCATATGAATTCCTTGTTCTGTGATTGTCGTGGCTTGGGCTGGCAGGCTCAGCTTTTCTCTAGGCCCCCGGATTGCGCTGCGCTCCATCCAGGCTACAAATTCGCTTATGCGGTTATGCGGGCGACTGCTCTTTGGCCTGTACCTGGCGGGCGCTGGGGTTGACCAGGATCCCGCGCGAGATGCGCCGGCCGCCGCGCGACAGGCAGGTGATGTGGCCCGCCCTTTCCAGCGCCAGGATGCTCTCCACCACCGCGTTGGGGGCCTTGTGTACGGTGTCGGCGATGTCGCGTACTGCCGGGGCGATGCGGTATTTTTCGGTGTACGCCAAGATGGCGCTGAGCACGGCCTTGTGGCTGTCGTGCAGGGGTTTGTTCTGTCCAAATTCGTTCATCATTGCTCCACTGGGTTCGATAAGGACATTGCATGTGCATGGCCTATGGAGATATTTTATCCACGAATGAATTAATATTCAATGCATGATTGAATAAATTATTCACAAATATATACGCACACGCATAGGTGAGTTGCTCGTTTGTACAGTGAGCTTTAATCAGCGGGCTTGGTGAGGAGAGTGGACGCTAACTGGAAACGGCCGGCCAGTTGCAAAAACATAGAAGAAGAAGAAGAAGAAGAAGAAGAAGAAGAAGAAGAAGAAGAAGAAGCCGTCGCCGATGCCTGAGGCAGCATTGTTCCGTGCAAAAGGGAGGCAGGGGAATAACTTGTTGAATTGTTGAATTGGCGACGGCGTGGGCTTTTACCCACGCCGCCCGGAAGATCAATCAGCCCTCTTCCTTTATCGCCGCCGAAGAAATCACCTGCGCCACTGCGGCAGTCAATTTCTTGCCGAACGGGACGTGCAGGAATTCATTCGGGCCGTGCGCATTGGACTTTGGTCCCAGCACGCCGCAGACCATGAACTGCGCTTTCGGGAAGCCCTTTTCCAGCATGTTCATCAGCGGGATCGTGCCGCCCTGGCCTATGTAGCCGCAGGGTGCGCCGAAATACTGGTTAGATGCCTGGTCCAGCGCCCTGGACAGCCAGGGCTCGGTGGTTGGCGCATTCCAGCCGGTGGCCGAGCCCTGGCTGGGCTTGAAGATCACCTTGGCGTTGTAGGGAGGATCGAGTTCCAGCAAATTCTTCAACTCTTCCACCGCCGGTGCCGCTTCCACCAAAGGCGGCAGGCGTATCGACAATTTGAATGCAGTACGCGGACGCAAGACATTGCCGGCGTCTGCCAGCGACGGCAAACCTTCGGCGCCGGTGACCGACAGGGTCGGATTCCAGGTGCGGTTGATCAAGGCCTTGAACGGATCATCGACCATGGGCAGCACGGAATTGCCGTCGGCGCCGCAAGCCCAGGGATAGTTCTTCCATACTTCATCGCCGAGGATTTCTGCGGTTTGCCTGGCCTGCTGCAAGCGCTCCCCCGGGACTTCGCAATGGAAGTTGGCCGGCAACAGGCGGCCGGTCTTGCTGTCTTCCAACCTGTCTATCAGCTGGCGCATGATGCGGAAGGTGGATGGGATCACGCCGCTGGATTCGCCGGAATGCACGCCCTCGTCCAGCACCTGCACTTCCAGCGAACCACTGATCGCGCCGCGCAGCGAAGTACTCAGCCACAATTGGTCATAATTGCCGGCGCCGGAATCCAGGCATACCACCAGCGACACTTCGCCCAGGCGCGGTTTCAGCGCGTCGATGTAGGGCAGCAAGTCATAGCTGCCGGACTCTTCGCAAGTTTCTATCAGGCCGACGCAACGCGGACGCGGCAAGTCTTGCGCATCCAGCGCCTGGATCGCGGTCAGCGCCGCATACACCGCATAGCCGTCATCGGCGCCGCCGCGCCCGTACAGCTTGTCGTCCACGTATTTCGGTGTCCAGGGGCCGTAGCCGGCGCGCCAGCCGCTAAACTCAGGCTGCTTGTCCAGATGGCCGTACATGAATACAGTATCCGGGCCTGCATTGCCGGTAGCCGGCACTTCAAAGAACAGCACCGGTGTACGGCCCGGCAGCTTGATCAGTTCCAGCGTCAAGCCGCGCACTTTTTGCGCGCGTATCCAGTCGGCGGCATCGCGCACGACCTTGTCGATGTAGCCGTTTTGCTCCCAGGCCGCATCGAACATCGGGCTTTTTGCCGGGATTTCTATATATCTGGTCAGATTGGGGACGATCTCCCTGTCCCATTTTCCATCCACAAAGGCTTGCAAGGCCTTGGGGTCCAGCTTTGCCATAGTTTCATCGGAAATTGCCATGACTACTATCCCATCAATTTGATAACGGACAATAGTATGAATCAAAAGCCCGGCTTATGCGCAAGCCCGGTTAAATTCTTTATATCGATAAAACCCCGGTCAGCATGGCGCCAAGCAACAGGCACAAGGCAAACGGGCTAGTTGAGATCGTCGGTATAAAAATACACGGACTTGCCGACCTGTGCTTTAGTCTTCAGCTGGTCCTGGATCGCCGCCTGCAGCAACTGCGCACCCGGCTCTTGCAGCTGGTGCTTTTCTACGGTGACCATGCCGGTCGGTGCATGCGCTTCGACGCTGACCGGCACTATGTGGTCAAAATCGGGGCGGCTGTCGATATTCTTTAGCAGGAACCTTTGCTTGCCGCTGCCAATCTGCCAATACTGGGCCTTGTCATTGTTTTTCTGCTCGGGGGACAACTGCCTGAACAGCAGGACCTTGTCGACCGCTATCCTGGCATTGGCATAGCGGGTTTTGCCACCCTGCTCAAAATGTCCAAAGACCAGGTCGCCGTTGAAGGCGCGCAAAGGATGCGGCGACGCCGGCGCAAGCCGGTCTATTTCAAATTTTTCGGGCGCCAAAGTCCACAACTGGCTTTTACCATCCAGCTGTTTTTTCAACCGGGCATTCAAGGCCGGATCCATCAAATGGAATTGCAGTACAAGCTGGTAGTCGTGCGGCGCGTGGAACATCGGCAGGTGCGACGCATACAGGCCCTGTTTACCACCAAACACCGCCATGCCGTGCACGCCGTAGGTTGCCGGATTGTGTGTTTTTGCCGCATTGTCGGCCGATGGCGCGTCAGAAATATTTGCTGCCGCCACTGGAGCTAACAAGGCTAGCCACAGGGTGATCAAGAGCGCTGGCTGTTTCATGGATAGGAAATTGAAAATGGGTTGCTTGATCGGGCCGCCAGCTATTGCCGCATATCCGGGGGATTAAAATTATTCAGGACAATATGGTCCGCGCGCCCATTTTAAACCAGGCTTTCCTTATCTTGCCGTTTTCCACTTCGTAGATGGCGATCACATCGATCTGGCCTGTGCCTTCGGGAAAGCTACGGGTCACCTTCTCCTGGTCCACCACCATATTGCCAAGCTCCATGCGCTGCACCAGCGCGCCGTGTAGCCTGGGCTCGGTGAAGCGGGCGACATGGCGCTCGCGTATTTGCGCCGCGCCGCTGGCCAGCAGGGTCGACGGATGTTCATAATACTGTGCGTCTTCAGCCCAGTAGCGCATGAAGGCATCTATATCGCGGGCATTGTAGGCTTCAAGCTGGCCTTGTACAACGGCGGCAGGAGTCAGGGCGTGGGTGTCCATATGAAGGCAATCGGAAAGTGGTGAATGGTGAAATGGCGGCTGATGCGCAGGCATGCGCTACGCTTCGCAAGCTGAAGCGTAGCCGCAAGATCGGTTGTTAGTTATCCAGCTTGAAGTGGAATTCCAGCACTTTGGTTTGCGGACTGGCGATCGGTGCATATTTCCACGACGATGCAGCGGCGATCACTTCCCTGTCGAAATACTTGGAAGGAATGGCCTTGATGATGTCTACGTGCGACACCTTGCCGTCCGTATCGATGTGGATGCGGGCATTGACCACGCCTTCCGTCAAGCCTGCGCGTGCCGCAGCGCCGGGGAAATTAGGCTGGGTACTGGACAATAGCTTGAGGACGTTTTGCTCTGCGGGCGCGGCGGCAGGCGCAGCAGCTTTCGACGCCGCCACGACCGGCGTGGAAGCCGCAGGCGCCTCGACCACTTTCGGCATCACTACCTGCGGAGCCGGGGCCGCCGCTACCGACGCCGCCCTGGCGGCATCGCGCGCATTGGGAGCCGCCTTTGCCGCCTGCGCCTTGGTTTCCAGCGCCAGTTTGGCCTCTTGCGCGGCCTTGGCTTCTTTGGCCTGTTTTTCTTCCAGCGCAATCTGGGCCTGCGTTTTGGTGGCGGCCTGGTCCATCCACTTGGTCACGTCTGCCGTCTGGTCCGTATGCCGGACCGCATTCTTGACCAGTCCGGTAGGCTTGGGTGCTTCGGCAACCGGGGCCGACGACGCGCTGGCAAGCTCCTCCGGCGCCGGTTTTTTCTGGCAACCGCTCGCCAGCACAGTCACGCATAGCAAGCTGAACAGCAGGGTACAAAATTTTCTCATTTCGTTTTGGACTACCTTATTCATATTGTTCCCAGTTAAAAACCGAATACCAAAACCACCGCTATCCATGCACGCCGAAAAATGCGCCGTGACGGTGCATACTGCAGCCTGCCCCGCCGCATCCGGATCCCGCAAGCCTTACGGGTGCAGTGTTTCCGGCGTGCATGCTGTTTCATTAAAGCATCTATGCTGCCATGGAAAAGTTGGCAGAGCAACCAACTTGTAACAAGATGTACACAAGTTGCTTGCGGCAGTGCCGCAAATTGGCGTTTGGAATAATGCAGGAAATGTGCCATGAGGCAAAACGGCAGCTCAGGGCTACCTGGCAGGCATGGCTAGGCAGCGGTGTCCGGTGCAGACAGGCAAGCCTGCGCCCGCCTGAGCAATAGTTCGCGCTCGCGCAAATTGCGCGTCAGCGATGCCGCGCGTTCAAATTCCAGCCTTGCCTCGCCGTTGCGGCCCAGCTTGGCCAGCAGGTCGGCGCGGACGCTGGGTAAAAGATGATAAGACTTCAGGCTGGGCTCAGACAAGAGCTGATCCGCCAGTTCCAGCCCGACAGCCGGGCCAAAGGCCATCGCCAATGCCACGGCACGGTTCAGTTCAACTACCGGTGAAGGCGCCAGTTGGGACAGCGCATCATAGAGCGCAGCGATACGCTCCCAGTCGGTGTCGGCAGCCGCCGGCGCCCGTGCGTGGCAGGCGGCGATTGCCGCCTGCAAGGCATAGGGGCCGAACGCGCCGCCCAGCTCTTCGGCACGTTGCAGTGCAGCAAGGCCGCGCCGTATCAGCAAGCGATCCCAGCGTGCGCGGTTTTGCTCCAGCAGCAAAACCGGTTCCCCGGAGGGGCCGGTGCGGGCCCGCGAACGCGAAGCCTGGATCTCCATCAGCGCCACCAGGCCATGGACTTCGGATTCCTGCGGCACCAGTTCGGCCAGGATACGCCCCAGCCGCAAGGCTTCGTCGCATAACGCCGGCCGCATCCAGTCGCCGCCGGCAGTGGCGGAATAACCCTCATTGAAAATCAGGTAGATCACGCCCAGCACCGATGCCGTACGGACAGCGAGTTCTTCCGCGCGCGGCACCTCGAAAGGCACGCGCGCCTCGGACAGCGTGCGCTTGGCGCGCACTATGCGCTGCGCGACCGTGGCTTCGGGCACCAGGAAGGCGCGCGCAATTTCATCTGTGGTCAGCCCGCCCAGCAGACGCAGGGTCAGCGCCACCCGCGCATCAGGCGACAAGACCGGGTGGCAGGCAATGAACACCAGCCGCAGCAAGTCGTCGTCGATATTGTCGACCACATCGCCGGCCAGCTTGACGTCGAACTCGGTCGGCGCCAGTTCCTGCTCTATGGCAAGCTCGCGCCCCAGTTCTTCATGCTTGCGCTCCAGCATCTGGCGCCGCCGCAGGCGGTCCAGCGCGCGGTTCTTTGCCGCCGCCATCAGCCAGGCGGCCGGATTGTCCGGCACGCCGGTTTGCGGCCACAGCTCCAGCGCGGTGACCAAAGCATCCTGCGCCAGCTCTTCGGCAAGACCGACGTCCCGCAACATGCGCGCCAGCGTAGCGATGATCCTGGCAGATTCTATGCGCCAGACCGCTTCGATCGCGCGATGTACGCTGGACTTGGTCGCCATTGCAGCCTGTGAACTGTAACAGCCCACTAGCTTTGCGGCTGTTCGCAGTTCACCATCCAGGGTATGCCGAACTGGTCCACCAGCATGCCGAAACGCACCGCCCAGAAAGTCTGCTGCAAAGGCATGCGCACTTCGGCTTTTTCGGACAAGGCGGTGAAGATGCGCTCCGCCTCGGCCGGGTCGGCCATGCTCAGCGAAACGGAAAAGCCCTGCGGTTTTTCACGGTAATCGGGCGGGCTGTCGGATCCCATCAACACCATGTCGCCGATCTCCAGGCGGGCATGCAGGATTTTTTCACCCCACTCCTTCGGCACCTGCGCCGCCATCGGCGAATCGCCGTGGTTCATCATCATGACAATTTTTCCGCCCAGCACCTTCTGGTAGAAATTGAACGCGGCTTCGCAGCGGCCGTCAAAAGTAAGATAGGGATGCATTTGCATAAGGACTCCTGTATTGGTTTAACTGTCAATGGATGACCGGCGTTGGCGCACCAGTCGATTTTACAGCAAGCTGCTCTTGCGAAGCTCCGGTCAGGTAGAGACCGGCCTTCGCCTGTTTTTCGCTGACGGCCTTCAGGTTGGCTAAGCCAGTCTCAAAGTCGCGGCCTATCATCTCGTCCATATTGAAGAACAGGCCCATCAGCTTGGCGATATACGGACTGGGGCCGTGCATGGCCCAGGTAACCGTGGTGGCGTCACCCTGGGTTTGCATCGTGAAGTCGGCCACATTGTGCCCTTCCAGGGGCTTGATGAAATCCAGCTTGATGATGATCCTGGAAGCCGGTGTAGACTCGGTGATCTCCATGCGCCCCGCGCCCGCCTTGTCGCTGCCGTCCCATGCATACACGCTGCCCAGTCCGCTGGCCGCGCCGCTGAAGCTCCTTTTCATCGCGGGATCCAGTTTTTCATACGGCGACCAGCTGCTCCAGCTGTGGAAATCGTTGATCTGCGCAAAGATTTTTTCCGGCGGGGCCTTGATGCTGGCCGTACGTTCAACACGGAAAGTGTCGGGCCGGGCCGCCGCGAAAAGCAGCACGCCGGCGATCAGCACAGAAATAACGATGGCGACGGTTTTAAACATGACTGAATACTCCTGTTGAACTTAGCTTGGCCTGGTGGTTTCTTGTATCTGCGCGCGCAGCCGTTCTTCCTGCTCACGCAATTCGGGCGTAAATTCGGCGCCGAAGTCTTCTGCTTCAAAGACCTGGCGAATTTCGATTTCCGACTCGGCGCCGGTGGGATTGGGGCAGCGCTTGACCCACTCTATCGCCTCTTCCTTCGATTTCACTTGCCACAGCCAGAAACCGGCGATCAGCTCCTTGCTTTCCGTAAAGGGGCCGTCGATCACGGCACGCTGGCTGCCGGAGAACTTGACGCGCGCGCCCTTGGAGCTTGGATGCAGGCCCTCGCCTGCCAGCATGATGCCGGCCTTGACCAGTTCTTCATTGAATTTGCCCATATCGGTCAGCAATTTCTCGTCCGGCATGACGCCGGCTTCGGTATTTTTATCGGCCTTGATGATGATCATGAATCGCATAATTTTTCCTTCCTTGTTTTTTAATCGATGGAAAGAGACCGCAGTCCCTTCCCGTTTTGTCACCGAAATTAGTCAGGCGCAGTTTTGCTTTAACATGCTTTGCATGCCCTGCAGGATTTCTTCGTGCTTCAAATCGCGGGTGTGGGTAGCGAGCGACCAGTTGTGGCCGAAAGGATCTATCACTATGCCATAGCGGTCGCCCCAGAACATGTCGGCGGGAGGCATCTTCGCCGTGGCTCCGGCCGCCACCGCCTGGGCAAAGGCGGCATCGACATTCTCCACATACAGATGGATCGTTACCGGCGTGCCTTTCAGCGATTTGGGGCCGAAAGAATTCCATTGCGGAGATTCATCAACCAGCATCAGCGTGGAATCGCCGATGCGGACCGAGCCGTGCACCAGCTTGCCGTCCGGGGCCGGCAGGCGCATCAATTCCACGGCATTAAAAGCCTTTTTATAAAATTCGATCGCATCGGCGGCGCCGTCGCAGACCAGGTGCGGTGTGATGGAATGCATGCCTTCAGGAATCGGTTTTACTTTCGATGTGCTCATAGTCTATTCTCCTTGGGATGGGTGGAAAGCCGGATCAGGCTCCGGCAAACTGGAAACAAAGGCAGGATTTTCCCCTGCTCTACTCTACGACGAACGGAACGCTGCAAAATCGACACGGATAGACACGATTTACAAAATTATTTTCAAACAGTGCCGACAAGATCAAGGCCACTCCTTATTATAGTTGTCGAATACTTAACGTCTTGCCAAAGTATAGCAGTTTACTTGCTTAATGCAAGTATGTTATGCTGGCCTGCATGAAACGCGTAGAAAATAAATCGCACTGCCCGGTGAACTTTGCGCTGGAAACCTTTGGCGACGCATGGTCGTTATTGATCGTGCGCGACATCGTGTTCTGGGGGAAAAGGACCTATGGGGAATTTCTCGATTCCAGCGAGGGCATCGCTACCAATGTGCTCGCCACCCGTCTCGCGCACCTGGAGCAAAGGGGCGTGCTGTCCAAGGGGCCGCACGAAACCGACAAGCGTAAAGACGTCTACAGCCTGACCGAAAAAGGCCTGGGACTGATCCCCATCCTGCTGGAAATGTCCGGCTGGAGCGCGCAATACGATGCAGAAACCACTGCGCCGCAGCAGTTTGTCGCATCCGTGTATGCAGACAGGGACAAAATGTTCCGCCTGGTGCAAGACACCGTGCTCAGCGGCGGCTCCCTGTTTGGCGCAGAGCGCCCGCTGGTTAAGCGCTAAAGCTTTGTCCCCAACGGCTTCCCCGATTTAATCAGGTGCTCGCGCATCAACTCTCCGACTTCGCCGAGTTCAGGCGTCGCCTCCGCCCCGAAATCCGACGCTTCATAGACCTGGCGCAACTCCAGTTCCACTTCGCCGCCGCCGTCAATCTGAGGCCAGCGCTTGCACCATTCCAGCGCCTCCTCCCTGGACCGGACATCTATTATCGTGAAGCCGGCGACCAGTTCTTTCGTTTCGGCGAAAGGGCCGTCGGTGATATGCGGCTTGCCGCTGGAGAATTTGATGCGCGCGCCCTTGCGGCTGGGATGCAGGCCCTCCCCGGCCAGCATGATGCCGGCCTTGGTCATTTCTGCTATGTACCGATCCATGGCGACAATCAGTTGCTCGGTCGGCGTATCGTCGCCCTCGGTATGCAGGTCCGCCTTGCGTATGATCATGAATCGCATAGTCTGCTTCCTTTCCATAGGATTGAAGGCGGCTTTGCGGCAAATGCCGTTTCAGCCTGGCCTTATTGATACGACGAAACAGCTATCGTAAATTCGACAGCTATGTGCACAAAATTTTAAAACTACCGACTATTTCTTGCGCCAGCAATCTGCAGCGCCAGAACCCGCGCCTGGCCAATAAATATATTTTTGCTAATTTTATCGGTTTATATATACTGACAGACACATAAAACTGCCCACTCAACACCAGCCGCCTGCATCCGTACAGCTTATATGTAAGGCCTGGCCGGCAGTACGCCCCCTTATTTTCTTGACGGTCCCGGTTGTTGCTTCATCCCCGATTGTTTTCACGGAGAAATAGCATGCGTACACTTGCCGCTTACTTCAGCCTGCCCATCCTCCTCCTGGTGACGGCCTGCGCGAACAATCCCCCTATTGGCGACACCGTCACGGAGACGGCGGCTTGCACCGAGATGGTCGCAGGCGGCTTCCGGCCTATCGCGTCTGAACGTAGCGAGCGCTTCCTGGGCAAGGTGCAGGAAGCTACCGCTGAATGCCGCGGCGGCGAAAAACCCCTGGTCTTCCGCAAAACGCCGTATACCGACTGGTCCAATTACTGGGCTGCCGGCGACGGCAGCAGCCTGTCGCCCGGCAGCACGGCGGTCGGCGCCCACCTGTCGCGCAACGGCCGCGGCATAGACGGCGCGCTGCTGGACCTGGAATACCAGCGCATGGAACTGGTCAAGCTGAATCTGTTCGACAATAGCGGCACCTTTGCCGATTACGTACAGGGGCGCGACGGCGTGGATGGGCAAGCCATCAAGCGCTGGCCGGCCATGCGCCTGCCGCCTGGCCATCCGTATTACGCACTGGCCGGCGGCGCCGGCACGCAGGTCTGCAAGGGCGAGCAGATACGCTTCCGCAACCTGGACGGCAGTTGCAATGACTTGTTCAATCCGGCGATGGGCTCCACCGGCCAGCCTTTCGCGCGCAACGTGGAATTTGAATCCACCTTCCCCGACCTCGGCAAGAACGAGATCGCGCGCAACCGGCATGGCGACCGGCTGGCGCTGCAGACCCCGGATCCGCAAGTGATCAGCCGCAGGCTGCTGACCCGCGAGCAAAGCGAGCCGGCCAAATGCAATGAGGGCTTCGGCCTGCCCGGCTATTCCGCCGAGGCCAATTGCGATTATAAAAAAGCGCCCTTCTTCAATGTGCTGGCCGCTTACTGGATACAGTTCATGACGCATGACTGGTTCTCCCATCTGGAAGAAGGCCACAACCAGGCAGCGATGATGCCGGTAGGCTGCAGCACCAGGCGCATCACCAGCAACGGCAGCGTGACCGATGTTGCGCTGACGCCGGAAGAAATTGCCAAGCTGGGCTGCCGTCCGGGCGACCGGATCGACCAAGGCTATATCGCCCAGGATGGCGACCCGGAAAAATTCAGCGCCGGCGGCAAGGAATACCTGAACCGCGCCTACAAGACCACCGCCAACAAGGTCACCGCGTGGTGGGATGCGTCGCAACTGTACGGCTACGATGCGGTCTCGCGGCAGCGGGTCAAACGCGATCCGGCGGACCGCGCCAAGTTCCTGCTGCGGCCTTTAGGCTCGCGGCCGGGCGACGGTGAGAAACTCGGCTACCTGCCGGTATTCCAGCCCGGCGACCCTATCAATCCGCAGTGGGCCGGCCAGGAAGCAGCCGCCTTCCCGGACAACTGGAGCATAGGTATCAGCTTTTACCACAACCTGTTCACCCGCGAACACAATGCCTTTGTGACTAGCTTCCACAAGCAGGCAGACCGCACGCCGGATGCCGATTCCGGCCTGCGCAATCCGGCCCAGCCGGACCGCATCATCCGCTACAAGGACGTGACGCCGGATGAACTGTTCGAGATCGGCCGGTTGGTAGTGTCCGCCGAGATCGCCAAGATCCATACGACCGAGTGGACGCCGCAACTGCTGTACGACGAACCGCTCTACCTGGCGATGAACTCCAACTGGCACGGCCTGCTGCAAGGGCATGAAATAGTCGCCGCCGCACTGGAAAAAATCGTCGTCAATAATTTCGGCAAATCGACCGACGCCAAGAAAGCGACGCAATGGTATTCTGCGTTTGCATCCGGCCCGGGCATCTTCGGCTTGGGCAGCGTCGTGTACGCGGACGATGCGGTCTTCGCCTTGTACGACCCGGCCAAGACCGATATCTGGAGCCTGAAAAATCCCGAGCATGTGAACGGCGGCGTCAACCATTTCGGCTCGCCGTTCAACTTCCCGGAAGAATTCGTGTCGGTTTACCGGCTGCACGCGCTGGTGCCGGACCTGATCGAATATCGCGAGTGGAACAATAATCCTAATGTGATCCGCAACAAGATTCCGGTAATAGAAACCTTCCGTGGCAAGGCCACCGCCGCGATGGACGAACGCGGCCTGGCGAACTGGGCGCTGTCTATGGGCAGGCAGCGCCTGGGTTTGCTGACGCTGCAAAATACGCCGCAATTCATGCAGAACATCACGCTGCCGCGCCTGCAGACGGCCACGCAAAAAATCGACATCGCCGCATTGGATATCCTGCGCGACCGCGAGCGCGGCGTGCCCAGGTTTAACGAATTCCGTCGCCAGTATGGCTTGAAGCAACTGACCAGCTATGACGACTTTATCGACCAGCACCTGCCTGCCGGTTCGCCGGAACGCAAGGAGCAGCAACGCCTGGTCGGCGTGCTGCGCGAAGTCTACGGACAGCACCGCTGCGACGCCGGCAAGATCATCACCAGCAGCCAGCTGAACGACGACAAGACCCCGATCAATGACTGCCTGGGCCAGCGCAACGGCAGCATGGTGGACAATATAGAAGACGTGGACACGATAGTCGGCTGGCTATCGGAATTCACCCGGCCGCAAGGCTTCGCGATCTCGGAAACCCAGTTCCAGGTGTTCATCCTGAACGCGTCGCGCCGCCTGTTTAGCGACCGCTTCTTCACGTCCAGTTTCCGTCCCGAGTTCTATAGCAAGTTCGGCGTCAACTGGGTGAACCAGAACGGGCCGGACGGCAAGGTAATGGAACCGCGTCCCTCCAACGGCCACATCGTCGAAATGTCGCCGCTAAAACGCATCCTGCTGCGCACCACGCCGGAACTGGCGCCGGAACTGGACAGCGTGGTGAACGTGTTTGATCCGTGGGCACGCGACAGGGCCGAGTATTATTCGGTGAAATGGAAGGCGCGGGCCGGTGCAGAAGAAGATGGGGCGTTTAAATAAATGCCTGCCCCTGAACCGGCCTGAATGGCCCGCCGCTCGGGCCGGAGCAGGGATCGAAAATCCAATTTTAATTGCGCTACGGCATGCTTGATCTTAAACTTGGCCTAGCCTAAAATACTGTACATGTATACAGTATTTTAGGCTGATCATGCCCAAACGCCCATCCCTTGAAGAAATCGAACCGCAAGCGCTGCGCCCTATGCCGAGGGCGCAGAAGGGCCGCGGCGCGGTATCCAACCTGCAGGGGCGCTACGAGGTCCATGCACGCGAAAACTTCTATGACGACTGGTCGGACCGCGAAATCGCCGATGAAGCCGGGAGCACAGAAACGGCCGGGGCGCCGGCCTGGAAAACCCAGGTCATAGAAGAAACCGCGAAGACGATTTTGACGCGCAACCAGTCGCCGGACATCCCTTTCAGCGTGTCGCTGAATCCCTACCGCGGTTGCGAACACGGCTGCATTTATTGCTTTGCGCGCCCTAACCACAGCTACCTGGGCCTGTCGCCGGGCCTCGACTTTGAGAGCAAAATCTACGCCAAGATCAATGCGCCGGAATTGCTGCGGCGCGAACTGGCGAAAGCCTCGTATGTGCCAAGCGGCATTGCGCTCGGCGTCAGCACCGACGCTTACCAGCCTTGCGAGCGCCAGTTGAAGCTGACGCGGCGGATATTGGAAGTCTTGCATGAATGCGGGCATCCGCTGGCGCTGATCACCAAGTCTTCGCTGGTGGAGCGGGACATCGATTTGCTGGCGCCGATGGCGGCGAAACGGCAAGCCATCGTTGCCATCACGATCACCACGCTGGATCCAGTGATCGCGCGCACGCTGGAGCCGCGCGCCACCACACCTACCCGCCGCCTGGAAACGGTAAGGCGCCTGACCGATGCCGGCATCCCGGTCGGCGTCAGCATTGCCCCGGTGATCCCCTTCGTCACCGAGCCGGACCTGGAGCGCGTGCTGGCGGCAGTGGCAGAAGCCGGCGCCATCAATGCCAGCTACATCGTACTGCGGCTGCCGTGGGAGGTGAGTCCACTGTTCCAGCAATGGCTGCAAGCCCACTTCCCGGAGCGGGCGCAAAGGGTGATGAACCGTATACGCGATATGCGCAACGGCAAGGATTATGAAGCCGACTTCGGTAAACGCATGCGCGGCGAAGGCGTGTGGGCCGACTTGCTGAAGCAGCGTTTCGACAAATGCATACAAAGGCTGGGCATAGGCAAGCGCTCAGGCAGTTTTGCGACCCTGGACATGTCCGGCTTCAGGCGGCCTTTGATCGTGCCCGCTGCCGGCAAACCAGGAGATCAAAATCCTATGCGGCAATTTGATTTCTTTGATGACTGAATAAATAAGGCGACTCGGCAGGCTATGCTGAACTCCGTTCCACTCTATAACAGGCTATGCAGTGCGCTGCGCAAATCGGGATAGGTAAATGCAAATCCGCTCGCCAGCAGGCGGGCCGACGCGACACGCTGCCCTTCCAGCAGCAGATCGGCCTGCTCACCCATTGCCAGCCGCATGGGCAGGCCGGGAGTAGGAAAAAAGCCGGGCCTGTGGATGAGCTGTGCCGCGGTCTGGCTGAATTGTTTTTGCGTGACGGTCTCCGGTGCGACAAAATTAAATGCTTTGCCTTGCTGCACGCCATCAGCTTGCAGTTGTGCCTTCCATACATGGGCGATGCCGCGCAGCACATCGTGCACGTGTATCCAGGACAGCCATTGCCTGCCGCCGCCCAAGGGGCCGCCCAGGCCCAATCTAATCGGCAGCAGCATCATCGGCAATGCGCCCTGCCGGCCGAACACGACGCCAAAGCGCATGCGTACAACCCTGACGCCGTGCACCTCTGCGGCTTGCGCGGCGAGTTCCCATTCGCGGCACAACTGCGACATGAAAATCTCTTGCGGAGGGCTGTCTTCAGTCAGAACCGCATCGTCCCCCTGCGGCTGGATGCCGTAATAACCGATGGCGGAAGCGGACAGCAATAACTTAGGCTTTCGCTGCGCCGCAGCTATCCAGCCGACCAGGCTGTCGGTGACGCCTATCCGGCTCGCCAGCAATGTCGCCTTGCGCGCCGCGGTCCAGCGCCAGCCCAGGATGCGGGCGCCGGCCAGGTTGATGATGACGTCGATCGCTTCATCGGGTGCCAGTTCGCTCATCGTGCGCAGGCATCTCACTTTTCCTTCAAATATCCACGCGGCCCGTTTTGGATCGCGGGTCAGTATCGTGACGCGCTGCCCGTCAGCCAGCAGGGCCCGCACCAGCAACTGGCCGATGAAGCCGGTAGCGCCGGTAACCAGCACGCTTTGAGCGCTGTCGCAAAAATGGACAGCGGGAAGGGCTTTATCTTTCATTTCAATTCCCCCCAATTGATAAGCGGCAAAGGCATCACGCATACCCGACAGGCCCACGCCTATGCCGCACAGTGCCAGGAATACGCTCAGGAAGCCATGGCCATTCCAGGTAAATGCAGCAGGCTGCACCAGCCAGGCCGGGGTGTTGAGTATCAGCAGCATGATGAAAGCGCCGCCGTTAATCGCCAGCACAGTATGGGTCACCCGTTCAGTGGCGGGCAGCAGGCGGGTTTTGTCTTCCACCACAAAGTCCCATAATGTCAGGATAATTTCCATGCCGAATATGGCAAGCAGCACCAGGGCCCAGACGCCATGCCATTCCCAGCAAGACAGGCCGATAAACAAAACGCTATATATCACTGCACGCAGCGCATGGATAGCCAATTCCCGCCTTGCGCCAAGGCGCTGCGGCAAGGACTCGGTCAACTCATGGTGATACAGGGTATCGAAGGCGCCCAGGATGCCTTGCGCCGCCATCAATTGCAAGGCCAGTAAATGGGTATTCATAGGGATGCTATTTCCATACCTTCTTCATATTCCTGCACCGCCCGTTTGCGATCGTTCAGCCACAGGCATACTAGGGGCGGCAACATTGTCAGCTCGGCAAAACAATCTATCCAGACATGGATCCAGGCATCGGCATGCAGGGAAATCAGCATGTCTTGCGGCGCCCAGACGGCTACTCCGATCATCAGCCAGCCCCATGCAAATGCGCTGCGCTGGCGGTCGCCGATATAGGTCAGCGCGCCCATCCATAGGGAAAGGCCCTGCACGGTAGGCCCAAACAAACTGATCCACCATACCTGCTGCGCGCGCGCCGCGGCCGGTGCGGCGCTGCCCCAGAATGCAGTTTCTATGCTGTGATGATAGGCGTCAAAAAAGGCAAGGCCGGCGATCCACGGCAGCAGGATGCCAACCAGCAGATGCGCCGCGACGACCGCATACATCCATTTGACCAGCCATGGCCTGATTTTTTCTATCTTCATATTGTCCGCCTTTTCTTGTGGTGATGCGTTTGTGTTTGCTGCTTAGTTTGTTACTTATCCGCGCAGGAAAGGATGCTGGGAGCGGCACACACCCGCTTCGCAATGAGCAACGGACTGGTACCCCATCCAGCGCGAAAAGCGATAGCGGTTACGGGCAAATGCCCTGTATAAATTCGCCAGCAGCGGCCGCAAGACCTTTATCCGCAAGGGCATTACTATCCAGCCCTTGCCTACCAGCGTATAGGCAGCCAGCATGCTGTCTATGCCAACCAGGATGTCCCCCTGCGCCGTCCGGCTATGCAATTCGCGGTCCAGCGCCGCCATATCCACACCCAGCGGCGCCGGATCAAAACCCGGCTCGGCGATATCGATAAAAGCCAGTAACCCCCTGTTGTTCCATCGGCGCAAGCGCGCCATTTCAGCCGCGCAAAAAGGGCAATTGCCGTCGAAATACACAGTCAGTTGCGGGGGGTGCATGCCGGCTTCCTTGCCAGGAGTATTGGTCGAAGTGTTCATTTTGGTGATTTCTTTATTTTCTTTAATTTCTGTCATTACAGAAATTAAAGACCATTCTGTTGAAGAAGTCAAATTTTATTTGATGGAAACTTTATTTCAGACTGATCCTCACAACGCCGCTGCCCCAAGCAGCCGAACCAGGAAGCCGGTAAGATGGACGCTGGCACCTGCCCATGCCCCCAAGCAATAGAAGATACCCAACAATGTCGCACGACACTACCGCAATCAATAAATTGATGGACAAATTCGATGGTCACCACAGCGTCTGGCTGTTTGGCTACGGATCATTGATATTCAAGGCTGATTTCCCATACATAGAACGGCGCCCGGCGCTGATCCGGGACTGGTCGCGCCGTTTCTGGCAAGGTTCGCACGACCATCGGGGTACGGCGGCGGCGCCCGGCAGGGTCACCACCTTGATTCCGCAGGCTGGCGCGATTTGCGAAGGCATGGCCTACCTGGTCACGCCGGAAGAGTTCGCGCACCTGGATTATCGCGAAAAGAACGGTTACCTGCGCCTGTCCACCGACATCCTCTTTGAAGACGGCAGCAGCGTGGAGGGACTGGTATATATCGCGACTGCAGACAATGCGGCCTTCCTCGGGCATGCGCCGGAACTGGATATTGCCAGGCAGATCGCAAGCTCGTCCGGCCCCAGCGGCCACAATAGCGACTACCTGCTGGACCTGGCCGCAGCGCTGCGCAGCCTGGGCAAGGATGACGCGCACGTATTTGAAATCGAGCGGCATTTGAAGCGGCTGCTGAAAGACCGGCAATAATGGCTTAACTGGCGCAACATATAGATTTGACAATACCGGCAGGCGGGGATATTCTCGATCGACATCCTGACCCTACCCGTGAAAGCAAAAGCGCATGAGCTACGAATTTAATCCCGAGAGCCAGGTTTTTGAATTCCCCAATCCGTACAAGGTAGAAAACACCGCGCTAATCAGCTCCGGCGCAGTGATGGTGCTGGCTGGCGGGCTGGCGATGATACTGGTGCGCGAGCGCCTCAGCCAGGGCATGGACGGGCGGGCAATCGCCGTGCTGGGCATCTCGGTCTTGCTGCTGTTGCTGGGCATAGGCTTGCTGGCGCGCGCATTTACGCGGCTGCGCTATTTTTTCGGCCGCAACCGCCCCGCCAACCTTGCGCCTGTGCTGCCGCAGGACAAGGATGGCGACAGTGCGCCGGCCGCCACCTACAAGGAAACCCTGCGCCAGAACGCCATCACCTACCCGGAACCCAAGGGGCCGCTGAACGGCTTGCTGTACAGCTGGCTGCCCAACCTGATTTTTGCGCCGGGAGTGATACAGCGCACCGCGCAGACCCAGTTCTACAACTTCCTGTCGCTGGCAGCCACCTTCATCAGTTTCCTGATCTGCTGGCTGTTGCTGGGCAAGGACAGCGCCAATGGCTGGATAGGCCTGGTGTACGGCGCGTTTGCCTTCTTCCAGATCATGCGGCCGATGATGCAAAAACCCGGGGCACCCGCCGGCGGCGCCACCGGCGCAGTGACCGATGCGGTGCAGGTAGGCATAGGCAGCCTGATCGTACTGATCATACTGGCGGTGCTGGGGCCGGTGTTGCTGGGCATGGCGGGCTCCCACCTGCCCGACCTGGGCGGCCTGTCCATCAACGGCGTGCTGTGCGTGGCGCTGGTCTGCGCGCTGGCCGGCTGCCTGGTGTTTGGCCTGGCGCTGAAAAACCAGTTGCAGCCGGCGCCGCAAGCGGTAGGCTCGGCGCGCGTGACCGAAACCATGACGATGAATGCGCATCCGAACAAGTTGATGGAAGAACTGGACCGGATATTGATGACGCGCTGGTTCAGCCTGATCCCCAACCGACGCTACACCCATAAAACCCCCGCCGTCATCGGCTCGCAGGGCAAGTTCGCCGCCGAGATGCTGGAAGAAACCCAGCCGCGCCCGCAGCCGAACCGGATTGCATCCGGCATCGGCCATGCGCTGTCGACGCAGCAATTTTTCTGGCTCACCTGCCTGACCGGTTTGGCCACTGTCTACCTGATCGTCGGCGCTTTTGCCGCGATACTCGCCTGCCGCAATATCCTGGGCGGGGAACCCGTGGTGACCGCCATCGCCTTCGCCTTGAGCCAGATCGCGGTCGGCATGTTTTGCTATGGCGCATCGCATGCGCTATGGGGCCGTTTTGATTTTGTATCCGAACTGATCTGGGTCGATATCAGCGGCAGCTATGAATCTGCCAATGTGCACCTGGGCAACCAGCTGTCCAGCAATGTGCAGACCACCAAGAATGTGATCAATATCGAAAGCATGACGATGCGGGTCTGGGTGTCGGAAATCGACACCGTCATCTTCGGCAAGGACGACGCGCGCCAGTTGATCGGTATGCGCGGCCTGCAAAATGTCGCCGATGAGCTGGCAGGCTCGCTGAAAGGCTTTGGCGAAACCCGCTCCATGGTAGTGGCGCCGACTTCCACGCAAGACCTGGATCGGGCACAAAAAGTAGGCGCGATGAACCAGCTGATGGGTGGCCCGCAAGCAGCCGCCGCCGGCGAACGGCTGGCGGCGGCAATCATTTCGGCCAGCACGCCTTCGCCTGCCATTTCTAGCGCTGCTAGCCCTGCTGAGACGCCGGCAAATACCTATGCCGCCAAACCGCGCTTTTGCTCCAACTGCGGCACGCAAGCCAGCGGCAATGCAAAATTCTGCGGCAATTGCGGAGCTGCGCTTGGCGCACTGGTTTAATCCAGCTTAGGGCAAGCAGGAACCGTTTTTTATGTTGCAGGCGCGTTGCCGGACTATGGCAAGCCGCCCTGCAGCTTACCCTCCCCCTCGCGCAGCACCGGCCTCGCCCCATCCGCGGGCCGTGCGGCATAGCCTATAATTACTTTAGGATACACATACTTGCCAAATACTTGGTAAGCTACGTTTGCCCCCATATTAATTAACTGTCAACATCGAATGTCCCAAGCCTCTGCCCACTCCCGCACCGCCCTGATCGAAGGTCCGATAGCAAAAACCCTGTTCTTTTTTACCTTGCCGATTTTATTCGGCAATGTGCTTCAATCGCTGAACGGATCGGTGAATGCAGTCTGGGTCGGCCACTATCTGGGCGAAGCCGCCTTGACCGCAACCGCCAACTCGAATGCGATCTTGTTTTTCCTGATCGCCAGCGTGATGGGACTGGGCATGGCGGCGACCATTCTGATCGGGCAAAGCATGGGCGCGCGTAACATGGACCAGGCCAAGCGGGTGGTCGGCACGGCGGTGACTTTTTTTGTCGGCATCTCGCTGCTGGTGGCGGTATCCGGCCTGCTCTTTTCCGAACACCTGATGCAGCTGATGCGCACGCCGCACGATGCGCTGCCGCTGGCCGTGGCCTATCTGCGCATCATCTTCCTGGCATTGCCTTTCCAGTTTGCATATATCTTCCTGATGATGATCTTGCGCGGCGCAGGCGATACCAAGACGCCGTTCAAGTTCCAGATATTGTCGGTAGGCCTGGATATCGCGCTGAATCCCCTATTCATCTTCGGCTGGGGTCCGGTGCCAGCGCTGGGCATAGCCGGGTCGGCGGTAGCGACACTGGTTGCGCAGAGCGTCAGCCTGACCGGGCTGATCGTCTACCTGTACCGTAAAAAACATTTCCTGTGCCTGCACAAGGGTGAAGGCCATTATCTGCGCCCGGACCGGGCCATCCTGAAATCGATGGTAGTCAAGGGCATACCGATGGGTTTGCAGATGGCCGTGGTATCGCTGTCGATGATCGCGATGATTTCGCTGGTCAATCGTTTCGGTTCGCAGACGTCGGCGGCTTACGGTGCCTGCCTGCAGCTATGGAACTACGTGCAGATGCCGGCACTGGCCGTGGGCATGGCAGTGTCGTCGATGGCGGCGCAAAACATCGGCGCGCGCCGGCTGGACAGGGTACAGCGGATTGCCGCGGTCGGCGTGATGTTCAACTTCCTGATGACCGGCGGACTGGTAACGCTGATCTACCTGTTCAACCGCACCGCGCTGGGCTTCTTCCTGCCCGAAGACGTGGCTGCACTGCCGATCGCACAGCATATCAATGCGATGGTGGCATGGACCTTCCTGCTGCTGGGCGTGACCTTTGTGCTGTCCAGCGTGATGCGCGCGTCCGGCGCCGTAGTGGCGCCGCTGGTGATCCTGTTCCTGGCGCTGTGGTGCATACGCCTGCCGTTCGCCAGTCTGCTGATGGGCGCCTGGGGAGCAGATGCCTTGTGGTGGAGTTTTGGAGTCGGTTCGCTGTCGGCGATGCTGATGTCGATTGCCTATTACCGCTTTGGCGGCTGGCGCAATGCCCATATGCTGGCAACGCCGCAGCCGGCCGCAAGCTGAACCCGGAACCGCATCCTTTGCCATGAAAGCCATGCCGGCCTCACGCAAGAGCGAAGACAAGCCCCCGGTTCCGCCGCTGAGGCCGGAACTGGAAGATTGCTGTAATAGCGGATGCAATCCCTGCATCTTTGATATCTACGAAGATGCAATGGAGCGCTACCGCACCGAACTGCAAGCCTGGGAAGCCAGGCACAAGGAAAAGAAAAGGAAAAAAACGGCAGCGTCTTGACCGCCGGAACGAGGCTATTCAAACCAGGCTCGCGAAACTGGCTATTTAGCTGCCTGTCCTGCCCAGGGAGACGGCAAACTCGTTTGCGCCGGCGCTGTTCGTTCCCTTCAAGGGCGTCGCTATCTCCAGCCTGTCCCGTCCCGCCATCTTGGCGCGATACAGCGCCGCGTCGGCCCGGCCCACTACACTGTCCAGGCTTTCATCGCCCCGGCTCATTTCGGCGAGCCCCATGCTGACCGTGTAGCGCGGAATCCCTGTGGTCCCCATGTCGCCGGCCTGGCGCAAACACTCGCAGATACGCTCCGCCACCAGTTGCGCTTCGGCGGCCGCGGTCTCCGGCAGCAGCGCGACAAACTCTTCTCCACCGAAACGCGCGAAATGATCGGTCTCGCGCAGCAAGCGCGTCACCGTCGATGAAAAATGCACCAGCACGCTATCCCCAACCGCGTGCCCGTGCTTGTCGTTGATGCGCTTGAAGTGATCCAGGTCCATGATCAGCAGGCTCATCGCCTGGTCATGCCGCTTGATGCGCCGAATCTCGCTCTCATATCTGTCGGAAAAGGCGCGCCGGTTCAGCGCATCGGTCAGCGGATCCATATTCGATACCCGCGCCAGTTCCAGATGCAGGCGGCGGGTAGCCACCATCATGAAACCGACGGCAAGGGTCATCGTGATGAAAGCATAGATCGCCAGGTAGATGCTCTGGACCAGGTCACCACTATAGAAGCTGGAGTAATTTGCCTGCCCCGTGAAATTGGTCACGAAACGCACTACCACAACGGCAGTCTGCACCAGCATCACGCCGCCAAAGAAATAACTACCGAAGTGGCGATCGGCATAGCGTGCAATCAGGTACAGCTGCATTCCATACAGAATCGCCAGCAAGGGCGCCACCAGCGCCACGCGCGCCTGGTAATCCGGCTGGACCAGCGACCACCAGGCGACGCCCGCTGTGCCAAGCACCGTAAACAGAAGCACCAGGCGCGAGGTCGGCTCACGGCCGTAAAAACACTGGGTTCCCAGCAAGCGGCACCCCACGGCCAGAAACATCGCGGTATTGGCAACGACAATGGACAGCCAATCGGGAATCATACCGCCCAATCCAAACAGGATGGAAGCGGCAAACAGCAATACCGAACTCGCGGTCCACCATCCCAGCCCCTTGATTGAAGCCGGAAAGCTGCGATAGGCAGAAAATAATACGGTGGCCATCAGCGCTGACATTACCGAGGACAGCAGTATCACTATGCGAAGATCAAGAGTAAACATCTGTTCGGACCGCCGGGGAGCCTAAAGTATGGTCAGCTTAACATTGTCCATATCAGCATACAAGCAGCATAAGGTGCAAGCGGCACGCGCAGCCATCGCGATATCGTCCGATATGTTATCGTTGATAAAAACAGACACTCTAGAGACAATAATGAATCAAACCCGCCTAAACGGCCTCGACCTGGTATCGGCGATAGGCGTCGTGCTGATATGGGGAACCAATTTCGTCGCGATGAAACTGGCGCTGCATGATTTCACGCCGTTGCAGCTGGGCGCCGCACGCTACGTCTTTGCGGTGCTGCCGCTGGTCCTGTTCATCAGGCCGCCCAGGATGCACTGGAAATGGATAGCCGGCTACGGCCTGTGCCAGGGCGTAGGCCAGTTCGGTTTGCTGTTTATCGCGCTGCAAGTCGGGATGACGGCGGCGCTGGCATCGGTGCTGCTGCAAACCCAGGTTTTCTTTACCGCCCTGTTCAGCTATGTGCTGTTGCATGAAAAAGTCGGCAAACCGCTGCAGGCGGGACTCTGCCTGGCGGCATTGGGGCTGGCGTGTTTTGCCATGAACTACCTGCTTCCGCAGGCTGCAGCGGGCACAGCCACGACTGTGCTGGGTTTTGTGCTCAGCCTGGCCGCCGCAGCGATGTGGGCCGCCTCCAATATCGTGGTGCGCCGCGCGCAAAGGCATACGCCCAAATTTGAAGTCGTCCCTTTCATGGTATGGAGCAGCCTGATACCGGTGCTGCCCTTCGTGGGCCTGTCGCTGCTGTTCGATGCGCCCGCCACGCACTGGAAATGGCTGTCGGCCTCCTGGAGCAGTTGGGCATCGATTGCCTACCTGGGCTGGATCGCCACCATACTCGCGTATGCATTGTGGACAGGCTTGCTGAAACGCCATCCTGTCAACCGGGTCGCACCTTTCAGCCTGGGTGTGCCGGTGGTCGGCCTGGCAACGGGCATGCTGGCGCTGGGTGAGGTCATTACGGGCTGGCAATGGGCCGGGATTACTCTGGTGGCGGCTGCGCTGGTGTGCGTACTGTTCGGCGGACGCCTGATGCAAAGGCCGGCCGCATCTGCCGTCCCGTCTGCCACCAAATAAGGAACCCTGTCATGAGCTATCTGTGCGACGCCTCCCGCTCCCTGTTGCTGGTAATCGACCTGCAGCAAAAACTGATGCCGGTGATCGCAGACGGGGAACGTGTGCTGAAGCGCGCCATGTTGCTGGCGCAAGCTGCCCGCTTGCTGGGCATTCCGGTAGTGGGCACGGCGCAACAGCCACTGCGCCTAGGACCCACGATGCCGGATATCCACGCCTTGCTGGACAAGACTATAGAAAAAACCGGCTTTGACGCCTGCGCCAGCGCTGATTTTTTAGCAGCGCTAGAGGGCGACCGGGATGAGTTGATCGTCCTGGGCTGCGAAGCGCATGTCTGCGTATTGCAAACCGCATTGGGTTTGCTGCACAGGAAGCGCAAAGTGCGGCTGGTGGCGGACGCCATCGGCTCACGCGACAATGCCGACAAGGCGGCGGCGATATCCAGGGCGCAGGCGGCCGGCGCCGACATCCTCAGTTCTGAAATGGTGATGTTTGAATGGATGCGGGACAGCGAACATCCGCAATTCAGGCAAATCCTGAAACTGATCAAATGAGCTGAGTTTAAAATTACCGGGCTAAAAAATTGCAGCGTCCATTCAAAATTATAGTCTTGGCGGTCTTGCTGCCTGCCGGCATTTTGCTCGCGTATATTGCCGCCGCTTTCCTGCTGGTCCTGTTTCCAGCGAACTCCGGGCCCTCGCCCGCTGCCGCCAGCATCGAAGCCTATGTCGTCACGAACGGTGTGCATACTGACCTGGTGTTCCCGGTAAAGAACAAAATAATAGACTGGGAACGGCATTTCCCCAAAACGCAGTTTGCGGCTGTACCTGCCGATGCGAGCTATATCGCGATAGGATGGGGGGACAGGGATTTTTATCTGAACACACCCGAATGGAAGGACCTGAGCATTGCCGGTGCCGCCGGCGCACTAACGGGCCGGCATGCAACGCTGCTGCACGTGAGCTATGCGAGCAAGGCGGACCTGATGCATGCCTACAAACTGATGCTGACCGAAGAAGCTTATCGAGCGCTGGCCGAGTATGTGCTAGCCTCCGCCAAAACGCTGGACCGGCATTTTATACAAGTTCCCCATAGCGGTTATAGTCGGCAAGACAGCTTTTACGAAGCCACCGGCTCTTACAGCATGTTCAACACCTGCAACACCTGGGTGGGCAAGGGTCTGCAGCGCGCCGGCGTCAAGGTCAGCCGGTGGACGCCTTTCGACACGCTGGTCGTATGGCATCTGCAGCACGGCTAGTTCGTGTTTTTTTGCGCGAACAGCCATTCGCGCCAGCGCATATCCAGCAGCATGTCTGCCGGTATGCGATGCTCCATTCCTTCGTACTCGCGGAAATGCAGATTCTTTGGTCCCAATTTTTGTAGCGCCGCAAGCATGGCCCGGTCCGGCTGTATCGGATTTTCCGTATCGGCGTTGCCATGCACTATCAGCAGGGGAATGTCCCTGAATTGCGCGGCCGAACTGCGGTCCGGTGGAATGCCGGAAAACGGCACTGCCGCCGCAAATTTTCCTGGCCGCAGCTGTATCGCGTTCCAGGCTGTCGAAGCCCCCATGGAAAAACCGGTCAGGTAAATCCGTTTTGTATCCACCGGATGATGTGCCGCCACATCGTCCAGCAATTGCAGGGCGATCTCCAGCGGCGCCCCCGCTTGCGACGCCGGCAAGCCATCCGTTCCATCTGCATAATTGGCGCTACGCTCGGGAAATTGCGGGATCAATACGTACGCAGGAAAATGGCGCTGTACCTCCGGAATTGACCAGGACAGGCCCAGCCAGTTCAGTTGCGACGCATTATCGTCACCCACCGCGCCGGAACCATGCAGCACGACCACCAGCGGATAACGCACCCCGACTTGCGGCGACAGCGGCTGCAGCAAGCGGTAAGGCATTGCCGCTCCCTGCTTAGGCTGGAAGCGTGCCGCCGCGAAGCCATCTCGCTTCAAACCCTTCAATATTGCCAGGTCGGCGTCGGATTGCGCAGTACCTGCGGGAGCCGCAATCTTTTCCAGCAGCGGGTAGTCAATAGCCTTGGCGGCCTCTGCCGCATCTACCGCCGTAGCAGCATGGACTGCAGGCGCGGCCAACGCATGCAGCGCAATCAAACCTGCCCATATGCCCATCACCAGCCCGTGTTGCATCGTCATGCTTATTCCCAATTGTGTGAAAAATGAGGTATTACCATACAAGCTTTTCAGGCCGACGCCAAGTCCGCGACAGCTGCAGATATCCCTGTTCCCAGTATCGCATTCACCTGCCGCTCCAATACCTCGATGCCGGCATAGCCGGCGGTAACGCCATGCAGCTTGCCGTCTTTGGCGACGAACAGGGCAGGAAAACTATTCACACCCCAGGATCTGGCCTGCATGAAATCCTTGCGGGTTTCGGCAATCATCTCCGGTGTCGACCACGCCGCATGAAAGGTCTCAGCGTCGACGACATATCCCAGGTCTGCCAGCGCAGCAGAAGCAATACCGGCCAATACGCTACCGTCGGTAGTGTCCAGCGCATCCGCATAGAATGCATGCTGCAAGGCGCGGAAGACAGCCAGCAAGTCCGCTGCCGGCGCCAGTGTCCTGGCGGTCACCACTGCCCGGCATACCGGTTCGGTGTCATACACAAAATTTTCCCGGGCGTGAAAAGCTTCGCGATCAAAAGGCAGGCCGCTGATATTGGCGACCCGCGTCCAGTGTTGCAGCCGGAAGCGTTTTCCGGCCTCATCCAGCACGTCGGTGGCGCCGGCGCGCACACCGCCAACGACTATCTGGACAGGCAAACGAGGAAACTTCGCGGCAAGCGCAGACAATTCCTTGCTGAAGCCATAGCACCAAGAGCACATGGGATCAGCGACGTAAATCAGGTTCATGACGATCTTTCAGATAAGAATGGAAAGAAAATTAGGAAGAACTCGGCGCATGCGAACGCACCGTAACATCAGTGCGTCCGCCGCCATTTCTTATTTCTCCGCTTTTTCTTTCGCCCGCAGCACCGTAGTGCTTTGTCCGGCCACGCCCCAGTTATCGGTATCCACCTCGTCGATGATGACGAAGGTAGTCGCCGGGTTCTTGTCGAGCACCCTGACGAGCAGGTCGGTTGCGCCCTTGATCAGCTCGGCTTTTTGTTCCCTTGTCGCGCCATCGCGGGTGATTTGTATATTGATAAATGGCATGATGATTCCCTAAAGTGAAGTGATGGGATTTGAATCAAGGCGGCTTACCATTTTCCCGAGGTAGCACCGCCGTCCACAGTCAAGATAGCGCCGGTCGTGAACGACGAGTCCGTCAGGTACAGTACTGCATCCACGACGTCCTTCGTTTCACCGATGCGGCCCAGCGGTTGCTGCGCCTTCAGGAAATCATGCATTTCCGGCGTATGCAAGGGCGTATCGATAATGCCCGGCGCCACGGCATTCACCTTGACGTTACTGGATGCCAGTTCCAGCGCCAGCGCCTTGGTCGCCTGGTTCAGGCCGCCCTTGACCAGGACAGGCAACAGCGCAGGCACGTTGACGTTCGGTTGCGACCCGAGGCTGGCGGTGATGTTGACGATATGGCCCTGCCTGTTGGCAGTCATATGGGCCGCCGCCTGCTGGCTGATAAAGAAAAAACCGCGCAGGTTGGTATCCATCAGGCTGTCCAGGTCTTCTTCCGTATAGGTGGTGAAAGGCTTGGCGATAAAGACGCCGGCATTGTTGATCAGGATATCCACCTTGCCGAATGCGGCGATCGCGCGTTCAAACAGTTTCTTCGCTGTCTCTGCCTTGGCAATGTCGCCTTCCACCAGCAGAAAATTTTCGGGTTTGCCCAGCTTTTCTGCTGCTGCCTGCAGGCGCTCCAGGGTACGCGCATTGCCGGCCACGTTATAGCCGCGCTGCAGGTAAGCCTGCGCCAGGGCAAAGCCTATGCCGCTGGAAGCGCCGGTGATGACTACTGTTTTGTTATCGGATTTCATTTTGATCTTCCTAAAAAAATTTCGAGAAAACTAAGGGAGCGTCGTCTGGATCTGCGTGCGGGAAAAAGGACGCTGTGTTGCTTCCGCCATGTGAAGCACTATACTGATGCTCTATTTGTAGATAAATACAGTTTTTTACAAATTACTTGATACATCATGTAATGAATTAATTTAAAATCCGGATTTTCTGGAGTCCGTCCATGCAGAGACAATTCGACGATCTGATGCTGGGCAGCATAGAGCTGTTTTGCCTGGCCGCCGAGCTGGGCAGCTTCACGGCTGCCGCGGCTGCTGCCAGCGTGACGCCTGCAGCGGTGAGCCGCTCCGTTTCAAGGCTGGAAGAAAGGCTGGGAGTGCGCCTGTTTGTGCGCACCACGCGGCAGATCAGGCTGACCGAAGGCGGCCGCATTTACTTTGAACAAAGCCGGCAGGCGCTGACCCAGCTGGTGGATGCCGAACGTGAAGTCACCGGCAAGCAGGCGGCCCCCTCCGGCACGCTGCGCATCAGCATGCCGACGCCGTATGCGCATTATCGCGTGCTGCCGCTGCTGCCTGCATTCCGCAAGCAGTATCCGCAGGTGAAGGTGGAAGTGCATATCAGCAACCGCAATATCGATTTTGCCGAAGAAGGCTATGACCTGGCGATACGCGGCGCTTTGCCGGTTGACTCCAACCTGATCTCGCGCAAGCTGGAAGATGCGGAACTGGTGGTCGTGGCAACCAGGGCCTACCTGAAGCGTGCCGGCACGCCTAAATCGCCGCAAGACCTGGAAAAGCATGACTGCATACAGTTTGAACTGCCCAGCAGCGGCCGTACTATCCCATGGCTGTTCAAGGACCAGCAACGAAGTGTGGAATTGCCCACCGGCGGCGGTTATCTGACGGCCGGCGACGTGCTCGGCGGCGTCACGCTGGCACGCAACGGCGCCGGCTTGTTCCAGACCTACCGTTTCATCGTCGAACCGGATCTGCAACGCGGCGACCTGGTGGAAGTGCTTGCCGCCTACGGCGGCAACTCGCGCCCTTTCACCTTGCTGTATCCGCCGGGGCGGCAAGCGATGCGGGTGCGCAGCTTTGTGGAATTTTTGATGCAGCAGCTGAGACGCTAATCAGCCCCAAAAAACAAGGAAAAGTAGCCCGTATGGAGCGCAGCGTAATACGGTGAGCCCACCCGGGAAGTGCTCCATCCAGGCTGCAAATTTCGGCTGCTATAGCGCAAGGGCTGCAGCAAACGCCCGCCGCGCCGGATGATGCGTCACTTCCTTGCGCCATATGATCAGGGTTTCCACTTTTGCGATGTCGGCTGGCATGGCGTGGATTTGTATGCTGCCGCCCAGGCCGCGCTGCTGCATCACCGCCCTGGGCATCAGTGCCACGCCCATACCGGCAGCCACGCAGCCCAGGATCGCTTCAAAGGTGCCGAATTCCAGCGTCCGCAAAGGCGTGCAGCCGGCGTCGGCAAACCACCTCTCCAACCGGCGACGGTACGAGCAACCGGTTTTAAATACCAGTAGCGTCTTTTTTTGCAGGTCATGCGCCGACGCCAATGTCCCGTGCGCATGATCGGTCAGCAGCACCAGTTCCTCTTCAAATACCTTGGCCTGCAATATGTCCGCGTGGAAGAACGGGGCGGCGATCAGCGCGATATCCAGCCTGTGGTTCAACACTTCCTGCACCATGTAATCGGTAGTGCCGGTATCCAGCAGCAGGTCCACATCGGGATACTGCCGGTGGAAGGCCGCCAGCACCCTGGGCAGGCGCGCCGCCGCGGTGGTTTCCATCGCACCTATGCGCAGCTTGCCGGCCGGCTTGTCGCTGCCGCGTACTGCTGTCTGCGCTTCATCCGCCAGTTGCAGCAGCCGGTCCGTGTACTCCAGCAGCTTGCTGCCTTCGACCGTGATGACCAGGTTGCGCCCGGAGCGGTGGAATAGCGGCACTCCCAGGCTCTGTTCCAACTGCGCCAGGCGGGAAGACACATTTGACTGTACCCTGTGGGTACGCGCGGCGGCCTTGGTGACGCTGCCCTCTTCGGCCACAGCCTTGAAAATGCGCAAGACGGAGAGATCCATAGTCATCCTCAATTCTTTAAATGAGATACATATCTTCATTATTAATCATTATTAATGATATGTGTAGTGTTTTATGATGACTGGACTGAATATGAAACAGGATTAGCCATGAGTAATTTGCCAACCAAACCGCTGGCTATCTGGGTGTTGCTCGCCAGCAGCTTTGCCTTCATCATCGTCCAGCTGGACGTCACTATCGTCAACGTCGCCCTGCCCAGGATAGGCATGGAACTGGGCGCTGCGCTCAGCGAACTACAATGGGTGGTGGACGCGTATACGCTGGGTTTTGCGGTATTTTTACTGTCGGCGGGCGTGCTGGGCGACAAGTTCGGCCCCAAGAAGGTTTTCCTGGCGGGCTTCTTCCTGTTCCTGGCGGCATCCATTGCCTGCGGCCTGGCGCCCAGCAGCGGCGTGCTGAATATCGCCCGTGCCGTCCAGGGAATCGGAGCGGCGCTGCTGGTGCCCAGCTCGCTGTCCATCCTGAACTACAGCTATGCGCACGACAAGAAACAACTGGCCAAATCCATCGCCTTATGGACCGCAGCGGGCGGCGTATCGATTGCCGCCGGCCCGGTGATCGGTGGCCTGCTGTTGTCGATAGGCGGCTGGCGCAGCATTTTCTGGGTCAATATTCCTATCTGCGTACTGGGCTTCTGGCTAACCTGGGTCAGCGTACCCCATATCCCGCGCGCCGAACACGGCAGGTCGTTCGACATCGCCGGGCAGTTGCTGGCGATCGCCGCCCTCACCGGCTTTATCGGTGCGGTGATTGAGGTGCAAGGGCTGGGCCTGTCGCATCCGCTGGTGCTGGGCGGCTTTGCGCTGGCGCTGGTGGCCGGCGGCCTGTTCCTGTTGGTAGAGAAAAAAGTGGAGTCGCCCATGTTGCCGCTGCAATTATTCCGCCAGGCGGCTTTTTCAGGCGCGGTGCTGTTTGGCGTGCTGGTGAATTTTGCCTACTATGGCGTGATCTTTGTACTGAGTTTTTACTTCCAGAAAATACGCGGCTATTCCGTGATGGAAGCGGGCCTGGCTTTCCTGCCGCTGACCGGCACCTTCATTTTTTCGAATATTGCCAGCGGCAAGGTGACCGCGCGCTACGGCTTGCGCGTGCCGATGATCGCCGGCGGCCTGATAGGCTGCAGCGGCTATGCACTGCTGGCCGTCGCAATAGGACCGCAAGCCGGCTTCATCGCGATGCTGCCCGGCCTGATGCTGATTCCCGCAGGCATGGGCCTGGCGGTGCCGGCGATGACCACGTCCATCCTGTCTAGTGTGCAGAAAGACATGGCCGGCACCGCCTCTGCGGTATTGAACGCGGCGCGGCAAGTAGGCGGCGCGATGGGCGTAGCGGTGTACGGCGCAATGGTCAGCCTGGGTGCAAACCAGGCAAGCGGCAACAACGTAAACGGCACGCTGATCGCGTCGGCGATCTTGCTGCTGCTGGCGGCGGGGCTGGCTTACCGGACAGCCAAGCATGCGCATGACACGCCGGCCAAGGTACTGGCTTAGGCAAACCCAGATACCTGCCGCCACTCCCATGCACGCGGCCGGCAAGCGGCAGCGTGCATTTTCTTGTGGGTAAGTACCGACAAGTACCGGCCGGCCTTAACCGACGATACGCACATTCCTGCCGCTGATCTTGCTCTGCGGAGGATTCCCGTAGACATTGATGCTGCCGGACGCAGTCGCATGCGCCTCCAGTGCCCGCGTCACCGTTGCGGAAATACTGCCGGAGCCGTAACTGTATAGCTCCGCCGACTCTGCGGTCAAAGCCCTGAGGTCGGCGCTACCGGAGCCGTGCACATTGGCTGTCAACTGCCGCACATTGCCGCTGGCCCGCAAGGAACCGGAGCCGCCTACGTCCGCCGCCAACTGCACGCCGTTGACCTGCCCCATCGTGATACCGCCGGAGGCCGACATTTTCACATTGGCGCGGGCCGCCCTGTAGGCAGAAGCATCTATGTTGCCGGAGCCGCGCGAACGCAGGTCCAGGTTATTGCCGGCACCGTCCAGCCGCACGTTGCCAGACCCATTGACGGCAACGGCCAGGCTGTCGTTTTGCAAGCCCGACGCCTCCACGCTGCCCGAGCCGTTCACGCTGATATCGCGCAAGGCGGTCGTCGTGTACCTGACGCGTATCGGATTGCGGGTATTGACGCTGCCGTCCACGCGTATCCTGAGCACACCATCGCGCACTTCGGTTTTCAGCAAGGGCAATAGGTTGGAATCGGCCTCCACTTCCAGCGTATTGGCGGGGCCCATGCTGACTTGCACGCTAATCGAGCCATTGACTTCCAGTGCATCGGCAGCCGCAAGCTGGCGCACTTCCCTGACGACATTGCCGTTACCGACAACCCCGCCGCCGATGTCGAATGCGGAACGGATATGGGCGTCGTCATTGGAGGCAATGATCACACAGCCTCCCAGGCTGGCGAGGACCGACAGTGTTGCGAGGGCGCAGAGTGAACGGTGTATTTTATTTTTCATCATGGGCGGAATAAAGGTTGATCGAGAACCAGCTTGTTGAATAAGCAGTATGCCGAAGCGGCGGCGGCGGGGGAAACGCTTTGCGACAGGTTGCAAAATTGCGATGACAGGATGCAAATTCATTACGTTTAATTAAAAAAATGACAATTTTACTATTCTCAAAGGCAGAAGGCAGCTAAGCCAAAGCCGCGTTTACCAGCTCTGCTTCCTGCAAGATCCAGTTGCTGAACTCGGCCACTTCCGCCCTCGTCTGTCCCGGCCGGATGATCAGCCAGTAGGCCAAATCATGCACCTGCGCATTACGTTTGCCGGCGATCACCAGCCGCCCCTGCTGCAGCATGGGCTGCACCAGCGCCAACCGGCCCAATGCAATGCCGTGCCCGGCCAGCGCCGCCTGTATCACCTGGTCGTACTGGTTAAAGCGCAATACGCCCTTGGGCTTGACCTTGCCGAGCTGGCTGGCGCCAAGCCAGTCCGCCCACTGCAGCCAGGGGCGCTGCGGCTCATCCAGATCCAGCAAGATGCTTTTGGCCAATGCGCTTTTGGTTTCTATGTGGTTGATCTTCAGCGACGGATGCGCGACCGGCACCAGTGTCTCGCCGAACAGCCGGACGGCGCCTGGCGGCGCCGAAGCATCGCGGCAATAGCGTATTGCCAGGTCTATGTCTTCCTGTTCCAGGTTGGCGACCTTGTTGCTGGCGGCGACGCGCACATCTATGCTGGGATGGGCGCTTTGGAATTCTCCCAGCCTGGGCACCAGCCACAGGGAAGTCACACCCAGGCTGGCGGTGATGGTGACGGGACGCCTTTCATCGGCGCGGCGCAAGCCGGCGGTGAGTTCCGCCAATTGCTGCAGCCAGCCGTCGGCACAGCGGAACAGGCGCACGCCGTCGTCGGTCAGTTCTATCGCCCTGTGCCGGCGTATCACCAGGCCGGTGCCCAGGAAATTTTCCAGGTTCCTTACCTGGCGGCTGACCGCAGACTGGGTCAGGAACAAGTCCTGCGCAGCAAGGGTAAAACTCATGCGCCGCGCCACGGCGACAAAACCGCGCACCAGGTCCAGCGGCGGCAGCTTGCTTAAAGGATCGGGCATGTTCTGGCATTCTCCTGGATTTTCATATTCCCAGCTACGCATTCCAAAATGGAATGCGAAACATGCGAATAAGTCGTTTGAGTATTGCCCATTTTAGGTCTTTAATGACAGGCATGGAACTTCTAAAACATATTTTTCGCTTTCTTCACAGGAATGTGATTTCCTCCACCGGGCGTGTCCGGCTCAGCGCGATGCTGGAGCTGGAAAAGCGTTCTGCACTGGCGATCTGCCATGATGCCGGAGTGCTGTTGCAATGCAGCCGTGGATCCCTGTGGGTCACCCAACTGGGCAACGCCGAAGATGCGATACTTGGCCCCGGCCAGCAGCTGCAGGTGGCGGCGGGCCAGGATCTGGTGATCCAGGCATTTTCCGCATCCACGCTGCAGGTCGCATTGAGCAGCCTGTCGGGCGAACAGGAACCCGATCGCATGACGGTCAATTTTGTCGACAAATGGTATCGCCGGCCGCAGTGGCCGTCACGGCCGCGCTTCAGTGTCGAGGGGCCGTTTGGATTAAGCATGCTGGCTTCCGGCAATAGGAAATAGATCGATGACTATAGACTTCTGGTTTGAGTTCGGCAGCCCCTACAGCTATCTATCCAGCATGCGCCTGCCAGCACTGGCGCACAGGGCCGGCATACAAATCAACTGGCGCCCGTTTTTACTGGGCCCCATCTTCCAGCAACAGGGCTGGCATAATTCGCCTTTCCTGGTTTATCCGGCCAAGGGCGCCTATATGTGGACAGACATGGCGCGCGAGGCGGGCAAGTATCATTTGCCTTTCCGCCGGCCGGGCGACTTCCCGCGCCGCGCCATCCTGCCATCGCGCATCGCGCTGGCCAATGGCAATGCGCGCTGGATCGGCGATTTCGTGCAGGCGGTGATGCAGCTGAATTTCGTGCACGACCGCGATATCGACAACGAGGCTGCGATGCGGGAAATATTATTGCAGCTGCTGCCGGCGGCTTCGGCGGAAGACATCCTGCAGTCCGCACAGGGCGACGCCGTCAAACAGCGGCTGCGCGCGCAAACCGCGACGGCCCAGGACCTGGGGATATTCGGCGCTCCCAGCTTTATCGTCGGTGATGAACTGTTCTGGGGCAACGACAGGCTGGAAGATGCGCTGGCACTGGCGCACAGCCACACCTATATAGGAGAAACTTTATGAATACTGCACGCAACTGGCAGACGCCGATGCTGATCGTGATTTGCGGCGGCATCCTGCTCGGCCTGTCGCTGGGTATCCGTAATGTGCAGGGCCTGTTCATGCTGCCGATGATAGCCGATCGCGGCTGGACCCGCGAAAATTTCGGCATGGCGATCGCCCTGCAAAACATTGTCTGGGGCTTGTCACAACCACTGACGGGCATGGTTGCAGACCGCTACGGTTCGGTCAAGGTGATGATGGCCGGCAGCCTGCTGTATGCGGCCGGCCTGTACCTGGAAGCATCAGCAAGCTCGGTCCCGGTATTGAATGCCGGCGCCGGCGTATTGATAGGGCTGGCCTTGTCCGGCACCGCGTTTGCATCGGTGTACGGCGCCGTCAGCCGCATTGCCGCACCGGAGCAGCGCAGCTGGGCGCTGGGCATGACCGGCGCCATAGGCGGCCTGTGCCAGTTTGCAATGGTGCCCATCGCGCATGAACTGATCGCCACGCTGGGCTGGGTCAGCGCCTTCATCGCCATCGCCGTGCTGTTTGTCGCGGTCGCGCCGGCTTCGTTGGCGTTGCAGGACAAGAGCCCGGCGCACACTGCGGCCGCAGGGGAATCGATGTCGTCGGCGATAAGGGCCGCCTTTGCACATCGTGGCTTCTGGCTGCTGAATGCCGGCTTCCTGGCTTGCGGCTTCCAGCTGGCCTTTATCGCCACCCACCTGCCGGCCTATTTGCTGGACAAGGGCATGCAGCCCAGGGATGCGGTAGTGGCACTGGCGATCATTTCACTGACGAACGTGATCGGCACCTATTACTGCGGCCACCTGGGAGGCAAGTACAGCCGCAAATACCTGCTGTCCGGCCTCTACCTGCTACGCTCGCTGGCCATCGCCGCCTTTGTCTGGCTACCCATATCGCAGGCTACGCTGTACGGCTTCGCCGCCGTGATGGGCCTGACCTGGCTGGGCACGGTGCCGCTGACCAACGGCATCGTGTCGCAAGTATTCGGGCTGAAATACCTGGCGACGCTGTTCGGCTTTGTGTTCTTCGGCCACCAGCTGGGCGCCTTCTTTGGCGTATGGCTGGGCGCCTACGTATTTGATGCGACCCATTCTTACGATGCCGTATGGATGGTGGCGATTGCGCTGGGCTTGCTGGCCGCCCTGTTGCATCTGCCCATAGACGAAAGGGAAATCAAGCCGGCCAGTCCGGTTCCCGCATGAGCCGCATCAAAACACAAAAATCGAGCGCACATAAAAAAAGGTGGACACGAATGTCCACCGAACTTACTCCCCCAATAACACCGTGCCGAGAGCCCTGACATTGAGTCCGGGACTCCCCTTATTCTTTACTGCGGAAACGCACCCAGGCGTTTCAGGCTGCCCGAGCCCAGTACGGTCTTGCTGATCTGCGGATCGCCGTAGTAACCGACGTCGCCGGAACCTGCCACTGTCAGGCTCAGCCTGTCCCTGGCGGCGACCGTCAGGCGGCCAGAACCGCCTATCGTGATCTCTACCGCCTTGGCCTTCAGGTTGCCGGCATCGATCTTGCCGGAGCCGCCTATCGCCACCGACACCGAATTGGCCGTGCCGGCTGTTTTCACGCCGCCGCTACCGCCCAGGTTCAGCGACAATTGATCGGCATCCAGCGTCTTGATATCCACATTGCCGGAGCCGCCCAGGTTCACTGCCAGCCTGGATGCCTGCAGCTTGCTGGAGGCGATAGTTCCCGAGCCGCCCAGATTGATGCGGTCTATATTCTTCAGCCGGACGACGATATTCATGGTCCGGGTTTCGAGGTTGGTATTGCGCTTGACCGTGCGTATTTTCAGTTCGCCGCGCTCGACGACGGTTTCTATCTGCGGCAGCAGGTTGTCGTCGGTCTCTATCGTCACGCCTTCTGTATTATCTTGTATCAGCTCGACATTGGCCGGCACGCCGACAGAGACGCCGTTAAAGCCGGCGGCGGCGCGATTCTGTTTTTCTATCTTGCCTGAGCCAACGATGGTGTTCCCACCGACGGTCCAGTCCCCGGCATAGGCAGGAGCGGCAGGTATCAGCGCAACGGCACTGCCGACAACGATGGCGGCGGCACTAAAGCCGAGTTTAAGGCGACGGGATACTTGCATGGCGTTTCCTTCCTATGGTCTCGTGGGTATTGGCAAATCGCTTTAACACGCTCACACAGCATGTTATTTGCGCCTGCTTGATGGAATGGCATCTTACCGAATCCGGATAATTATTCAGCAGGAATGCGATGAAATGCAGTTAATGCGGGACAGAACGTATTTTGGAGGAATATTTTATCGGCGCCGGACCAGGTCCGGTTCAGTGCGAAGATGCGCGCACTTGATCAGGATCAAATGGCTTGGACCACGGAAAGCTTAAAGTACGGCAGCAAAGGCCAAAGAAAACGGCCCGTGGAATACGGGCCGTAGATCAAGCTTGAAGAAATTTCAGATGCAGGCGCGTTGCGATCCTATCGTCTGGCAGGTGACCTTGGCGCCCTTGCCGTTCATGTATACGGTCTGGTTGCCGATCTGGTGGCCGGTCCACTGCATACCTTTGCTGTCGGTAATGACGGCAAGGTCGGAGTTTTTCAGCTTGTCCCGGTTGTCGGCAGTGATAAGGGCGCTATCCCTGCCCGCGCCAGCCAGAGGGCTACGGAACTTATCGGTGGTCAACAGGGGATTGCCCGGCCTCTCTATCCTGGACTGATAGCTGCTGGCGTCGTCACAGGTGTATTTCTGGCCGACATAACTGCATGCGGTTTGCGCTGCAGCGGAAAGGGAAAAAACGGCGGATAACAATACGGGCAACGATACGACTAGTGCAACTGGCAATTTCATCGGTGTCTCCTACAATACCTGGTCTTGTGCGGATCTTGCTTCTATCCCATCATTGTCTGCGGGATTTTTATTGCTACTACAGACGATAAACAGGCTAAACGGTATTGTCAATTTCTTGTTGGAAGCTTGTCGCAATGAATTATGCTGCCCTGCAATAAAAATTATTTTCCTCAGGAAGAGAGAAATTTGACTGGCGCTATGAAGACGGTCTTTGCTGCACCGCATCACCGTTCGCTGTCGAACAGACGCCCGCCGACGAGCCCGGCACCATGCGCAACAAGCCTGTCCGAATCGCGGTTAGCAAGACAACAATTCCAGCAACGATGACAAATGATGATGTTGCGCAACAATAACAGCGAGAAAAGCTCTATGGATACTGCAATCGACAATTCGGACAATCCGCCCGGCAACAGCAGCGATGCATCTACGCTGGCCAAACTCGGTCCCGGGCTGATCACCGGTGCCGCCGATGACGATCCCAGCGGCATCGCCACCTATTCGCAGGCCGGCGCCCAGTTCGGCTTCAATATGCTATGGACGGTGCTGCTGACCTACCCGCTGATGGTGGGCATACAAGTGGTCAGTGCGCGCATAGGACGGGTCAGCGGGCACGGGCTGGCGACCAATATTGCCAGGCACTATCCGCGCTGGCTGCTGTATTCCATCGTCGGCCTGTTATTGGTCGCGAATACCATCAATATCGGCGCCGACGTGGCGGCAATGGGCGAGGCGACCCGGCTGCTGGCAGGCGGCCCCGCGCACTGGTACGCGATCGGTTTCGGCCTGCTCTCCGTGATGCTGCAGGTGCTGGTCCCCTATCATCGTTATGTGCGGGTGCTGAAATGGCTGACCCTGGCCCTGCTGGCCTATGTCGCGACCGTCTTCGTCGTGCGCATTCCCTGGCAACAGGTTGCCGTCGGCACCCTGCTGCCGCATATCTCGCTGAAAACTGAATACATCACAACGGTGGTGGCGGTGTTCGGCACCACGATCAGCCCCTACCTGTTTTTCTGGCAGGCGTCGCAGGAAGTGGAAGACATGCGCGCCAAGCCAGGAGAACAGGATCTGTTGCACTCCCCCGAGCAGGCGCGGGCGAGCCTGCGCAGGATCAAGGTGGACACCTATATAGGCATGGGATTTTCCAATATGGTGGCCTTCTTCATCATACTGACCACGGCCGTCACCTTGCATATGCATGGCATTACCGATATCCAGTCTTCTGCACAGGCGGCGCAAGCCTTGAGGCCGATCGCCGGGGACTTTGCGTTTCTGATGTTCAGCGCCGGCATCATCGGCACCGGCTTGCTGGCCATACCCGTGCTGGCCGGCTCTTCCGCCTATGCAACGGCCGGCGCCTTCCATTGGGACAATAGCCTGGAATACACCCCCAGCAAGGCCAAGGCCTTCTACTCGGTGATCGCCATCTCGACAGTAATAGGCGTAGTGTTGAGCCTGAGCGCGATAGACCCGATCAAGGCGCTGTACTGGAGTGCAGTGATCAACGGTGTGATATCAGTGCCGGTGATGGTGGTAATGATGCTGATGGCGGTAAAACCCGAGATCATGGGGCAGTTCGTCATCAAAACCAAATGGAAGATACTCGGCTGGCTGGCAACCGGCCTGATGTCGCTGGCAGTCGTGGCAATGCTCGTTACATCATGAGCGGACGCGGAGGCCGGCAATGAAGACGGCTATGCCTGCATTAATCAGCTAGTCAAAACGGGCATGGTACTGATCCGCATCAAATTTTTTCATGATGCGCCGGTATTCAAAGGTAAAGCCCGGCCACAGGGTCAGGTTCTTGCCCCGGCTGTTCAGGTACCAGCTTTTACAGCCGGAATTCCATACCGTACCCTTTAATTTCTGCTGTATCTGCCGGTTGTATTCGCCAGCCGCATCCGCCTTCACTTCCAGCGACTTTATCCGCTGCAGCTGCGTCATTTGTATGGCCTGCAGGATATAGTTCACGCCGGACTCTATCATATAGATCATCGAGTTGTGACCCAGTCCAGTGTTGGGGCCGGCAATCATATAAAAATTGGGAAAGCCCGGCAGCGTCGTGCCCTTGTAGGCATCCAGCCCATCGCGTGAAGCCTGTTGCAGGCTGAGGCCACCGCGGCCTTTCAGTTCCAGCGGCCCCAGCGCCTGCTCCAGGTCAAAGCCGGTAGCAAAGATGATGGCGTCGACCGCCCTTTCCTGCCCATCCCCGTCTATGACGCTATGCGCGCGCACTTCGCGTATGCCATTGCCAAGTACTGCAACATTGCTGCGCGTCAGGGTCTGGTAGTAATCATTGACCAGCAAGATGCGCTTGCAGCCCATCGTATAGTCGGGCGTCAATTTACGGCGCAGCTCCGGATCGCGGATGTGTTTGTGCATGTACGCCAGCGCCAGTTTTTGCGTCGCGCGCATCAGCGCCGGCTGCTTGCCGAAGGCAATATAGCGCCACTCATTGCGTACATAGTTCAACGCCCGGTAGGCCCATCTGCTGATACTGAAATGGCGCAACAGCCAGCGCTCGGCCTTGCTGATCGCGCGGTCGGGGCGCGGCAATATCCACGGCGGCGTACGCTGGTAGAGATCCAGCTGCGCCAGTTTGGGCGCAATCTCCGGCACGAACTGGATCGCGCTGGCGCCGGTGCCGATCACGGCCACGCGCTTGCCCTGCAGGTCGTAACCATGGTCCCATTGCTGTGAATGGAAAGTTTTCCCCTGGAAGCTTTCCAGGCCCGGCAGCGTGGGCAGCTTGGGCCGGCCCAGTGCGCCCATGCCGGTCACCAAATGCTTCGCGATCATTTCCCCGCGGCTGGTATGCAGGCGCCATGCGCCGGCCGCTTCATCGTATTCGGCCGACAGCAAGGCAGTATCCAGCCGCAGATGCGGCATCAGTCCCAGGTCTTGCGCGGCCTTGACGGTGTAAGCCAGCAACTCGCGCTGCGGCGCGTACTTGCGCGTCCATTCGGGGTTTTGCAAAAATGAGAAAGAATACAGATGGCTGGGCACATCGCAGGCGCAACCCGGGTACTGGTTGACACGCCAGGTACCGCCGAATTCCTTGTCTTTTTCCAGTATCAGGAAATCATGGATGCCGGCCTGCTTAAGCCGCGCGCCCATGCACAGGCCGGCAAAGCCGCTACCGATGATGACCACTTCATAGTGCGGCATGGCCGCCGCCTCAACTGGCTGCTGCGGCATGGACATGGCCCGGAGTAATGAAACGGACGGCTGTTGCGCGCATGTTGTCTCCACTTTCATTTTTATATGGAGAAGATGCTGCCATGAGGATACAAAGATTGCAAGGAGGACGTTGACACGGGAGCGCAGGAAAGCCAGTCAGTCGGTTTTGGATGCGGCGACGACTTTTTGCAGGAAAATGCCGATGCCAATGCCGCGGCATAAATAAAAAAACCCGCAAACCTCAGGCTTGCGGGTTGAACAAAAACCTCGGGGGAGGTCAATGAAGAGACAGCTCCACTATAGCGCGCCACCGGCTTAATTCCAAAGAACATTTCCTGATATTCACAGTTGGAATTTGCATACCGGCACGCATGGTTTTGCCGTGCGAGATCTCAGCCAAAGAAAAAGGCAACGAAGGAATGCCTTCGTTGCCTTGCAAAGAAATTGCCGGCCTCTTACCAGCCTATGTCTTTCAACAGTTCAAATGTCAGGTCAAAAGGCACGGTCACTTCATGCGTCAGGTCGCCGTTGATCGCCGGCTCCATCAACTGGTTAGGGAAAGCAGACGTGTCCCAATGGGATACCGAGGAGCCGGACTCATAAGGATTAGGCGTATACATCAAGGCACGTCCCAGCTTGTCGGCGCCGGCGTACTGGTTAGGATCGACACCCAGGTTGGCGATCACGCCGGATGAGGTACGGGTCCGTTTGGCCAACGCGGCTTTCAGGATGGTCGCATCCGACAGGCTGACCGACAGCACAGGGATAACGACCGTAGGATCGGTGCCGCCCAGGCCAGGCGCAGTACCAGCCGCATTATTGGCAATCACGACGCCAATCGCTCCGGCATTCTGCGCATTCTTCGCTTTCACGGCAAAGCCGCACACACCGCGGTCTACCATGGCGATACGGCCATTCACAGACAATGCATTGCCGCCCGTCAGCGGATTGCAGGCAAGGCCGGTACCGTTAGGCTGATCCACTACAGGCATCAGTTGACCGCTGACACCGGGGCTGGACAATACCACGCCAAACGATGCAGTACCGACCGGATAGTCGCCGGCTGCGGTGGATGCAGACGGGCCGGAGATATTCAGCCGCTGCGTACCGGCAGACAGCACGGTAGTTACCTTGCTGCTGACATTGGGGCCGGTCCAGGCCAGCTTGCGGAAATTGAGTGCTGAAGTGGCGCGCTCTGCATTCGTCATATCCACCCAGCGCTTGCCAGCGGTATTATCCCACAGGAAGTTATCCCAGACCGATGGCATGCCCCCCAACTCTGCACCACTTGCGCCGCTGGTAAAGGTCTGGAAGCCCAGTCCGTGTCCAAACTCATGCTCCAGCACCGTGACCATGTCGATGGCAGTTCCATGATTGCCATCCAGGCCCAGATAAAAAGGCGACCCTGCCAGGCAATTCGCCTGGCCAAGATTGGAATTAAAACGCGCGACAATCTGCGGAGCTCCCCCATTTTGATCCGCACCGGTCAGCTTGTTGGTCAAGGCACCCGAATACCAGGAACCGGCAATCGGAGCTCCCGGAAAATCGCGGAATACGCTGGTCGCGCCGGCGCTGCCGAGGACCGCACTATTGGCGGAGCAACTCAGCGGCACCACGCTGGCCGATATAATGATAGGCACATTGCTGGTCAGCGTGGCGCCCCATTTATTGGCGGCAGCCTGGAATGCGATCTGACGCTGCTGGCCCAGTGTCGTGCCGATATTGCCGCCCACCGGCGCCGCGGGGGTAGTATCGTTGAATCCTTCATTTGCGACATTGCTGTTGACAATGACCAGTGTTGCAGCACCAAACGCGGTGGCAGCCCCGCTCATTCCCAGGGCGAAGGCGCCCGCGGTAGCAATGGATTTCAGAGCCAGAGTCTTATTTTTCTTCATGATTGTGCTCCTTGGAATGAGCTGCGGTAGCGGGTGTGTTGGCGGAAGACCCGGAATTCACCAGCTTGTCCGCAGTTTCGTCGCCGGTAACGCAGGCCATGCCTACGCTGCCATCCGCATTACGGGTTGCGACGGAATAGGTCATTTGGCTCTCGTCCAGTTGCATCATCGTAGAACCGTCCGCGCGCACTTCCTGGACTGCCCGCTTCATCCTGGCCTGGGTCGATACACGCCCGGCCTGGCTTGCCTGGTCGGCCTTGATCTGCGCATCCAATGCAGCACTCTCTTCCGCGGTAGGCGCGCGCAACTGGCCTGTCACCGGATCCTTGAATACGCGCATACCGCTCTCCTGGGCTTGCACACCAGGGGCAGCGGCGATCGCCGAAACGATGGCGGTTGCCAGGAATAATCGCTTATGCCACTGCGATGCCTGTAAAATTTTCATTATAGATTTTTCGGTCAACATGTCACTATCCTTCAATAGGTTAGAGCTTATCGGCAAACGGACTTTGCCCTGTTCCAGCAGCAAATCGCCAGCCTCTTGTGTCGCGGGATTGAACCGTCCAACTGGCTGACGGCATACTTTTTATTATTGCGGCCTGATGCTTTTTATATAGAGTCGTTGCGGCGGCGGCGCATTGCCAGCAAAGCCAGCATGCCTATGCCCAGGCTCATCACCGTGGCAGGCTCAGGCACGACGCTCAGCGTGTCTATACCAATATAGTCGCCATTATTCTGGGCATCAGTGACAAAATAGCGAAAAGCCAAACGGCCCGTGTCTCCGCCAGAGAACGCTGGAATAGTAAACTGGTATTGCGTCCATCCGGTCGGATACCCGTCTGCATCCAGCGCCGGATTCAGATCAAACAACAATGAAGTAAAGTCGCTGATATTTGTGCTTGTGCCATTGCCGCTCATGCGTACTTCCAGATGGTCAGGAAGGTCTCCGTTGGATCGGGTATAAAAGGTAACGACTTCACCTGCAGCAAGCGCAAAAGATGGTGTGAAAAGCCAATTGTCCAACACGTTGCCAAAATTGCTGCTGGCAAAACCTACTCCAGCGTAAGAGTCGCTGGCACCTGCCTGTGCATCAAATGCGGAGCCTGGGCTTCCCTGGCTCCAGGTAGAGTCAGGATTGGAGTTGGGATTCGCACTATTATTTTTTACGACCCAACCGCTGCCTGTCATGGCCGTAAAGCTGTCAAAATTTTCGGTCAGGATATTGGTCGCCTGTGCGCTGGCGACCAGGCTAAGGGCGGTGAGGCCTGCCAGCAGGTGTTTGAATTTCATTGTGCTTCCTTGTAATAAGTATTTGAACGGATTTCAGGCACTAGTGAAACAGGGACGGGATTACTAAAAGTTGTCCCAGGCCAGACGCTAAGCACGAAAAATGCCAGAAGAAAATATTGCTTCAAATTCAATCACTTAAAAGAAAGTCAGCTTTCATTTTGTATCGTTGTGTAAAAAAAACCGACATATTGTATAAATTGTTTATTTACGTAAAGAAATAAAAAGAATGTTTATGCACTTTTTGACGCCCTCTTTTTTTACAAACGCCGTCACGCATACGAGGCCGAAATTAAATCTCTTGTCAGAGACAAAGAAAGCTATTTTTAATTTGCGCTCGATAGTTTTTTTCCTTTTATCGCAACGCCTATAGTCCCGCATCAATTTTCTGTTTTGCAATTGTTCACGGGCTTGCATCAAATCAAAAAAAGCTTGGGAAATTTTCAAATCCATTTTTTGTCATGCACCATTTAGGTGATTTCATCGCGGCTTCTCAAGCGACGCAGGCCCGCCCGTCATTCCTTGGTCACATTCGCGGCGTATGTTCGGAAATGAAACTGCCTACGGAGAAAACATGAACGAAGAAGACCTGGTGCGCCGCATCCATCGTGAGCTTGCCGACAGTTACGATGAAGAGATGGAACTGGAAATAGAAGACCGCAACTTCGATGAACTGAGCGGCGAGCCGTCCAAGCGCTCCGAGGAAGAGAAAGAATACCGCCGCCAGTATTTCCGCGAACTGTTCCGCCTGCAGGCAGAACTGGTCAAACTGCAAGACTGGGTAGTCGCGTCGCGCCACAAGGTGGTGATCCTGTTTGAAGGCCGCGATGCCGCCGGCAAGGGCGGCGTGATCAAGCGCATTACCCAGCGCCTGAATCCGCGCGTATGCCGCGTGGTTGCACTGCCGGCCCCCAACGACAGGGAAAGGACGCAATGGTATTTCCAGCGCTACGCGACGCATCTTCCTGCCGCCGGCGAGATCGTGCTGTTCGACCGCAGCTGGTATAACCGCGCAGGCGTCGAGAGGGTGATGGGTTTTTGCAGCGACGACGAGTACGAAGAATTTTTCCGCACCACGCCGGAATTTGAAAGGATGCTGGTGCGCTCCGGCATACAGGTCATCAAATACTGGTTTTCGATTACCGATGAAGAACAGCACATGCGCTTCCTGAGCCGCATCCACGATCCCTTGAAGCAGTGGAAGCTCAGCCCCATGGACCTGGAATCACGCCGCCGCTGGGAAGAATACACGAAGGCCAAGGAAGTGATGCTGACCCGCACCCATATCGACGAAGCGCCGTGGTGGGTAGTCCATGCAGTGGACAAGAAGCGCGCCAGGCTGAACTGCATCCATCACCTGCTGGGGCAGATGCCTTACAGCGAGGTGCAGCATCCGCCGATTACCCTGCCCCACCGCGAATACCATGAAGATTACGTGCGCAATGAAATTGCGCAAGAAATCATGGTGCCGCAGGTCTATTAAGGTTGACTCAGGGCTGATCAACACGGACACGCGTACCGGACTATTCCCGCCTAGCTGCAATTTTGGCGAAACACCGCCTGCCTGTATTGCCTGACGCGTCGGTATCCATATTGCACCCGGCCCCTTTCCAGCCTTCCTTCTGCCCGCTGCGCCTTTCTCCTTATATCTTGGGTGAAATGCGCAGGGATGCCCTGGGTCGCGGCGCTTTTTCCGCCACCGAGACCTTGCTCCTGGCAATGGTCGCATGCAAATTCCGTATGCTCAGCAATATTGCCTTGCCCAGGCCTGCTTGCGCGTGATTATAGTTGGCGCAGGCATCTACCACCGCATCCCACTGCGGATCTATCATATTGGGGTCATTCGCCAACTCTTCCACTATCGCCAGATAGGTGCGCAGGCGGAGTTGCCGGTGGTTTTGCCAGCCCCCGCGCTCAGGCGCGGTCGAAGCGGGGTGGAAGCGCCGGTACAGCAGTTCGGCGGCGCATTCGCCGGCATCGCTGAGTGCATCGATATTTTCTTTCGGCATGTTGAGATTGAGGCCGCCCTCATCCTTGCGCTGGCTGATCTGGACTATGCGGTCACGATAGCCGGGATAGGGGAACTGGATCTCGTCGCGCCAGTTCTGCATGGTGTCGACAATATTCAGCAGGAAGCTCACCAGGTTATAGCCGGGCGCTTCCGCCGGGTTGGAGGGATCGGCCCAAAAACGGTTTTGCCCTCCGACATTGGTCTTGGGCAGATAGGCCCGCCCATCCTGCTGGCAAGCCGGCACCCCGGGCAAGATAGGATAATCGGGCTGTTCGTCTTTCAGGTTGATCGCAAATGTCGGATGCGCAGGCAGCGGCGCATCAAAGAAATGCAAGGGCATGTTGCTGCTGATGCCGCCATCGGAAAACCAGGCCCGCTTGATAGTCCGCTGCTTGGTGCTGTTGTCCGGCGCATACAGCGGCACCGCCGACAGAAGAATAGGAAAGCTCAGGCTCATGCGCACCGCCACGACCACCGGCAGGTGGCGGTTATGCGGCAAGCGCTTCAAGGTTTTCCCGGCTGCATTCCGGACCTGTTCGTCGGGTGAAGCATTGCTGCGCGAAGTCTTGTCCAGCCATTGCATGACCCGCTCTGGAAACAATTTTTTCCACTCGTCGGGATCGTAATACAGCGCAACGATTCCCTCCCGGAAAGGAATCGCATAGCACATGCTCTGGCTTACCGCGGTGGTCATTACCTCGAAATTGATCAGCCGCCCGGCAGCCGGAGTATCTTCAAGCTCGCAATCGGGCTGCGCCGCATCCGGGATGTCGCCCCAAAGATGCCCGAAGGTCAAGGGCACGGCCGATTTGCCCAAGCCGGCCAAGCCGTCAAAATAAGCGGTGAGCCAGTCGGTCAACCCGCTGACCTGCGCGCCGGGCTCGCTGCTGCGGCCATTGCATATGCCGAAAAAATTACCCTGGATGCCGGCCAGCATTTGCGTGGCAAAGCGCCATAGGCTCAGCGCCAGCGTCAATATGCCGGCCAGTGCCACGCTGATCAGGCCCGCCGCCAGCACTATCAACACCGCTTGCAGCGGCGACAGCGCGAACTGCGTTATCGCATGGACGGAAACCGCCAGGACCAGAAGTATGGCCACCGTCACCAGCGAAGCCGCCGGGCGCTTTTGCGCCAGCCTGGCCAGGGCGAGATGGAGTGTCACGCCGGCGGCGATCAGCCAGGCTGCAAGCAGCAGCGCCGCCGCTTCAACGCTGGCCAGCGCGCCTAGCGGTGTACTGGCCGACAGCGCCAGCGACAGCAGGAAGACACCGATCAAGAACCCCGGCAATGCGAGCCACCAGAACATTTTTACTATGGAAAACAGGAGCCGGGCAACAGCCAGCGCCTTATTGTTGACATTGAGGATGGCGGTCAATACGCCGAAATGTTTTTTGAGGGCGGGAACAGGCTGGAACAGATGAAATAGCATCGACGCCGCCGGATTCCCGCTGGGCTCAGCTAACTGCCCAGGCAGTTTGGCAAGCTCGGTAAATCCTGAATTGTCATGGTTCGCACTATGCATCCTTGCATATTCCGCAGCGGCACATCCCGCTGCCGCGATAGCCCCGGCGGAAGTACCGCCTATGCTCTTGAAGCGATAATCGCGCGACAGCCGGGTGATGAGTTTGGGATAAATAACACCGCTGGTAATACCGCCCTTCATGATCAGGTCACAAAAAGGCAGCTCATCGAATGCTGCGCCGGGCCCAGCCTGCCCAGCTTTTTCCGGATTTTCCTGTCCGCCTGCAGGCGCGCCCGCATCGCCGGTCTCTTGCATGCTATCCCCAATATAGTTTCACGACGCTGAGTACTTATTCACGATATTCAAGAGCAAATGCCGGCCGCAGCAGTAACTGGGAACGGCCTATTTTTTCGCTACAGCCTTATGTGATCGCAGGGTTCCTGGTCGACTTCCCGCTGTGCCGGTCAGGTACATCGGCTAGGAATGCTGCCGATGCGATTTTGGAACATAGTTTATATCAAGCTATCATTTGTTCAATCAAATTCTTAGTAATATATCAACAACGTTGAAGCAGGCTTTTCATCGCGAGCTGCAGAGCTGTTGTCAGATTTGTTTATTTGCGTAGGCCAGACAGTATCGAAAAAAAGAATTTTCAAGTGCTTGTGCAGGCACACCGGTATGGAATACAACAGGAATATGATTTTTAAGACAAGTTTTTTGTCAATCAGCGAAAAGAACTGCGATTTCGCGCATCTATTCGATGTAAATCGTTTGCGTCCTCTTGTAGAATGGCGCGTCGAAATATATCGACTGGCTAATAAGCATTATCATTAAATAAAGTAGGCGGGGCGTTTTGTTAAGCACAGACACGCCCGAATTTAAAAAAATCCGCGTACTTGAAACCCACAAGGAGACGACGATGCACGGAATTTGGAGAAACCCATGACACTTGTTAATACCGCAACTGATGTGAACCCGGCGGCGGCTCCGGCGAAAGAGCGCCATCCACCCGCTCTTCCCATGCTTTTTTTCACCGAAATGTGGGAACGCTTCAGCTACTACGGTATGCGCGCCCTGCTGGTGCTGTACCTGGTCAACGCAGTAGGCTATACACGCTCCGATGCGCTGGCCCTGTATGCGACCTACACCGGCCTGGTCTATTTGTCGCCTTTGCTGGGCGGCTACCTGGCTGACCGCTATTTTGGACGGCGCAAGGCTATCCTGATCGGCGGCATCACGATGGCGATCGGGCATTTCACGATGGCCTTCGAGCCCTTGCTGCACCTGTCGCTGGGTTTGCTGATCATCGGCAACGGCTTTTTCAAACCGAACATCTCCACCTTGCTGGGTTCGCTGTACCGTGAAAACGATCCGCGCCGCGACGGTGGCTTCACTATTTTCTACATGGGCGTGAACCTGGGTTCTTTCCTGTCGCCTTTGATCGCCGGCACGCTTGGCGAACGCGTGGGCTGGCACTGGGGCTTTGCTTCTGCCGGCGTCGGCATGTGCCTGGGCATTGCCCAATTCCTGTGGGGCCAGCACAAGCTGGGCAATGCCGGACTGCCTCCGGGCAAATCCCGCATCGACGGCCAGGACTGGATGCACATCGTGCTGATCGCCGGCGGCATGATACCGCTGGTGTACGCCATCATGGGCGTATGGGGCGTCATCGGGCCGGTATGGAACAGCATGGCGCTGATCGTCAAATTGGCCATCGTAGTTTGTATCATTGCCGCGTTGTGGTTCGGCAGCGATGCAATGGCCAAGAAGAAAGGTCATGCTGAAGTACCGCTGACGCGCGAAGAATGGCACAGGATTATCGCGATCCTGATCATGGGCTTCTTCGTCGTGTTTTTCTGGATGGGTTTTGAACAGGCCGGCGGCACCATGAACCTGTTCGCCGACAAGCAGACCGACCGCCACCTGGGCGGCTGGGAAATCCCCGCCACTTATTTCCAGGCCATCAACCCGCTCGGTATCGTCTTGCTCGGGCCTGTACTGGCGATGATCTGGACCCGCGTGGACCAATCCCGCTTCAAGCTGCCGACACCGGCCAAGCTGGCAATCGGCATGATCATCCTGGGCCTGGGCTTCATCGTGCTGGCAATTGCGCAAACCGAGGCTGACACGGTCGGCAAGGTCGGCCCGCAATGGCTGTTCTTTGTCTACCTGCTGCATACCATCGGTGAGTTGTGCCTGTCTCCGGTCGGCTTGTCCATGGTCAGCAAGCTGGCGCCGGCGCGCGTTGCGGCGATGATGATGGGTGTCTGGTACCTGGCTAATGCATTGGCCAACTACCTGGCCGGCATGCTGGAAGAAATCCTGAAAGGTTCTTCCTTCCCTCTGTACTGGTTCCTGGTCGGCAGTTCGGTCGGCGCCGGCGTGGTATTGCTGTTGATTACACCGCTGTTGAAGAAACTGATGCACGGCAAATAAGCCGATATTGGCGGGAGCATCTCTGCTCCCGCCAAATCAAAGCCGTCGCCAATGCTGGCGACGGCTTTTTTTTATGCGTTCTTTCACGTTTATGGCCGGTCCGGTTCCCGGTGCGAATGTCAGCTTGCGCCGATCGCCTGCTGCGAGTTTGTACCGATCGCCTGCTGCAAGTTCATGCTGATCGCCTTCTGCGAGAGCGCATCGGCCTCCGCATTTTTGTGACGCGGAATCCAGCTCAGCGTGACTGCTTCCAATTGCGCGATGAGTTGCCGCGCCAGTATGCGATACGCCTCCAGGCCGCGCGCACCGGCCTTGCCGGTCTGCAGCATGTCGTTGATCACCACCTGGCTGTCGCCGTACACCAGCAGTTTTTCCGGCTGCCGGCGTACCGCCTCCTGCAGCACGGCGATCAGCGCCAGGTATTCGCCTTCGCCGCTATTCCCCTGTCCCGCCGCGCGGCTGATCCGTATCGTTTCGCCGTCCGGGCTTTTCAGCACGCCGCCTACACCCAGCTTGCCGGGATTGGGATGGGCCGAGCCGTCAAACCAGGCCAGCCAGGCGCCGGGATCCGGCTGCCGCTGCTGCTTCTTTAGCTCAAAGGCCGCCGCGCTGGCTTTCCTGCGCGTCTCCAGTTTCTGTGCCGTGTCCAGCTTGAGTTGCCGGCGGGTGCGGACCAGATCCGCCAAGGTGGCGTCGCCTGCCGCCTGCTGCAGGACACTGGTCAGTGCCTCCTGCGCGCTCAGGCCCCGATTTTTTTGCAAGCGCCGACCCAGCACCAGATCGGATTTATAGGCAACGGCTAGCAAGTCTTCAAAGTCTGGCATGGGCTTGGGGGTTCTCAGGCAGCGGCATGGATGGAGCTTACGCTTATTCTACAAAAGCTTTTACTCAAATAGCTGACAGCTTCAGCATTTTTCCGGCTCGGAGAGCGCCCATGTGGTTTTCAGCAGCTTTGGCCAGAATTAGGCATAATGCAAAACCACCATTTTGTGTTAACTCCTGGAGACCGCATCATGCACATCCCTTCCCTGCCGCGCCGCACTGCAATGTTTGCCTTATCCGCCGCCCTGCTCGCCACCACTGGCTCGGGAATACTAGCCACCAGCGCCGCCCATGCGGCGGCCCCGATGGTCAAGAGCTCTGCACCCGCCTATTACCGCATGATGCTGGGCGACTTCGAGATCACGGTGCTGTCGGACGGCACCACGGCGCTGCCGGTGGAAAAATTGCTGACCAATACCACGGTGGCGGCCACCACCTGGCAACTCGCCAAATCTTACCTGAAGAGCCCGGTGGAAACTTCCTTCAACGGTTTCCTGATCAATACCGGCAGCAAATTGATCCTGGTCGATACCGGCGCCGGCACTTTTTTCGGCCCCACGCTGGGCAACCTGGCAGCCAACCTGAAGGCAGCCGGATACCAGCCTGAACAGGTAGACGAGGTGTATATCACGCACATGCACTCGGACCACGTCGGCGGTCTGCTGGCCGGCGACAAAGCCGCATTCCCGAACGCCATCGTGCGCGCGCAAAAAAATGAGGCCGACTACTGGCTGAGCCAGGCCAATATGGACAAGGCGCCGGCAGACGGCAAAGGCGGTTTCAAGAACGCGATGACCGCCCTGAATCCCTATGTCAGCGCCGGCAAGTTCAAACCCTTTGAAGGCGATACCGAACTGGTGCCGGGCATCAAGGCCATCGCCGGCCACGGCCACACTGCCGGGCACAGCACCTATGTGGTGGAGAGCAAGGGCGAGAAACTGGTGCTGTGGGGCGACCTGATGCACGTCGCGGCGGTGCAGTTTGAGCACCCGGAAGTCACGATCTCCTTTGACAGCGACAGCAAAACCGCCGCGGCAGAGCGCAAGCACGCGTTTGCGGATGCCGCCAAGGGCGGCTACCTGGTGGCAGGCGCCCACCTGTCCTTCCCGGCACTGGGCCATCTGCGCACCGAGGGCAAGGGCTATGCATGGGTGCCGGTCAATTACGTGCCTGTGCGTTAAAAAATCCGGCGGAAGCGCTGCTTCACCGCCTGGCTTCTATCCAGGCGGTGTCGCTGCTGAAAGAATGATCCGCCTGCAGCGCAAAATAGTGCTTCACCTCTTGCGGCAGTTCCTGCATCGTCACCCGCAATGCGGCGACCCTGGCCGGCGACGTGCGTATCCGCTGCACCCAGCTGTCGAAATCCAGCGGTAGTTTCCAGCTATCGCTGCCGGTTACCGACAGGCCGGCGGCGCCCAGCATGGCACGCCATTCCGATATCCTGTAGTCGCGCACATGGCTGGCGTCGCGGAGCAACTCTATGGTTTGCAACACCGTGTCATACAAAGGCGTTTCCGGTGCCACCACATCAATCACGACCAGGGTGCCGCCCGGCTTCAGCACTCGCGCCATTTCCGCGACCGCACTTTGCATATCCAGCCAGTGATGGGCGGAGAAGCGCGTCGCCACCAAATCGAAGCTGGCGTCGTCAAACGGCAATTTTTCAGCCGGACCCTGACGGGTAGCCAGCCTGGCGAAGCCGCGCCGGCGTGCTTCTGCTGCGACCACTTCCAGCATCTGGTCCGATAAATCGTAGGCCACGACCTCGCCGACATCGGCGGATGCCAGTGCAAAACTGGCGTGTCCAGCGCCACAACCCAGGTCCAGGCAGCGCCCGGGTTGCAGGCGCTTGACCAAGGCGCTCAGCCTTTGCAAATCCTGGCCCTGCGCATGCACATTGCTGGCCAGGTAGTTATTGGCGGTGTTGCCGAACTGCTGCACAACCAGGCTTTGTTGATCCTTGCCCGGCGCCGCTTGCGATGCGGCCTTCACCGGCTCATGCGCCCATTGCTGATCCATGCTGTCTCCTTCTGGACTGAATACAAAAGCCTAGTATAGAATCGTCTGAATACTGGAACAAGCTCCCTATTTATCCTAGTATAAAACACTACCAGCCTGTTCCCAATCCTTCACATTATGCGCGCATGAAAAATATTGACCTCGGCAAATTTATCCGCACTCACAGGGAGCGCGTGCGTCCTGAAGAAGCGGGCCTGCGCGGCACGACAAGGCGCCGTACCCCTGGCTTGCGGCGGGAAGAACTGGCGCAGCTATGCAATGTCAGTCCTACCTGGATCACCTGGCTGGAACAGGGCCGCCCGGTCACGGCCTCGCTTGAAACCCTGGCCGCGCTGGCGGAGGCCCTGAAGCTGACCGGCGCCGAACGGGCTTACCTGTTCAGCCTGGCAGGCAAACTGGATCCGGCAGCCGCAGTGGCAGCGGAAAATACTGCCGTCGCCGATGCGATACTGGACAGCCTGGCACATATCGCCGCACCGGCCTATGTATTGGACCGGCAATGGAATGCACTGGCCTGGAATGATGCTGCGCAAAGCCTGTTCACCGGATGGCTGGACGGAGAAAAGGCGGCCGTGCCTAATCTGCTGAGCTACACCTTCCTGTCGCCCAGGGCGCGTAAGCTGATCTTTGACTGGGAGCACCGCGCCAGGCGGTTGGTGGCGGAGTTCCGCGCAGACTGCGGACGGCACCTGGACGACACTGCAGTGCAACCCCTCGTCGCCGAGCTATGCAGGCGCAGCGCAGAATTTGCCGCCTACTGGCAGGATTACGACGTCACTGCACGCGAAGGCGGAGTCAGGCAGTTCCAGCATCCGCAACGCGGCCTGCTTAGCTACCGGCAGACCACATTTTATGCGGCAGCCCGCGGAGACTTGAAACTGGTGATGCTGCTGCCGCTGCCCGGCTGAAAATACCTGTCTTCCGGTGCGCTCAGGCCTGGGCTGCCGCCAGCGCCTGATCCATCGCCGTCGCCCTTAGCACTGCGGGGCGTGCGTTGATGCGCTGGACATAGGCCGTGATTTCCGGCAATTCCGGCACCAGCTTGAAAGCCAGTATCCAGGTCAATGCACAGCCCCACAGCACATCCGCTGCAGTGTAGCGCTCTCCCAGCAGATAAGGTCCGCTGGACAATTGCTGCCTGACTGTTTCCAGCATCGTGTCATAACTGCCGTAAGGGGATAACGATGGCGGCGCAGGCTCGCGCTTCAGCGACAAGTCCACCACCGCCGGTTCAAAGCAGGAGCCGTAAAACACCATCCAGCGCAGATATGCCCCTCGCAAGGGGTCGCTTATCGCCGGCGCCAGGCCGGCTTCCGGATACAATTCGGCCAGGTACATGTATACCGCAGCCTGCTCGGTAACCAGCGTCTCTCCATGCAATATGGCTGGCACCTTGCCCATAGGATTGATGGCCAGATAAGCCGGCGCGCGCTGCTCACCGGCTTTCATGTCGAGCACATGCAATTGGTAGTCAGCTCCCAGTTCTTCCAGCAAGATACGGGCGCCGGCTGACCGGCTATGTGGAGAATGGAACAGGGTTACGCGGCGGTCGGGTGTCATCATGCTATCCTTGCAAAAATGGGTGTGCACCTATTCTCTGCCTGCCTTGCTTTGCCTGTCTTGTAAAAACACGCAGATTTCGTGCACCGTATTTCTAGAACTCATTTCATCATCTTGCTATGCCCAACTTGACCCATGTCACCGATAAACCCAAAGGCGTGGTCGACCCTGCGACCGCCCGCAAAATGTTCCGGCTGGAACGCTACCTGCCCAGCAAGCAATTGGCGCACCTGCTGGAACATTACTGGATAGTGGAATGGAACCTGGATGGACGGCCGCCGTATACGCAGAAAACCCTGCCCTACCCCTGCGTGAACCTGGTATTCGACAAAGGCCGTACCGCCGCATTTGGCGTTGTCAGCGGCGCTTTTGATTACACGCTGAAAGGCAGCGGACGGGTGCTGGGCCTGCGTTTCAGGCCAGGAGCCTTTCGCAGCCTGCTGGGCAAACCCATGCATACGCTGACTGACAAGACAGTCAGCCTGAGAGATACGCTGGGCTGCGACGATCTGGCAGCCGAAAACCTGGTGCTGGCGGCAACGGACGACGCCGGCATGATTGCGGCAGCCGAGTCCTTGCTGCTGCAGGCCCTGCCGCCCGCCGATCCCAAGGTCGAGAAGGTAAACCGGCTATTGCAACTGTTGATGGCGCACCCGGAAATGACCAGGGTGGAAGATTTGGCCGCGCAAGCGCAGATCGGCATGCGGGCCTTGCAGCAATTGTTCAGCGACTATGTCGGCGTCAGCCCCAAATGGGTGATACGCCGCTACCGGCTGCAGGAAGCTGCAGACCTGCTCGCCAACGGCGGGGCACTGGACCTGGCAGACCTGGCGCACAGCCTGGGGTATTTCGACCAGTCGCACCTGACACGGGATTTTCAAAAACTGGTCGGCAAGGCGCCGGCGGAATATCGGAAAGTAAACACCGCATAGGGTGGCGGTTTCATGGCCGCAATTCGATATCAAACTGCTTGTCGCCAACCCAGCGTCTCTTAAGGCCGTCGCCGTCGATGGCTAGCGACAAGCTCGCTTTGGCATCTGCGCTATCGGCTTCCTGTTCAAGATGTAAGCGACTTCAACGTCATTCAGCATTGCCCCCCTTTGCCAGCCTTGTGCCAGGTAAAAGGCATCGGCACGGGTATTGGCCTGCGTGCCCAGTTTCACTTTTTCATTTCCCAGGCTGAACAGGTAAGCGGTCGCCAGGTCCAGCAATGCCTTGCCCGCGCCGCGTCCTTCAAACTCGGGCAGCACGAACAGCGCCCAGATCGATGAATCTTCTTTCGCCGCATAGCTGAAACCGACGATGCGTCCATCGATTTCGCAGACCCACCCCCTGCCCAGTTTTTCCAGGTAGTCGACGCACATCTGCACCGTGATCACGGCGGGATTGGAGAGCATATTTTCTTTCACCGCCAGGCGTATCTGCATGATGACGGGAATATCGGATTCCGTTGCCGTTCTGAATTTCATTGATTTATTTTCCAGGATGAATTGCCTGCAAACCGGCGGAGAATGCTGCAATACGCGCGGCATCTGCACAACGAATGCCGGTTGAACCGTACTGCCAGAGCCTGATTATTTCGCCGCACGCCGATAGCGCAGCAGCTCCTGCTTCAGCCAGTCTGCGCTTTCCAGCGGCTTGGCATCGCCGCATTTGACCAGGTAGGCTTTTCCGCTCATGCTGCTTTTGCTGGCAGCCAGTTCAATGAAGGATTCCGCGCTGGTAATTTCACCCCGGATCATGAAGTAATCGTATTTTTTGGTCAAATGGGATTTGGCATCCGTACCGTCATACCAGGAACCGTTCCTGTTGAACTGGCATTTTGACGTGACCAGCGCTTGCAGCAGATGATCAACCTCGCGCTTGACCTGCGCTTTATCCGTAGTGGCGGCAGTGGCGACTGTAGCGGCAGACGTGCCGGCAGCATTCACCGGAGTCGTCGCCATCACTGCCGCCGCCAGGGGCAGGCAGCACGGTATGACCTGAAGCAATTTTTTAAGGTTCTTCATGATAGCTCCCGGTTCTCGCCGGGGTGATAGGCGGCGTCGATAAACAGCTTGCCAGCATACACGAGATTGTAAAAGCTAGTTGTGCGAAGCAGCAGACCCGGACGACGCTGCAGCGGTGCTCTCTTCCCGCATTACAAATACCAGGCGCGCACCCAGCGCCTTGTCTATCCGGTTCATCACCGGACGCATCGCCTGGTACTCCTGCGCAGAGCACCAGGATTTGGTGGAATTGGATCCCCATCTGCGGGTCAGCCGGTAGACATTGCCGAGGCGTTCGTAACGGGCTTCGAAGAAAATCGGACCTTCATGCATGTCCACGTCCTTGGGCAGGTACAGCACCTGCATCGCGTCCGGCATCTCGATATCGATCAAGTCATTGACTGCAAATGCATCGCACTTGGCGTCGGCCGTTCTTTCCGGCTGGGTGAAGCGCCGCAAGATCTTGCCCAGCGAGATAGGACCGGTCACGCCGGGCGCAAAGGCCAGCACGCCGGCCTCCGGCTGATTGACGTAGTTGCGGATTTTTTCGATATATTGAAATCCCAGCACATCCTCGCGCGCGGATTTCACGATCTGCAGCGTGCCTTCGCCGTCCAGGCCCGCCTCTGCCAGCGTCTTTTTGACCCAGTCCTGTTCCTGTCCCGGCCCTATGTCTTCAATGAAACTTCGCACCTCCGCTGCCGCCCTGCCGTAGCCGTCTATCTCCGACGTGCGCACTGCCGAGCCGTCTGCCGCAAATTTGATGTACACGCGCCGGTTCATCTTGAAATTATCTATGGTAGCGATAGGCGTGCGTTCCACCGCGCTGAAATTCTTGGTCACCAATACCGGCTTGTCGCTATCGGTTTCCGGCAAAATGCCGAACGGCATCTGGCTGTCGGTGGAATCGAGAAACAATCCCAGCGTAGGCAGGTAGTTGATCGCATGGTTGAACCACAGCAAGGCGACCGGCGGCAGCAGGTAATTTTCAGTGTCCGCGTAGATCAGCACTTGCGATGCCGGTATGCCGCGCGCTTCCAGCAATGCCTCCAGCAAGGTGGAGTGATCCTTGCAATCGCCATAATGGGTTTTCAATATGGCAGCGGTGTCGTTCGGTATCCAGCCGCCATTGCCGACATAGCTGGCCACATAGCTGATATTCTTGCGGACCCAATCGTATAGCAGCTTGGCCTGCTCGCGCTGCGAAGTCTCGCCTCTGGTGATTTCATCCGCCAGCGCCTGCACTTCCGGCGTGACGGCCGCCTTCTTTGCCGCGCCTTGCTGATAGGCGTCGGCGATCGCTTTCCAGTCGGAATAGGTGGACATCATGATATACGGCGTCTGCTGCCAGCTATTGATGCTGATGGGTTCCGGCAACACCGTATCCGTGCTGCTGAACTTCAGGCGCAAGCGACGCTGTCCATCGGCAATGTGCTCATCCACCACGTTCAATTCATTGTGCGCGACATTCAGCGCAAGGGCTTGCGGATAACGCAAAGTCACGCTGACGTCGTCGCGTATCATGTCGCGATAAAAATAGTAGATGCGTGAAGTACCTCCCGGCAAGTCCGGCAGTTTTTGCACGAAGCGATAGCGCAGCCGGATCGCGTCGCCGGCGGTCAGCTTGGGAAAGGTAATCTGCAGTAACTTCTGTTCCGGATAAGAGACTCCGCCCAGCACGCCATCCTGTACCTTGATGTCGGACCTGGGAACCTTGATAGCCCCTCCCGCAGCCGGAATGGTCTCAGCCTCCAGCACTTCAATTTCCTGGCGGCCAACGTCATACACCAGGTATTGCTGGCCCAGCGTCGCCGCGCCTTGCAAGTCTACCGCGCGCCAGGTGTAGTCGATGACGCTGGTATAGGTGCCCTGCACATTAAAACGGATGTCATAGCGCTCCTGGACGGAGTGTACATGTCCCTCGCCGGCGGCCTGGACAAGTTGCGCGGCGCCACACAGTGTCAACAGGATTCCAATGCCAACCAGGTATTTGCGCAACATTCCCGCTCCCTTTCACTAAGGACTCCGTCAAGGGTTTGACTGACTAATACGGTTGCAACAAGCTCGGCAATTCCCGGCGCCGCGCATGCGTACCGGCCAAGCCCGGCGCGGACTGTTTATCAGTATAGGCGGATCGCGCGGTTTTAGAAGAGAATGCGCACTCTTCCTCCCGTCATGCATAGGCGCGAAGTATCACGGCGTGGGGAATGCATACCCTGCCGGAGAGAACAGGACCGGCAGCAAAAACCGGATTTGATCTTACCTCATTTGCAACTATTCAAAACCGCTACTGGAAGGTAAACCTCAGAGCTTCATTCTCCACAATACCGCGCTGGATTCGAGCACAAAATTTTGCAAATTCGCCATCATTCCTGCGGCCCGAAAAATTAAAAAAAACAATCTGTTATCGGCGAGTCTACAATTAAACACGGCCTGTCCAAATTAAGCCGTGAGTCCGAAGCCGGCTTGTTACAATACCCTACTTTTGCGGCGTTTCTTGGCGACAAGGCCGGCTATATACTGATTCCAGTGAAAAAGAAAAAATTCCTGCAGCGCCAGGCAGCACAAAATGTTCACACTATCCAGGCTTGTAGCCGGCATCCTCGCTCATGAATCCTCAGTTGGCGCCGCACAGGCCGAATATAGGCGCGCTTGCCCGATCCAGGTGCCGGATGGCATGGGCATCTGCCCGATCAGACCATGCTGCGTGAGCCTGAAAGATTTATTAATAAAACCGAAACAAGTCATGAAAATTTTCAGCACCTATCCCGCTTCCCTTTCTTCAAGGACCTGCCATGAACTGGTTTAACAATATGAAAATCGGCAGCAAGCTGATGACCTCCTTCATTGTGATGATGGCATTGACTGTGTTGCTAGGCGTGTTTTCCATCAACAAACTGGTCCAGGTCAACCAGGCGTCCACTGACATCGCCACCAACTGGCTGCCCAGCATACGTGCC
>Ga0207076_1006_pt1 | contig 63986 bp, 61 predicted proteins | sample Alteio_BWMinHeat_62_FD_153568 | JGI IMG/M metagenome (GOLD analysis project Ga0207076, IMG submission 153568) | Enriched cells from forest soil in Barre Woods Harvard Forest LTER site, Petersham, Massachusetts, United States -... | ecosystem: Environmental > Terrestrial > Soil > Temperate forest >... | reverse complement strand
CCCACTGGCGTTTCCGTGGTTCGGAAATATTGTTCACCGCCCTGCTAGTCGGCTGCTTCATCCCCTTCCAGGTGGTGATCTTGCCGATGGCGCGGCTGCTGGGTGATTTCGGCCTGGCCAATACCACCTTCGGCCTGGTGTTCGTGCACGTGGTCTACGGTACCGCGTTTACCACGCTGTTCTTCCGCAACTACTATATCGGCGTGCCGGAAGAACTGATCAAGGCCGCCCGCATCGACGGCGCCGGATTCTTCCTGATCTTCCGCAAGATCGTGCTGCCGATTTCCGGCCCTATCTTTGTGGTGTGCATCATCTGGCAATTCACGCAGATCTGGAACGACTTCCTGTTCGGCATCGTGTTCGCCAGCGGCCAGGCGCAGCCGGTTACGGTGGGACTGAACAACCTGGTCAATACAACGACAGGCGTGAAGGAATACAACGTCGACATGGCAGCCGCCATTATCGCGGCAATACCGACCCTCGTGGTTTATCTGGTCGCCGGCCGCTATTTCGTGCGTGGCTTGACCGCAGGCGCAGTCAAAGGTTAAGGAATAAGAATGTCAAATTTATCGATACGCAATATCCGCAAGGTTTATCCGAATGGCGTCGAAGTGCTGAAGGGCATCGACATCGAAATCAAGGAAGGCCAGTTCCTAATCCTGGTCGGCGGCTCCGGCTCCGGCAAATCCACTCTGCTGAACATGATCGCCGGACTGGAAGACATCACCTCCGGTGAAATCCTGATCGGCGACAAGGTCGTCAACAAGCTGCCGCCGAAAGACCGCGACATCGCAATGGTGTTCCAGTCCTATGCGCTGTATCCATCGATGACGGTGCGCGAGAATATCGCCTTCGGCCTGGGTGTGAAGAAGGTACCCAAGCGCGAGCAGGAAGAAATCGTCGCGCGCGTCGCCGAAACCCTGCAGATCACGCATCTGCTGGACCGCCGTCCGGCGCAGCTGTCCGGCGGCCAGCGCCAGCGGGTGGCGATGGGCAGGGCGATCTCGCGCAAGCCTTCGCTGTTCCTGTTCGACGAGCCGCTGTCCAACCTGGATGCCAAGCTGCGCGTGGAAATGCGGGCGGAAATCAAGTTGCTGCACCAGCGCCTGAAGTCCACCATCGTGTATGTCACGCATGACCAGATAGAAGCGATGACGATGGGCGACCTGATCGCCGTGATGAAAGACGGCGTCGTGCAGCAACTGGGCACGCCACAAGAGATCTACGACAATCCGGCCAACCTGTTCGTGGCGGGGTTCATCGGCTCGCCGTCGATGAATTTCATCAACTGCAACCTGGCGATAGACGCCAATAACGAGGCATTCATCCCGATTGAAAATGCGGGCAATACGATGCGCCTGAAGTTGCCGTTCGACGCAGAGAAACTGCGGCCGTTTGCCGGCCGCGACCTGACCCTGGGCATACGCCCGGAGCAGATCACCGACGTCGGCAGCGCGCACGGCGACAGCGGCCAGGAATTGTCTTGCCTGATCAACCTGGTCGAACCTACCGGCCCGGATACGCTGCTGACCACCAAGCTGAACGGCGCAGCGGTAACTTGCCGCGCCCACCCGCGCGAAGCAGTGCAGCCGGGCCAGACCATGACCTTGTCGTTCAACCTGTCCAAGGCGGCGCTGTTCGATCCGGCCAGCGGCGAACGCATTATCTAGGCAATATCTCGCGATCCGGCAAAATCGGACAATTCGTTGTCCGATTATGCTGTGCATCGTCCCATCCTGCGCGACAGCCCCGCGCTTTGCTTCTATGCTAGGTGGACTGTAACAGTGAAATCGGGAGTGAAAGGCGCGGGCCCGGCGTGCAGGACAAGGCGCGAATAGCTTGAGATAGCTACCTATCTCAAGCTATTCGTAACACGGTCATGCGCGGCGAGCACGTGACAGGCACTTCTGATTTCACTGTTGCAGTTCACTAATTTCAGCAGGCGCCCATCCCGGGCCGCTTGCGATGACCATGGAGCAAGATATGCCGAACAGGGAAAGTGTAGAACGCCTGATACAGCTGGTGGAAAACGAGCAGACCGTACAGGCAATGCAGGAATTTTATGCCGACGAAGCGACGATGCAGGAAAACAACCAGCCACCCAGGGCCGGCTTGCCGCATTTGCTGGAACATGAGCAGCAGGTGCTGGGCAAATTCAAGGCTATCCATACGCAGCCGGTCGATGCGTTTTTCATCGATGGCGACCGGGTCGTGATCCACTGGATATTCGATTTCACTACCCACGATGGGCGCCGTTTCCGGCTGGACGAACTGGCTTACCAGACCTGGTCAGGCGACAAGATCGTCAGGGAGCGCTTTTACTATGACCCGGCGCCGCAGTGGATAAGCGGCTGAACTCAGTCACTGCCTCCGCTGCATCCACCGCTGCAGCTGGAGCCGCTGTCACCGGAGTTGCTGTCCGAACCGCCGCCTGAACTGTCGAAGCCGCTGCCGCTGTCGCTGCTGAAGTCGTAGCCGTTGCTGTCGCCAATACCGCCGGAAAAATCGCCGCCGCAATAGACGGTGCCGTCGCTATTTGTCCTCAGCACGCTGCAATCCGGTTCATAGCGGAAACCGTCGGCGAGATTCCATTTCCCATCCAAGGCAAACAACAGCGGCAGGCGGGTGGCCTGGCGCGGATTGATGTTCTCTTCCAGGCAGGCATACCACCAGGTGCGCCGCAGTCCGTCGTTATTGCGGCGGCTCTGCCCGAGCACCGCCGCCGGCGTATGGTGCATGAAGCGGCCGAAGGCCTTGCGGCAAAACAGCTCGTAGTTCTTCGTATACAAAATAAATTCGTGCCATAGATCATCCACCACCTGCGAAGGCATGGCGATATGCAGATAGCCGCTCTTCAGGTAAACCAGGAAATACTGGCGCAGCGCGCGCGCCACCAGTTGCCTGTCTTTTAACGACAACTCCGGCCTGAGCTTGACCAGCTTGTCCAGCAAACCCGGCGGAAACATATAGCTGCGGATATAGTCGGCGCGGGCGGCCCTGCGCCAGCGCGACCAGACACTGAGCAACAGGATACTAAGAATGATAATGACAACAAAAAAGAATGCGGGCATCTTGGGTGGCAATCAAATTTTTTTCTCCGGCATCTCAGGGAAAACCTCTTCCTGCGGCGCCGGAAAATGGAAACCGCAGGGTATCGCAATGCTAGTGTCCTGAGTTGGAAGTTCGTTGAAAATGAAAAATGATGCAATCAGTGTCAGGCTAGGCGCAACACGGAGCAAGGGTGGGCCCCTTGCGAGTATTTGCAACGCAGGTGCAACAGGGGTTTCGTGCAGCACCGCTGCGCGCCTGTGTAACGACCTTGCCTTGCAAGGCAAGGTTCCCGCCTATGATTTCATCTTTTTTCTTCGACGAATTTTTAACTCAGGACACTAATGTTATTCAATGAATAATAGCAACAAAGGGATTATGCACACAGGCAATTTTGCTCTACTATGGATGCACCAAGAACGTGAATTCATGCAATTCCTATATAAAAAATCGCCGTTGAAATAAACAGACAGCCGTGGTTTCTTCGAAATTTGATTGGCTTTCGATACTTTGTATTGCAAAGACTCTGGTACGGTAGTTGCTTGTATGCATCGTATGTGTTAGCCAAATATTTCCACGCGGCAAATCATATAGCTTAATTTACGTCGCACCACAGGGGAGAAACGCTATGGATCTGCGCAATCTGCGTATAGGGGTCAGGCTGGCAATCGGCTTTGGCGTGATACTGGCCATGCTGATCATCGTCCTGGCTGCCGACAGCGTCTTCAGTTCCAATAACCGTCGGCAGATGATCGCCGGGCTGGAGAAGGCCAACGCCAAGAGCGCGCAAGCGGCGGCGATGAAGAGCAGCTTGCTGGAAGGCGGCATCGCGATACGCAATATCGGCCTGCAAAATGAAATCAGCGAAATGAACAAGCAGCAGGCCATCGCCAAGGCGCAGCGCCATATCTTCCAGGGTGCGCGTGACAAGTTGCTGGCCGGCGGGCTTAGCGATGCGGAAAAGAAAGTCGTTACCGACATTAGCGCGCTGGAAGCGCAAATCGATGCGCCTTTCAAGGAAACCCTGCGTCTGATTACCGCGTTCAATAATGACGAAGCGGTAAAAGTCATCTCCACGCAGATAGAACCGCTATATCAAAAAACCCTGGTAGAACTGAACAAGCTGGTCGCCTTGCAGAATGATGCATCGCAGGAACTGGCCGGCCGCACCGAAGCCGCCGGCAAGCAGCTGACCTTTTCGTTGTTCGCAATCGGCGCCGTGGCGCTGGTCATAGGCGTGGCGTTCTCCATCTTCCTGACGCGCAGCATCACCAGCCCCTTGCGCGATGCGTTGACGATCGCCAAGCGGGTGGCGTCCGGCGAGCTGGCCTTCCGTGAAGCGATTACCGGCCGCGATGAAATCAGCGAATTGCTGAATGCGCTGAAAGACATGAATGACAGCCTGCATCGCATCGTCAGCGAAGTGCGGCTGGGCACGGATGCGATCGCTACCGCGTCCGGCGAGATCTCGGTCGGCAATGCCGACCTGTCGTCGCGCACTGAAACCCAGGCCGGCGCTCTGGAAGAAACCGCCAGCTCGATGGAAGAAATTACCGCTACCGTCAAGCACAATGCCGACAACGCCAGGCAGGCCAACCAACTGGTGGTGGCGGCCAGCAACCATGCAGTAAAGGGCGGCAAGGAAGTAGGGCAGGTAGTGGAAACCATGAGCTCGATCAGGGAAAGCTCGCGCAAGATCGTCGACATCATCGGCGTCATCGACAGCATTGCCTTCCAGACCAATATCCTGGCGCTGAATGCGGCGGTGGAAGCGGCACGGGCCGGCGAGCAGGGGCGCGGCTTTGCGGTGGTGGCCTCCGAGGTGCGCAACCTGGCGCAGCGCAGTGCCGGTGCGGCGAAAGAAATCAAGACGCTGATCAATGATTCGGTGGAGACCGTCAATTCCGGCGGCAAGCTGGTCGACGCGGCGGGCAAGACCATGGACGATATCGTCAGCTCGGTAAAACGGGTGGCGGAAATCATGGCCGAGATCACCGCGGCCGGCCAGGAGCAAAGCTCAGGCATAGAAGAAGTCAACCGCGCGATCACGCAGATGGATGAGATGACGCAGCAAAACGCGGCGCTGGTGGAGCAGGCCGCCGCAGCGGCGGAAAGCATGGAAGAACAGGCGGCCAACCTGGCGCAGACCGTGTCTGCATTCAAGCTGGATCACAGCTATGTACCGGCGCCGGCAGCGCCAAGCTACGACGAGCCGCCCGCCGGCATAATCGCGAAACCGGCGGCTTCCATCATTGCCAATGCCGGCAAACTGATACGCACGCTGAAGCTGGAAAAATCCTGAGTTCGCAATCCCCGGTAAATCCCGCTCAGGGATTGCCGGGGGCCTGCTCCAACATGCCGCACCACAGGCGCGCCATCTCGGCCGACCACTGCTGCAACCCCATCCCTTCCGGCTGCACCAGCAGCACATAGCGCCGCCCGCCCCAGGCAGCCAGCAGCAGCGCCTGCACGGTTGCGTCCGCAGGATGCCGTGGCATATCGGTACAGGCAGAAAACGCCGCCTGCCATTTCTGCAGCAGCTCCTGGTACACGCGGCTATGGTGCTTGGTTTCGGCGATCTGGTTTTCCAGCATCAGCATGTCGTGGTCGAAATAGGCCAGGCCGGCCTGCTGCGCGCCGCAGGTCAATGCCACCAGCCGCTGCACCCTTTGCCGCCAGTCCAGCCCTGGCGCTTCGATCACCTGTTGCTGCAGGCAATCCAGCAATTGCTCCACGCAATGCCGTACATAGCCTGACAGCACCGCTTGCTTGTTCGGGAAATAATCGTACAACGTGCCTACCGCAATCCCGGTCTCCAGCGCCAACGCGCGCGTAGTCACCCCGGCCCATCCCTGGGTTTGCCAAATCCGAACAAAGGCATCATAGATCGCCTGCATCGTAAACCTGGCCCTGGCCTGCGAAGGCCGCTTCAAGGGCTTGCTAGGCGTTGTTACGGTCGTTTTTGCCACTTCTTCCTCCGGTATTTCCCCGCCCACGGCCTTCGGCCGATTCCGAACCACGGCGCGCCGCGACAGGCTTACAGTGAGGGTTCGCCTGCGCTGCTTACACAGCTTGCACGCCACCCGCATTATCCAGCAACCAGCCATTTCATCAAGACCGAGGAGACACCATGAACAGCTATACACTGACCCAGCTGCTGACCGACAAGAGCGCGCTGGAGCAAAGCCGCATCACGCGCACCGAACAGAATGCCGCGCTGGCCGAGGGCGAGGTGCTGTTGAAAATCCGGCGCTGCGCGATCACCACCAACAATATCACGTACGCAGCCTTTGGCGATTCCATGCAGTACTGGCAATTTTTCCCCACCGGCATACAGGGCTGGGGCCATATGCCGGTGTGGGGCTTTGCCGACGTGGTCGCGTCAGCAGCCGACGGTGTCGCAGTCGGCGAACGCTTCTACGGTTATTTCCCGATTGCCAGCCATATCCGCATGGTAGCGGAAAGGGTCACCAAACGCGGTTTTTATGACGGCTCCGAACACCGGCGCGTGCTGGTATCCGCATATAACCAGTACACCCGTTGCAGCGCCGATCCGGTCTATACGGAAAAACTGGAAAATTACCAGATGCTGGTGCGGCCGCTATTCATCACATCCTTCATGCTGGCCGATTTCCTGCAAGACAATGCCTTCTTCGGCGCGCGCAGGCTGGTGGTTTCCAGCGCTTCCAGCAAGACCGCCTACGGCACCGCTTTCTGCCTGCGCGACTATCCGCAAGTGGAGCTGGTGGCGCTGACATCGGAACGCAATCGCGGCTTCGTCGAAGGTTTGGGCTGCTACCAGAAAACCGTCAGCTATGAAGAACTGGCCGGGCAGCCGGCCGACCAACCGACCATGTACGTCGATTTTTCCGGCGATGTCGCGTTGCGCGCGCGCATCCACCACCATTACGGCGAAGCGCTGGTCTACGATTGCTTCGCCGGTTCCGCGCAAAACACCGACGTGCCTAGCGAAGCGGAGCTGCCCGGCCCCAAGCCCGCGTTCTATTTTGCCCCCGTACAAATCCGCAAACGCAATGCCGACTGGGGGCCGGATGTCGTGAACCAACGCTTCAATGCGTCGCAATCGAGTTTCATACAGCACATCAGCGATCCGCAGCACCTGTGGATGAAAGTGGTGGAAGAACAGGGCTTCGCTGCGGCGCAAACCCTGATCAGGAATTTGCATGACGGCAAAGTTAATCCGCAACAAGGGTGCGTGATACGCCTCGATTAAGAATGCAGGTAAAAAACAGGGCGTCGTCAAGGCGCCCTGTCTCATTCAGGCAGGAGCATCTTAAAAAAATCAACAAATTTCTGCAAAGCTGAATCCGATCCACCGCTCCCCGCGTAAACCGTATGCAGACCGAACTATAAAAAATCTGTATCCGCTTTCCTACCCCGAGGAGTTGACCATGAGACCTTTCGCAACTGCACTACTCAAGAGAATATTGCTCGCTGCCATCACGACCAGTGCGACCAGCATACTGACGGCGCCGCCGGCACAGGCATCCAGCCACCGCGAAGCGCCGTTCCTGACGCGCCAGCCCAAGGTCGACGGCACCGATTTCTATATGTTCCGCAGCTATGAAACGGGGCGGTCCGCCTATACCACCATCATCGCCGACTATATCCCGCTGCAGAATCCCGGCGACGGCCCGAACTATTATGAGATGGACCCGGATGCGCTGTATGAAATCCATATCGACAACAACGGCGACGGCAAGGAAGACCTGACCTTCCAGTTCCGCTTCAGCAACCAGAACAAGGATACCCAGCTCAGCGTAGGCGGCAAGCAGGTTTCCATCCCGCTGGTGATCAACGGCGGTGCGATAGACAGTGTCAACCCGGCCGGCCTGAACGTGCGCGAAACCTACAGCATCACGCTGGTCAAGGGCGACCGCCGCACGGGCACCCGCAGCGCGGTCACCAATGCCAGCGGCGGCGGTACTACTTTCGACAAGCCTGTGGATAACATAGGCAACAAATCCATCCCCGACTACCCCGGCTATGCGGCCAAGCATGTGTACGGCATCAATATTCCCGGCTGCGGCACGCCGGGCAAGGTATTTGTCGGCCAGCGCAAGGATCCTTTCGTCGTCAACCTGGGCGAAACCTTCGACCTCATCAATATCCAGGCGCCGGCCACCGCCTTCGATCCGAATGCGGAAAAGGCCGGGCATGACGACCTCGCCAACAAGAATGTCACCGCGATAGAACTGGAAGTACCCACCGCCTGCCTGACCAATGGCAGCGAAACCGTGATCGGCGGCTGGACTACCGCCAGCGTCCGGCAGGGGCGCCTGATCAATCCTACCCCGAATACCGGCGCCGCATCCAAGGAAGGCGGCGCCTGGACCCAGGTATCGCGGCTCGGCATGCCATTGGTGAATGAGTTGGTGATAGGGTTGAAGGACAAGGACCAGTTCAACCACAGCAAACCCAGCAGCGACGCCCAATTCCTGACCTATGTCACCAATCCGACCTTGCCGGCGCTGGTGCAGCTATTGTTTGGCAGTGCCGGCGTCAAGGCGCCGACCAACTTCCCGCGCAACGACCTGGTGGCGGCCTTCCTGACCGGCGTCAAGGGCGTCAACCAGCCTGCCAACGTGGTGCCGTCTGAAATGCTGCGGCTGAATACCTCGGTCGCCGTCTCGGCCACGCAAAACCGGCTGGGCGTGATAGGCGGCGACAATGCCGGCTTCCCGAACGGCCGCCGGCCCGGCGATGACGTGGTGGATATTGCCTTGCGCGTGGTGATGGGCCGCCTGTGCATGCTCAGCATAGGCTGCGCGCCGGCCGACGCACCTTCCGGCAGCATAGACTTCACCGACGGCGCCTATCTGGATGCGAGTTTCTTCGACACTGCCTTCCCCTACCTGAAAACGCCTTTGGCCGGTTCGCTGAAGCACTAAACGGGAGAACAAAATGAAACTACCTCAAACTTCAGCCGCGCTTGCATCGCTAGCGCTGGCCATGGCCCTGGCCGGTTGCGGCGGCGGCAGCAGCTACGGCAGCTCTACCACGCCACCGCCGCCGGTGACCCCGCCGGTCAGCATGGTGGATGCGTTCTTCAGCGTGGTCGCCAGCCTGATAGGCGGCAGCGCCGAGACTACCGAGCCGCAAGCTATCGATAACGTCACGGTTACCGCGCCAGACAATACCGAACCGGCCACGCCTATCTGATTGCAAAGGATTGCAGGGCGGGCGCTCCGCTTGAGCCGGCGGAGCCTGTTTGCGGCCTGCTTGCGGCCTGTTTATGAAGAGGTTTTGCATGGATATCAGGATCATTTTTGCCGCAACAATGCTGGCCGGCGGGATCGCTGGCGCCAGCCCCTATCTTCCTGCCGACGGCAAGCAAATAGTGGAGCATCTGCCCAGCCGCAACGACCCGGCCCAGCGCGAGTTCCAGCGGCTGCGCAAATTGCTGGCCGCGCAGCCCGGCGATATCAATAGCGCAACCGAGCTGGCGCAAAAATATATCGATGCGGCCCGCAACGACGGCGATCCGCGTTACCTCGGCTATGCACAGGCCGTACTGGCGCCGTGGTGGGCGCAGGCCCGGCCGCCGCTGGCGGTACTGGTATTGCGCGCGACGCTGTTGCAGAGCAGCCACCAGTTTCCGGCGGCGCTGGCCGACCTGGGCCTGGTATTGAAACAGGATAGGGACAACGCCCAAGCCTGGCTGACCCGCGCCACGGTACTGCAAGTGCAGGGGCAATATGCGCAAGCGAAAAATAGCTGCATGCACCTGTATCCGCTGGCTCCGGAACTGGTCACGACGACCTGCCTCAGCAGTATCGCCAACCTGAATGGCGACGCCGCACAAAGCTATACACAGTTGGTTCAAGCCTACAAGAAAAATCCGGCCGCAGATACCGGCATCAGAATCTGGGTGTTGACGCTGCTGGCGGAGATGGCGGGCCGGCGCGGCGACGCCCGCACCGCCGAACTATGGTACCGGCAGGCAATGCAACTGGCGTCTCCTGACAGCTACCTGCTGGCTTCGTATGCCGACTTCTTGCTGGACCAGAAGCGTGCTACGGAAGTGCTGCCGCTATTAAAAGACAAGACCAGGGTGGATGCGCTGTTGCTGCGCTATGCGCTGGCGCTGCGGGCCCAGCGGGCGCCGGATGCCAGTGCGCAAAGCGAAGCGCTGGGCCGCCGCTTCGACGCGGCGATGATGCGCGGCGACACCGTGCACCAGCGCGAGCAGGCGCGCTATGAACTGCAGCTGAAAGGAAATGCGGCGGCAGCGCTCAGGCTGGCGCAATTGAACTGGGAAGTGCAAAAAGAAAGTGCCGACGCGCGCATCTACCTGGAAGCCGCTGTCGCCGCCGGCGACGCCAAGGCTGCGGCGCCGGTGCTGGCATGGATCAGGCAAAACGGCTTACAGGATGCGGCGCTGGCGCCGCTGATCGCCAGGCTCGATGCCAGCGGAGCGGCATGATGTTCAACAAGTTATTCACAGCCCTGTGCCCACTGTATCTATTACTGGCCTTGTCTGCCGGCCCCGCCCATGCGCACAAACCCAGCGACAGCTACCTGAGCCTGAATATCGGTCAACAGGCCGTGCACGGGCAATGGGATATCGCATTGCGCGACCTGGATTTTGCAATCGGCCTGGACCAGGACGGCAACGGCGAACTGAGCTGGGATGAGGTCCGCAGCAAACATGCGGACATCGCCGCCTACGCGCTGTCGCGTTTGTCGCTACAGGCGGACGGACAGCAATGCACGATCCAGGCCGGCCGGCAGTTGCTGGACGAGCATACCGACGGCGCCTACACGGTGCTGATGTTTGAAGCCGCCTGCCCCAGCATGGAGACACTGAGCGTGCAATACAGCCTGCTGTTCGACGTCGATCCGCAGCATAAGGGCTTGCTGAAGCTGGTTAACCGGCAAGGCATCGTCTCCACCGCGATCTTCAGTCCGGACACTGCAAGACAGCAGTTCAAACTGGTGGATACCGGCAAGCTGCAGCAATTCCTCGACTATGTAAAACACGGGGTCTGGCATATCTGGATAGGCTTCGACCATATCCTGTTCCTGCTGTCGCTATTGCTGCCGGCGGTATTGGTCACGCGCAACAGGAAATGGGAAGCCGGCACCAGCTTCAGGGCGTCCGCCATCGATGTGCTGAAGATAGTCACCGCGTTTACACTCGCGCATTCAATCACGCTGACGCTGGCGGCGCTGCAATACATCTCGCTGCCTTCGCGCTGGGTGGAGTCGGCGATAGCGGCATCGGTCATCGTGGCGGCGCTGAATAACCTGTATCCACTGTTCCGCGGCAGGCGCTGGATAGTCGCGTTTGCATTCGGCCTGATCCACGGCTTCGGCTTTGCCAGCGTATTGAGCGACCTCGGCTTGCCGCAAGCGGCATTGATACTGGCACTGCTGGGTTTCAACCTGGGCGTGGAAATCGGCCAGCTAAGCATAGTCGCGATCTTCCTGCCGCTGTCATATGCATTGCGCGGCACCTGGGCCTATCGCAGGCTGGTATTCAGCGCCGGTTCCACTGCCATCGTGATGATCGCTGCGGTGTGGCTGGTGGAAAGGGCATTCAACCTGCGTCTGATTACCGCTTAGGAAGCAAGGGGCTGGGCGTAACCGGTCAGCAGCGCGCGCTGCCAGTCCTTCCTGTTCCTGAGCAGCGCCGCGTCCGCCGCAGCGTGATAGTCGTAGGGAACGCTGTGCAGTGCAGCGCTCCATATGCCATTGTTGCCCTCTATGATGGCGTAGCGCGCGTCGGTAGTGCCGTTCTGCATCAGATGGGGGTAGGGGTGCTCGTCGTCATACGCCTGCAAGCCGACGCTGCCGGGATTCACGATCAGCGTGCCGTTGCTGGAGCGCACTGCGCGCGCGATGTGGGTATGGCCGCAGGCGACGACCCTGGCGCTGATGCTACCCAGCCTGGCGTCCACCTCGGCCGGCGACGCCAGCCTGACTGCTCCGGGTTCCACCGTTTCCAGGAAGTACACCAAGTCGGTAGTCGGGGTGCCGTGGCACAGGAACACTTCATCGTTCAGCCATAGCGTGCCCGGCAGGCTTTTCAGCCAGTCCAGGATATCCGGCGTCAGCGTGGACAGCGCATAGCCGTCCGATTCGCCACCGTGCCCCGGTTTGTATTCCAGGATCTGCCTTTCGTGGTTGCCGGCCAGTTGCGGCCAGTCCTGCTGCATCAGGAACTCTGCCGTTTCCCTTGGAAACAGCGGGCCGGACAGGCTGTCGCCCAGGTTGACGACGCGGTCCACCGCCCGCAGCGAAATATCCTGCAACACGGCTTGCAGCGCGGGTAGGTTGCCGTGGATATCGGACAGTAGTGCTATACGCATGATGACAAACCCGGTTTTATGTGAATAGGATCATTTTAGCTCTTTGTCCGCTTCCAGCACCGCACTCAGTTCCGCCGTCATTTGCTGTACCAGTTGCGGCTGTCCATGCATCGCCGCCGGCGTGTTTTGCAACTGGCTGACCCGCCATAGTCCGTCACGCCTATGGGCAACGATGGTCTGCACCGCATTCAGTGCCGGCTCCAACCCTGACTTGCCAGGCGGCACCATGCCGACTATCGCCTGCAGCAAGGCGACATCGGGCGTCAGGAAACGGATTTCTTTCAGCTTGTGCACAAAGGGCGGCGTAGCATGCTGCGCAAACATCTGTTGCAATACGGCGCTGATTTCCGCCTGGCCCGCCATCTGGCTGCCGTCAAAGCCTATGCTATTGCCGTTCGGCTCGAATTGCGCGGCCATCAGCACTGCGTCGCGCCGGTTCCAGCCGTCCAGCATGCGCCGATACAGTGCATAGACTTGCTCTTCACTTTTTTCCATCATGCCTCCTGCAGGAATACGACAGTGGACTGTAACAGTGAAATCGGGAGTGAAAGGCGCGTGCCCGGCGTGCAGGACAAGGCGCAACCAGGTCGAGATAGCAAGCTATCTCGACCTGGTTGTAACACAGTCATGCGCGGCGGGCACGTGACAGGCACTTCTGATTTCACTGTTACAGTTCACTAGGGATGGCCGGCGCCGCGCCGCAACGCGTCCAGGTCCGCTGCGACGATGTGCGGCAAGTTAGCTGAAATCTTTTCTATCGGCCAATCCCACCATGCCAGTTCTTGCAGCGCCTGCACCACGTCTTCCGGAAAACGCTGCCATATCACGCGCGCCGGATTGCCGCCAACGATCGCATAGGCGGGCACGTCGGCGGTCACGACCGAGCGCGCCGAGATGATCGCGCCATTGCCGATCTTGACGCCAGGCATCAGCAGCGCTTCATAGCCTATCCATACGTCATGCCCGACCACAGTATCGCCCTTGTACGGCAACTCGCTCGCTTGCGGCATCACTTGCTCCCAACCATTGCCGAAAATCTGGAACGGATAAGTGGAGAAGCCCGACATCTTGTGGTTGGCGCCGTTCATGATGAACTTGACGCCGCGCGCCAGTGCACAAAACTTGCCGATAATGAGTTTGTCGCCGATGAAGGGGAAGTGGTACAGCACATTCCTCTCGAAATTTTCCGAGTCGGCCGGATCATCGTAATAGCTATAGTCGCCAATGACAATGTTCGGATTGGACACCGTATTCTTGATATAGCATACCTGCGGAAATCCCGGCATGGGATGACTGGTGTGCGGACTGGGACCGTTCATAGGCTAGACTCATATGAATACAAGAGTCACCGATTGTAATCCCCACGTTACATACCGTCACCGAGTTTCCCCGGCGGCATCCTATAATCACAGTATATAAACCGTTTCCCGCGGAGGAAGTGATGCCATCCTTTTCCAACACACCGATGCGCAGCCTGGCGGCTGCGATGACGGCCTTGCTGCTTTCCGCCTGCGGCACTGCGCCGCTATCCTTCCTGGATGGCCGGCTGCAACCCAGTTCCCGCATGCAGCGCAATACCTATAGCGTCAGGGTGATCTCGGTAGACGGCGACTTTTCGCTGCAAAATCCGCGTTTGGTGGGCCCCGGCCTGCATACGCTGGTCGTGACTGCCGCTCCGGGGCGCGGCGCGCGCGATGTCGGCCAGCAAGCCTTCACCTTCAATGTCGAACCCTGCACCCGCTATTACCTGTCGGCCAAGCGCGAGTCGCCGATGAGCGCGAACTGGGATCTGGCGGTAGAGGAAAAAGAGCCGGTAAGCGGCTGCGATCCTGAAAAAGAATTAGCAAAAAGCAAAGCCGAAAAGGCTTCCCAGTTAAAATCCGGCTAGTCCGGCGCATAGAGCCCCGGCGAATAGCCGGGGTTTGCTGTTGTTTTTGCTGGGGACTGCCATTATTTTCCATCAGTCCTTGTTGTTCCTTTAGCCACTTCGGCCTTGCAAGGGTATAATTTTTGCATGAACAGAGTCGAAGCCTTCAAAAGCATAGCGGAACAGGCCAGCCGGGGAGAGTTGATCTTCCCGACGAATGTTGCCGCGTCGCTGAAAATCCAGAAAGTCATAGACGATCCCGATTGCAGCCTGGAGACCGCCAGCAAACTGGTGCTGACCGAGCCGCTATTGGCGGCCCGCGTCGTGTCCATCGCCAATTCAGTCGCCTACAACCGTTTTGGCGGCACTGTCAGCAACGTCCGCACCGCCATTCCGCTGCTGGGTTTCCGCACCCTGCATTCGATAGTCGCGGCAGTCGTAGTGCGCCAGATCAGCAGCATGATCATCGATCCTGCATTGAGCGCGAAGGCGCAAAAACTGTGGGAGCATACCGCCCATGTGGCGGCGCTGGCGCATGTGATTGCGCGCCGGGTCAGCAATGTGGATCCGGACACCGCGATGTTTGCCGGCGTCGTGCATGAAGTCAGCGGCTTTTACCTGCTGTCGCGCGCCGACCATTTCCCCGGTTTGCTGGACGGTGAACTGGAAGAGGCTGCGGCGACCTTTGAAGCGACGATAGGCCGCGCCGTGCTGACCAAGCTGATGATACCCAAGCCAGTCACGGCGGCGGTGGAATCGCTGTGGTACGGCTTGCGCGTGATGCCCCCGGAAACCCTGGGCGATACGCTGATACTCGCCAACGACCTGGCCAGGGTAGCTTCGCCGCTGGACCTGCGCTCGGCCGAGACGATACAGCAAAACGCGTCCGAGATTGATTTTGCGATCGGCGACGGCACGCTGGCCAGCATCCTGGAAGAATCCGCCGAAGAAGTGCGTTCGCTGACCGCCGCCTTGCTGGGCTGACTTTTACGCCATTACAACGTTGCAGCACCGCGCCATCATGGCGCCGTGCCTGCAAGTAAGCTAGCTGATTTCAAATTCTTCATCCACCGGCCTCTTTTGCGGGGCCTTGCGCGGCAATACCATGGTGAAACAGGTGCCGCGCCCGGCTTCGCTATTGACCCTGATACTGCCCCCCAGCACGCGGGTGACCAGGTTGTACACGATATTCAGGCCCAGCCCGCTGCCGCCGTGCCCCAGCTTGGTCGTAAAAAAGGGGTCGAAGATACGCGACAGGTTAGCCTGCGCTATCCCCTGCCCATTGTCCCTGAACAACAGCTCGATGTCCTCGTCCGACTCAGGATCGCCTGCGCCGGCGGCCAGGCTGACCTGCACCTCGCCGCCCACCAGGTCTTCAAATCCATGCGCGATCGCATTGGTAGTCAGGTTGGTGATGATCTGCACCAGCGGCCCGGGGTAGCTATCCATCAGCAGACCCGCCGGCAATGCATTGGTAAAGCGGCAGCCGGCCTTGTTCAGCATGGGGCTGAGCGCCACCTGGCTTTCATGCACGGTTTCCCTGAGGTCGAATACGCGGCGCTGGTCGGTACTCTGGTCCACCGCGATCTGCTTGAAGCTGTGCACCAGTTCGGCCGCCCGCTTCAGGTTGCGCTGCAGGATCTGGGTGCCGTCCCTGAGCGTATCCAGGAAATTATTCAGCACGCTGCGGCGCAAGCCGGTCTTCAATTGCTGTTCAAACTCGATCTGCTGGGTTTCCACGGTACTGGCGATCAGCACGCAATTGCCCAAGGGCGTATTCAGCTCGTGCGATACTCCCGCCACCAGCGCGCCCAGCGCGGACAATTTTTCACTCTGCACCAGTTGCGCCTGGGTTTCGCGCAGGCGCTGCAGGATGATCGCCATTTCTTCGTTGGCCTCTTCCAGCTCATGCGTGCGCACGATGATTTTATCTTCCAGGTCGCGATTGGCTTCTTCCAGCGTATTCCTGGCATCCAGCAACAGCAGGCGCATGTGCTCCTGGGCTTCGGTCAAATGCACGATCTCGCGAAAGCGGGCATCGACGCTGACCGGTTCGTCCAACTGCATATTGCCTATGCGGCGGCTCTCTTTTGCCAGTTGCTGCAAGGGTTGCCTGACGCGATGGACGATATGCTGCGCAACGAAGTAGCTGACCACCATCACCGCCAGCAAAGCCAGTAGCGCCGAATACACCAGGCGCCGCGATATCGTCGAAAAATCGGCCTCTGGAGCAATCGCCACGATCGCGAATGTCTGCTTGCCCACCTTTAGCGGCCGCACCGACCCTATCCAGCCGGCGCCGCTATCATCGTCGAAATGCAGCGCCGCCCGTCCGCCGCCTTCATTTTTCCAGATGTCCAGCGCTGCCTGTATCTTGCCCAAGCCTATATCCTGCGGCTTTTTCAGGATATTAGTGCGCAATGCATCGTCACCGGCAAAAGCCGGCAGATGCGGCAAGCCTATCACCTTGCCATCCTCGGTCAGCAAGGCGATGTAGCCTGATTCGCCTATGGGGATGGTGCGGGTCAGGCGCGAGATATCCGCCAGCGTCACGTCAAAATCGATCACATGGATAACCGTTGAATTGGGATTCTGCCAGCGGGCCGAAGCCGAGATCGCGACCGCCCCGGTCGACACCAGCACATACGGTTCCGACCAGACTATGTCTTCCGTCTGCTGCTTGGCGGACGCCGCCAGATACCAGGGGCGGATGCGCGGATCGTAGTCGCGCTCTTTCCATTCCGTGTCGGGGGGTAAACCGTCCTTCCAGTCCAGCCATTGCTGGCGCTTGCCCCATTCGTCAACGCGAGTCAGGCGGTTCTTCCAGCCGTTCGGCATATTGAGCAGCAGGATTTCTTCGCCATGCTGGTTGGCGGTAACGACCGAAGAAATAAACGGCGTATTCCGCACTACCGGCACCATCAGGTGATTAAAGCCGTCCAGGTCTTTTTCACTGTACAGGCCGGCGGCCCCCCAAGCCTGGCTTTGCCGCAAAATACGCTCGACCGGCCGGAACTGGGACTCCAGCAGGTTCTCGACCTTCTGGATAGCCTCTGCCTGCGTGGTTTCCGCCAACGCATCGACGATAGGCTGCTCGTGCAGGAAATAAAAAAGCGGCGCAATGATCGCCACCAACAGCAATACCAGACCAACGATCTGCAAGGTCAGTCGCCAGCTAAGGCTGGGCAAAGGCCTCTGTCGTTTTAACAACATCCCGATCCCTTTCCAAATGATCTGGCCGAAAATACCCGGGCGGATTTTCAAAGATGCGTTCGCGAACTGCGAGTCAATACTATGCTACAGAACGGCAGTATGGGAAAGGCAAGATTGTAGATATGGGGGAAACAAATGCAAAATGTAGTATTGGCCGGCAGAAGGCAGGCAAACGCGGCCGCCGGTAACCGTCAAGGCCTAATAATGCGGCGGCCTCTCGTCCGCCACGCGTTGCCCGGCGGAACTGGCGGCCAGCGCGGCCATATCCTTCAGCCGCCCGGCCAGCGCCAGGCATAGCGCTTCCAGTTCATCCAGCTTTTTTTGCTGGCGATACACAGTCTGGTTCAGGTTTTCCAGCAAATCCTCTTGTTGGGCAATCTTGATTTCCATATTGACCAGACGCTCTTCTTCTTGATGATTCAATTCTTGTTCTCCAACTTGGTATTAGCCTTATACCAGCGCAATATACCGGACGAATACATAGGATAGTAGCAAAAAACGATACCGACGATGAACGTAGTCGCGGGATTGATACCAAAGCCATTCATGTGGGACTCCTGCATGCCGCCCGCGCTATAGATCTGCACGAAGCGGTAGGCGATGCGGCCGGCGAACAGGCTCATCAGGCCCAGGCCCATGTACAGGTTGGGGGTGTATGACAAACCCTCCGGACCGGACTCGTAGCTGGTCAGCTTCAAACCCCAGAATGCCAGCGCCAACCCGAGCACGCCGCCGGCCAGCAGGCATTCGAAGGACAGCGTGTCCCGCAATGCTCCCACGCCCACCAGGATAAACAGCAGCGGAAACAACAACATCGACGCCCACAGCTTCCCCACCCGCGGAGTTTGCTTGCCGACCAGCTTGCGATAGCGCGAATACAGGCGCCATCCCAACAGCGGCACCAGGACGACCGGCAATAATGAGGATACAACCATGAAAGCTCCTATGTGGAAATGCGGCAAAAATGCCGCCGGATAGACGGGCCGATGCGGCCAGCGAGCATCTTAGCAGATGGCCCGGGGAATACTGCGGAATTCGGTACGGCAGCGGATGTATGGCTGGATAATAAGCACTGGTGGCGGCGCTGAGCCCGTGCTTCTTCCTGTCTGCTTCTCCATGCCCAGTCGGTCTCGTGAACCGGCTGCTGCGGCGCCTGGCGCCCGGCAATGATGGAGTAAGTTGCGTTGCTGCTGGATGTTGTTGCTGCTTATTGCTGTTTATCGCTGCTATGGCCAAGTCTTGAATCACAAAAACGGATTACATTTGCATTGCTTGCGGCTTAGCCGGCTTTACGTGCAGTGCGTACAGCCTGCCTGGCGATGGTATTTTGCAGGCGCAGGTCCTCTTCCAGCATCGCCTGTTTTTGTTCTGCAGTCAGACGCTTGGCGGCGATCACCACAGTTTGCACATAGCCTTCCTGCTGCATGTCGTAGGCCAGTTTTTCATCTGCGCTCATGCGTTTGGCAGTGATGGTGACGGTAGGGATCTGCTCGGCAGCGGCTTGTACGCTGGCGGCATTATGGAAAGCACAGCCGGCGGCAAACACCGCACCGGCCAGCGCGCCGGCGAGGACAGTGAGCACTTGAAATTTGTTGGCGGTTTTCATTTTTGTTTCCTCTGGTTTGGTTTTGTTTCGGTTGATGCAGCCCATGTCTGTGCTGCGATGGTGTCACTTTAGGCAAAGCCGCCGCCGGCCGCCAGCGACATGCGATGAAATGCAAAAATGCGGGGATGAAGACTGAAAATGGCGCGCCAGAGCGTGGCGGCGACAATACCAGCGGCATAGTCAAAGGGCTGTGGTATGACGGGAAGGAGGTCGGGATCAGGCCTGTCCCGCACGCGCCAGACGCGCGCAGAAAAATCCGGGGCGCGCTACCTGCGACTGGTATCAGGCCGTATATCCCAGGGGCAAAAACCTGTTGACCGTGGGCCGCTATGCCAGCATGCTTTTGTACCCGGAAACGACATTGCATGAAAGCAGGCCAGATGGCGAACAGCAAAAGAGGCAAACACGGAATAGCCAGCAAATTGGCCGGCATCCTGGCGGGCGCCGCCGTCACATGGGCAAACCTGCCGACCCAGGTCATGGCCGCGCCGGCACAACCCTCCGCCCATGTGGTGATCGGCTATTACCTGCTGGAAAACGAGCAGATCAATCACTATACCGATGACACTGTCCCGTTCCCGATCTCGCGGATCACGCCGGAAAAAGCGATGATGTTGACGCACATCAACTACTCGTTCCAAAACCTGGATCAGGCCGGCCGCTGCGGGCTGGCAGCCGGCGTCGATCCGGTCAAGGCAGCCGAGGTATTCGGCAAGCTGACGGCGCTGAAAAAATACAATCCCAATCTGCGCATCCTGTTTTCACTGGGCGGCTGGGCGTATACCAACGACGACAGCCCCACCGCGCAACGCTATCGTGTCGCGGCGGCGACACCTGCCGGGCGCAGGGCCATGGCGAGCTCTTGTATCGCTTTCATGAAACGCTACGGCTTCGACGGCATGGACATAGACTGGGAATACCCGCGCAAGGAAGACGCGAATAATTTTGTCGCGCTGCTGACAGAGCTGCGCCGGCGGCTGGATGCCGAAAACCGCCGACGGAAATTGCAGCATGAACTCAGCTACCAGCTGACGATAGCCGGCGCCGGCGGCGCCTTCAATTTGTCGCGCTACTACCTGCAATTGCAGCAGATCGCCGGCCAGGTGGATTACATCAACCTGATGAGCTATGACCTGAACGGCGCATGGCAGCCGCGCACCGACCATAACGCCCACCTGTTCGGCGACAGCCGCGAGTCCAGGTACGACAATCCCCTGCGTGAATTGCCGTTCCATCCCGCGCTATCGAAGGAAGAGCGGCAGCGCCGCTTTCCATCGCCGTTTGCGCTGACAGTCGATGCAGCGGTACAGCAATACCTGCAGGCCGGCGTGCCGGCGTCCAAGATCGTGCTGGGCCTGCCTTTTTACGGGCGCGCCTATTTCGCCGTCGGCAGCGCCAACCACGGACTGTACCAGGCTTTTACCACGCCGGCCGGCGACGACTACCATGGAGACCCGGATTTGCTGTACGGCTGCGACGCCTGCGCGCTGCGCGGCGATCCGCGCAGCGCCGGCTATGACGACATAGCCAGGCTGCAGGCTGCAGACCTGGGCTATCAGCGTTATTTCAGCGCCGACAGCAAAGTGCCGTGGCTGTATAACGCCGACAAAAAAATTTTTGTCAGCTACGACGATGAAGAATCCTTCCGCTACAAGAGCAAGTACCTGAAGCAGCAGGGCCTGGCCGGCGCGATGTTCTGGCACCTGGGCCAGGATGACGCCGGCGGCACCTTGCTGCGCACTTTGCACCGGAGCTTGAATGATGCCGGCTATTGCGACGCAGAGCTGGACTTGAGTGCGGGCCTGCACTACGAAACCGGCCTGCAGAAGGCAAACGTCGCGGCCGTGACTGACGGCTGCAAACCCAGATAAAGCGACAGGGCTTCAGGCGTAGCTGTCTATCCTGGTGCTGCCATTGCTGGTACCGCTGGCAGCGGAATAGGCACCGGCCAGCCTAGTCTGCTGTTGCTGCGCCTGTTGCTGCTGTAGCTCCGCCATTGCCTGCTGTTCCATCTGCCGCGCTTGCGCTGCAACTGCCAGGTCAGGGCCGGAAGGATCGGCCGGAGCCAGCGCCGCCGCCTGTATGGTTTTGGCGCGGGCTATCGTGTCTTCCGGCGTGCGCCCCGGCGAGACATCGATATGCACTTCGCCGCCGACCGCATAGCTGACTCCATCCGGGCCTTTTTCAAAGGAATAAGACGGACCGCTGGTGGCCAGACCGCCCGCTGCGGCAAGATGGGCTTGCTCATGGTCCTTGACCTGGCGGTCGCGCGCCTGCAATTTGCGCAGCAGGGCCAGGGCCTCATCGCTGAGCTGCACAGTTGCACCGGATGATTTGGCGGCGCCGGGGGATTTACTGTCGCCGCTGGTGGAAGCGGCCCCGGTCTTATTGCTCGCAGGCAAGGCTCCCGGCGCCTTCGCGGCTGCACTGGCATCGACGCCTGCGCCCGCGCCGAGTGCCGGCTGGCCGGCGATAGCACTGGCGGAAGTCGTCACGGAGGCAGAAACCGTCAGGTTCATGGCAAACAGAAACGTGGGGTAGAAGCCCTCATATTAGTGCGCCGCCTGCAAGATGGAAAGGCAGTGTCCGCCTATTATTACAATTTGTTTCCAATGATCACTATTAACGGCATTTTAGAAGCTTTAGCCGCTAAATGATGTTCTTTTCCAGCAACGGCCGCTTATCCAGCAGGCGTTGCGCCGACAGCGGCGACAAGTCCAGGCTGGTATAAGCACCATCGGCTATCCATTCCGCCAGCCCGCGCCCTACCGCAGGGGATTGCTGCAAACCGTGGCCGCTGAAGCCATTTGCCAGCAGCAGGTTGGACAGCAGCGGATGCGGCCCCAGGATCGCATTCTGGTCGAAGCTATTGTATTCATAGTAGCCGGCCCACGCGCGCTGCATGCGGATCGCCTCAAAACCCGGCACGCGCTGCGCCAGCACCGGCCAGGCCAGGTCGAACAGTTCATAATCCACCTCCAGCGGCAGGTCATTGCCGTCCTGTGGCGGCGGCAGGCCGCAGATCCAGTAGGCGCCCTCGGCGCGGAACCATAAGCCGCTGGGGTCGATGACCAAAGGGCAGCCCGGAGTCTGCGCCGGGCTGGAAAACACGAATACGCAACGCTTGCGTCCATACACCGGCAAATCAAAACCTGTATCCGCCAGCAGTGGCCGGGCCCAGGCGCCAGCGGCATTCACGGCCCAGTCGCAAGCCAGTTCTGAACCGTCATCCAGGCGCACCGCGCTGACCTTGTTGCCGCGGCGGACCAGCGAGCTCGCCTGCGCCGCGACATATTGCACGCCCAGGCTGCGGGCCTTGCGGCGAAAGGCCATCAGCAGGCCGTAGCCGTCAAACCAGCCTTCGCCGGACAAGCCCAGTGAAGCCAGCGCCAGGTCGGCCGTATCCAGCCATGGAAACCTGGCTTGCAGGGCTGCAGGCTCAAGCAGGGCGACGTCGACGCCATGCTGCTTTTGGATTGTGTGGTTGTCGCGCAAGATCCGTTCGCCGGCTGCGGTCGCCAGGTACAGGTAGCCGTTTTCGGTCAAAGCCAGATCCGGCGTTTCGCCATCCACCGCCAGATGCTGCGGCAGCTCGCGCAGGAAACGGATGCCGAACTGCGACATCGCGATATTCACCGGCGTGGAAAATTGCTGGCGTATCGAACTGGCGGACAGCGCCGACGAAGCCTGCGCATAGGACGGGTCGCGCTCAATGACCGTTATCTTGCCCTTGAAACGCGGATGCGCCGCCAGGAAGTAGGCGATCGCGCTGCCGATGGCGCCGCCGCCGATGATGATGACCTGATTTTTCTGCATGCCGTGCTGCTCCTTCAAACCTAGTGAACTGTTATAGTCCACTGATAGATATGGCGACATGTTAGCGACTCGCGCAAAACTTGTACAATCGATGCAAAACGGCGCAACGATGAATAACGACCAAGCGAACCAGGGGGACAAGTATGGCTGTAATAGGACCACAAGTAAGCCTGCACCAAGCGGCCTACGTACACGGCACCGCACACCTGTACGGCAAGATCAGCGTCGGTGAGGGCGCATCGATATGGATCAATGTCGCCGCCCGCGCCGAGCACCAGGAAATCGTGATCGGCGCCTATACCAATATCCAGGATTTCGTGATGCTGCATATCGGCGACCAGACGCCGACCATCATAGGCAGCCATTGCTCCATCACCCACCATTGCACGATACACGGCTGCACGATAGGCGACAACTGCCTGATAGGCATCAATTCCACCATCATGGACGGCTGCGTGATCGGCGATAACTGTATCGTCGCCGGCCATACTTTCCTGAAAGAGGGCACGGTCATCCCGCCGAATTCCATCGTGATGGGGGCACCGGGAAAAGTGATGCACACGCAAAACAATTATGTGCGCAACCGCCTGAATGCCTACCTGTATTACAAGAACGCGCTGGCCTTTGCGCAACAGAACTACCGCGCCTGGGAGGGGCCGGAATTCCCGCAAGACATCATGCGGGAAATGGCCAGGCTGCAGGCAGAGCTGGAACAGCAAGACGCCCCGAACTGAAAGCCAGGCATCCATGCAAAGCACCAGCCAGCGCCCGCTGGCCCTGGCAGTCAGGGCTGAACTGTTCAGCCATCTGGCCGCGCTGGAAAAAGCCGGGCTGCCGACCGACAAGGCATACAGCCTGTTGAAATTTGCGCCTGCCGCCCAACAGCGCGTAGACCTGGCCCGCAAGCTGATGAAACGCGGCCTGGATCCGGCCAGCGCCGGTGACGGCGCCGGCCTGTTCACGCCCATCGAAGTCAGCCTGCTGCGCGCGGCGCTGGCGGCAGGCAGCCCGGCGCCTGTGTACAAGCGGCTGGCCGATGCTTACAGCTACCGGCTGAATCTGGAAAAAGTGGTGAAATCGCGGCTGATGCTGCCTGCGTTTATCCTGGTGCTTGCGCTGCTGGTGCAGCCGCTGCCCCGACTCATTGCGGGCTCGCTGAGCGGCCTCGGCTACCTGAAGAGCTGCCTGCAGCCGCTGCTGATCCTGGGCCTGCTGGTTTTCCTCTATCTGCAGCTGCGCGACTGGCGGCAACGCGGCGGCCCGAGCGCGCTCCGCTTGCGCGTGGATCACTTGCTGCCGGGCTTGCCGGTATTCGGCGGCATGCACATCCGGAGCAATGCGCGCGATTTCTTTGAGAATCTCGGCATGCTGCTGGAAGCCGGCCTGCCGATGTTCGAAGCCTTACCGAAGGCCAGCGCCGCGACCGATAACTATATGATCCGCGCCGAATATGAAAAGCTGCTGCCGCGCATGCAAAATGGCGCTACGCTGGCGCAGGTGCTGACCGGTATCCGCTATCTCGGAAGCAATCACGTCGCGGGCTATATCCAGACCGGTGAGGCCAGCGGCAGCCTGCCCGAAATGCTGCTGCGTTACGCCAAAGGCGAAAGCGAGGCGCTGGACCATTTCCAGCAACAGCTGGCCGACTGGCTGCCGCGCCTGATCTACAGCGCAGTGGCGGTATGGATGGCTTACGGCATATTAAGCAGCGCTGTATTCCGCCCGCCGGCGTTGTAAGGATGCCCACGCTCATGCTTGCCGCATGGCTATTTGAACAAAATTCTGTCAGACTGACATGGACGAAAAAGCAGGTACTCGCAACCCGCAAGAGCCTGGCATCGAACCTTGGGAGACACTGTGCGCAAAGCACTGAATAATTTGCTGAAACGCTGGTTTACCCAGGCTGAAACGGCGCCGCTGAAAGCCGGCACCGCCAGCGCCGAAACCGAGCCGGCGGCATCGGAAACCCCTGCCGCAGTGCCGGCGCCGCCTGCAGAAAAAGCTGCACTCAGCGTCCCAGAAACAAAATTGGTTGCTGATGAGCAAGAAATTTTTGTCGCATGGAAACCGCAAGTAGCGGTAGATGCGACTTTCTTCGACTGGCTGATGGGCTATCCGGGCGAAGGCAACAGCCTGGAAGCCGAGCAAAAAATCCTGCAGGCCCTGTTTGCATTGCTGGCCTCGGATTTGAATGATGCGGTGGTAGTGCCGCGCGTCCCCACCGTGATACCACAATTGCTGAACAGCCTGCGCAACAAGAGTGTATCGGCCGGAGAACTGGCCCAGCATATCGTCAAGGATGTGGTGCTGGTCGGCGAACTGATCAATGCGGTCAACAGCTCGCTATACAACCCTGCCGACCGCATCAACAGCCTGGACAAGGCGATCATGATATTGGGCGAAGACGGCTTGCGCCTGCTGATTGCCAAGGTCGCGTTCCGCCCCATCATCAACCTGAACTCGGGGCAATACACCCGCCGCGCTGCGCCGCATATCTGGAACCAGTCAGAAAAATGCGCGATCGCCTGCCATCACCTGGCCGGCAAGCTGGATCCTTTCCAGGCTTTCCTGACCGGGCTGATGAAAAACGTCGGCCTGATCATCGCGTTCCGCTTGCTGGACCAGGTCTGTGAAGAACCAAGGTTCAGGTACTCGCGCAGTTTTGCGCTGGCTTTCACGTCCGCCGCCGCGACCTTGTCCTACCGTGTCGCGCAGCGCTGGGGCTTCCCGCCGGAAGTCGTGCAGGCGCTGCAACAGCAGGCCGGCGGCAGCAAGGCGCCGAACTGGACGCCGCTGGGACATCTATTGCACACCGCCGACCTGCTGAGCAAGATGCGGGTGCTGGTCAACCGCAACCAGCTGAAATCCGGCGACGAAAGACTGATGGTGGGCCTGAATCCGCAGGCTATCGCCTGTTTCAACAGCCTCAATGAAATCAATCTGTATGAGCAGGGCGGATCGGGCAAGACGCTGCTAACGGAATGAGTTTCCATTTGGTAGCACGCCTTCAAACCAATTAATACAATATTAAAATGAGATTCGAATGAGGTTCAAGGGTAGACGGAATGGGACTCAACAATAGACAAAGCCAGTGCTGTTGCCAACACTGGCTTTTTATTTTATCGCATCGCACTATTTGTTTGATGCTTTACTGGTCAAATCTGAGTGCGTTTCAACAGTTGGGAGTTTATCTTGAAAAACACATTTAGTAGTGTCGCATTATCCTTCGCGTTTTTGTCGCTCCCGCAAGTTGTATTTGCAGTGAACGATCCTATTTTCCCAGAGATCAACTCAGGTGAAACGAAGATAACTCATCTTCCTGCAATCGGGATTGACGCTGTCTCTGAGCTTGGTGACACGATGATCTCCACCTATTTCACGTCTAAGAATTATCAATTGAAAATTCAGGATGACGTTCGCTGCAAAGCACCCGGAGCTCCGGGTGAATGGTTTTTCTACAAAGGAAACAGAGTTGTATTTGAAAAACAATCGAAGTATGGCGCGCAATACAAAATGTTTGGCGCAAAATTCAAAATGTTTGGGGCGTTAGTCGATGCAGATGTGGCAAAGATTTTAATCTCTGCTGATGATCCGAGAAATCCGAAAATTATGCTTGATCAAACTTTTTCAACTGAGATTTTTGTGTGTGAAAATTTAACTGTTGGTGTGGAAGAAGTTAATACAGTAGGGTTTGATGAACTTAAGAGAGAGCTTATTTATACAGGGGTTTCAAAAAATGTCATATCAATCACGTACAGGGAATTTAAACGTGACATGGCACGCCCAGCATTTACTCAAGATTTGAAATTTGATTTGGGCGAGGGCGATTTAATTGGATTTAAAGGCTCTCGCTTTAAAGTGATTAGCGCAAATAATATCGAGATTAAGTACCAAGTTGTCAAGCCGCTAGATTAGCAAGACACGCAGCACCAGAAAGGCGAATGAATATCTCTTAAAATATTGATTATTCGTCGATTTCACTGAGGGGTGGCTCGGACAGTTTAGACAGCAAAGCCGCGGTCGTTAAGTGTTAAACTGCAATGCAGTGTTATCCACGGCGCCGCTCGCTGCCCATGTGTAGGGCACGAGCGTGCGGCGCGGCTTTGCCGCCCTTGCCCCTGCTCCGAGGCGTTTCTAGAAAATTGATGCCTCATGGGAATCCACCCAGATACCCATTGAAAAATCACAGTGAAATTGACGAAGAACCATTTATTTAGGGCTGCTACGTAACAGGAAGTAATAAATCCTAAGCCCAGGCGTTATACGAGCCGAATGCCCACACATAGCCTTCCGGATCGCGGCAACAATAGCCGCGTCCGCCATACGGCTTGTCTTCCAGCGCGATCAGTATCTCGGCGCCATGTTTTACCGCATTGACATAGTGCGCATCCACTTCCTGCACATAGACGATGATTTCACCGGTGGCTGCGCCACCGGCGTCGCGCGGCGAGCGGCACATGTCTGGAAAGGGGTAGCCTTCGGCCGAAGACAGCATCACGCCGCCATTGCCGAACACTAGGTGGGCATGGGTGACCAGGCCGTCTTCGCCGGCCACCACCAGCCTGGCTTCGAAACCGAATACCCGGCACAGCCATTCAATGGCAGCCTTGGCTTCGTGATACAACAAACCGGGAGTAACGCTGGGAGGGCCGGAATTCATTGCAATCTCTCCTTGAACATAGGGCTTCCTATAGTATAGGCAGGAATATCCTAAGCGTCAGCAATGCCGCTGCCACGCCCAAAGAGAGAAAGAGGGGGAAACGGCCGGGCGGACTACCAGGCCTTAGCCCCTGGCTACGCTCTGGCTATTCTTGGCGACAACCTTCTCCGCCGCACTCTGGATATGGCCCTTCAACTCGACATCGTTGATACCATTCGCCAATTCCTTCACGGCCAGGCCGATCAGTAGTTGGTTCACCGGCATCCTGCCCCATTCGGGGTCTTCCCAGTGGCCGTGAGAGTAGAACTCATTTCATAAATATCAGTAAGATGCATTTGCCCCCTGGATCGGGATTCCGGCCATTTGGGATACCCAGTACGGGGGCAAACCCTTCGGGAACGGCCTATTTGGGCGCATCGCGTTGTTGCGACGCTAGCAAAGGGAACCACCCTTTGTGTGGGGCGAGGAACACCCGCTTGCAAGCGGGTGCCGTTGCGCAGGCAGATAGCTTTGCTATCTGAAATCCCTGTTTCACCGCCTAGCGCTGCATCCCAACTAGACTCGTTTGCACTCACCACTATTTATGAAATGAGTTCTAGTTGGTGATATGCAGGATGAAATCCCTTGCCGCTTTCGATAACATGGCATGCTCCTCAAAATACATTGCGGGTTGCGTTTGCTGGACGTCCTGCCGCAGCAACCCGGCGCGGCAGAAAAGAAGCTGACCTGGAGAGTCGCACAGGCTGCACGGAAAAAGATGTGGAGTCGGAAGACGATGGAAAACATTTCCGGGCATGCGGGCGCGCAGCCGGTACCGCCAGAAATTAACAATTAGATATTATTCTTTTGTTAATCAAAGATAGGCGACAAACCGTGGAATGTCAAAATTTTATGATGAAATTGCTATTGAGAATAGTTGCCGGTGCGGGCTGAAAGCCAAGCTGGCGTATATGCCCTATATGTGATCAGCGGCTGTGCGCCGCGGCAAACACTGCATGAAATGCGTTTGCCGGCAATCAAACAAAGTGCAGGAAATCTTGCTGATAAAACCGGTATTGCGAAGTTACGGATATTACAGATTACAGATGCGGTCATGCTCTCCCAGGCATCTGCCTGCAGGACTGCATCAAGCTGCAGGCTGGACTTTATGCGCTGCGCTGGCCTGGATATGCATGTCTTCTTGCAGCATCGCCAGTTTTTGTTCCGCTGTCAGGCGCTTGGCGGCGATCACGACTGTCTGTGCGCTGGCATTCGCGGTATCGAAAGCGATTTTTTCATCGGTTGTCATGCGCTTGGCAGTGATGGTGACGGTTTGCACGGCACTGGCGGCGACTTGCTGCTGCGCTGCGCTCTGGAAAGCGCAACCGCTGGCGAATACAGCTGCAAGCAATGCTGTTGCGACGATGACGCTGGATTTGAAGGTGTTTGCTGTTTTCATTTTGTTTTCCTCTATCGCTTGTTGGTCTGGGGTTGTGTGTTCGGCTTATTTCTAAACTGCTTGTCGTTTGCCGATGTATGCACTGTAGACAAAGCCCTGCCGGCATGCGAGCGGCTTGCGACGAAATGCATAAACGCGGGATCAAACGACAAAAAATGTGGACTGGAATAAATTGGCTGCATGACAAACCCGGGCCCGCAAAGCCGGTTTGACGCTGGAATCCGGGAGCATCAGCGTACAATACGGCTTTACGCTGCCAGCCCTCCCGCACCATGACCATCCTGCTGTCCACCCTGAACGCCCGCTACGCCCATGCTTCGCTGGGTTTGCGTTATCTGCTTGCTAATATGGGGGATTTGCAGCCGGAAACCCTCCTGCAGGAATTCGTAATCGGCGCCAAGACCACCGATATGGTCGAAAAACTGCTGTCGCACCAGGTTGCCGGCGAAAAACTGATAGTCGGTTTCGGCGTGTATATCTGGAATATAGAAGAGACCACCAAGCTGGTGGCGGTGCTGAAACAGGTGGCGCCGCAAGTCGTCATCGTGCTGGGCGGGCCGGAAGTCTCCTACGAAACCCAGGAGCAGCAGATCGTCAAGCTGGCCGATTATGTGATCACCGGCTGGGGCGACGTCAGTTTTCCCGAGCTTTGCCGGCAGATATTGCACGGCCCCCAGCCACTGATGAAAATCCACGCCGGGGTACAGCCGCCGATGGCGCAGATCAAGCTGCCTTACGATTTGTACACAGACGACGATATCAAGAACCGCACGCTGTATGTGGAAGCCTCGCGCGGCTGTCCGTTCAAGTGCGAGTTCTGCCTGTCGGCGCTGGACAAGACCGCCTGGCCTTTCGATATCGACCTGTTCCTGGCCGAGATGGAGGGCCTGCATGCGCGCGGCGCCAGGCTGTTCAAGTTCGTCGACCGCACCTTCAACCTGAATATCAAGACCAGCCTGAAGATCATGCAATTCTTCCTGGACAAGCTGGCAGCCAATCCGGAAGATCCGGTGTTCGCCCATTTCGAAGTCGTGCCCGACCATTTGCCGGATGCGCTGAAAGAGGGCATACAGAAATTCCCGCCCGGCACGCTGCAGTTCGAGCTCGGCATACAGAGCTTCAATCCCGAAGTGCAGGCCTTGATCAGCCGCAAGCAGAATAACGACAAGGCGGCTGAAAACATACGCTGGCTGTGCGAACACTCGGCAGCGCACCTGCACGTGGACCTGATCGCCGGCCTGCCGGGCGAGACGGTAGACAGCTTTGCGCTCGGCTTTAACCGGCTGTACGCGCTGAAACCGCATGAGATACAGTTCGGCATCCTGAAGCGCCTGCGCGGCACGCCCATCATCCGCCACACGCAAGAACACGGCCTGGTGTTCGACCCGCATCCCCCGTATACGATACTGGCCAACAAGCAGATAGATTTTGCGACGATGCAGCGGCTGGTGCGCTTTGCCCGCTACTGGGACCTGGTCGCCAACTCGGGACGCTTCGCGCATACGCTGCCGGTGATCCTCGGCGATACACCGTTTGAACATTTCATGGCGCTGTCCGACTGGCTATATGCGAGGACCGACGCCACCCACAGGATCGCGCTGGAGCGGCTGGCGGCGCTGGTGGCGGAATGGCTGTCCACCTGCAGAGGTATGGACCTGGAGCAGGTGAAGTCCATGCTGAAGACCGACTATGCGGGACAGGCTATCCACCAGCACGGCCCCGACAAGTCGGCCGGCAAGGGCAGCGAGCAAGGCCGCACCGCAACTACGGCGACATCAACACCGTCGCGGCAGGCGAGGCATCTGGCAGCCTAGTCGAGCTATTTCTTTGGAAACAGTATCCTGTCGAATTCGCCGGATTTCCGGCCATTGACGATCACCTGGTTCAGCCTGGTTATCAAGCCGTCGTCCTTGGCCGGGGCAATCGCAAAATGCAGTTCGTCCACCAGCAGCGGCTTGCGCTGAACACTGACGCTGGCGGCGGACAACATCGGCAGATCGCGTATCTGTTCATGCAGCATGCGGTTCAGCCGGCCTTCCACTTCTTCCGCCAGCGGATGACGGTCGCCGATCAGCATCACATCCATGCGGCCGCTGAGCAATTTTTTCAGGCGCACCGCGTCCGAACTGACGTCTTCCTCTACCCGGAATAGCCTGTTTCTCTGGCTGTCGAATTCGTCGCCATAGCTGGCGCCGCGCACTACGCCTACGGTCTTGCCCCGCAGGTCGCTCATCGCAGTAAACCGGAAGCCGCTGTCGCTACGCGTCACCAGCCACACATAGTTGGCGTACACGGGCTCGGAAAAGCGAAACATTCGCAACCGCTCGCTGGTCTTGCTGAGGCCAAACACCAAGCCTTCGCCGGCCCTGGCATTGGAGATCACACGATTCCATGGATAGCGGCGTATGTCGAAACTGATGTCCAGTTCGCGCTCTATATAGGCCAGCAAATTGCGCACTTCTTGCTGGATAGGCAGCAATTCACCGTTCTCGCCGCGCGCTTCCCTGATCAGCAAGGGTACGCTGGCAACCGCCGCAATGGCGGAGCAAGACAGGCAAACAGAGACCAGTAGCGTGCAGCCCAGGACAGGGAAGAGCAGTGCGCGCCGCCATTTGTTTGCTGGGAAAATAGGCATCGCGCCACGCTTTCATTTTTGCTCTTGCCAGACCCGCAGCAGGCTCTGCGCGTTCGGTTGCAATTCTTGCGCCGCTATTTCTTTTTTCCGGTGGAAAATCATCAGCGCATACACGCTCGCGAGGATATTGACCTCGGGCGATAGCGCGCATTCGTCGCCGGTCGCGGGACGTTGCTGGCGCCAGAAATTGATGGCAGCTTCCAGTTCCGGGAGTGTGATATTCATTGCATCATTCTACATCCATTCTGCAATTGCTTTTGTGATCGGGGTTGGTAGAGAAAGGTATCGCGAAAATTAAAAGCAATATCCACGAAAAACACGAAAAAACCACCTGGATATGATGTTTATCAGGGTAATCCTAAAAAAAGGATTTTCGTGATTTTCGTGGACACAGGTCTTTCAGCCGAACTTGTCCAGCAAGGCTGCCAGCCGCTGTACCTTTTCGGCCTGGCCCTCGCCGCCGCCTTCGGTATGCGTGACGATGGCGCTGGTCAGCAGCGTGACAAAAGAACGGTCCAGCGCCTTGCGCGCGGCGGACATCTGCTGGGCGATTGCTTCGCAGTCGGCCGGCTCGGCGGCCTTGGCGATCAGCTTTTGCACGCCACGCAACTGGCCCTCCACCCGGGCCAGCCTGTGCAACAAATCCTTTTTCTGCTGTTCGCTGAGCGCGCTGCCCTGCACGATATTGATGGGTGGGCTGTCTGCCATGGTTCTGCCTGCCGGTGATTTATACTCTATGGAGTATCGTAGCATTAATTGATGGCGCCGATACACGGCATTCATTGCTTGCGGACCGGCGCCGGGCCTATTGTTCCTGGCTCAGCGCCTTCATCAATTCGCCGGTTTTTTTGCCTCTCAGTATCACCGCATTGATTTTCGCTATGATGCCGTCGTCATTTTGCGCGCGTATCGCAAAGTGGATACTGTCCGTCAGCAGCGGTTTGCGCAACACCCGAAAAGTGACGCCGTGCGGCATCCTGATTTCCGGCATCTGTTGCGCTACCCGCTGGTTCAGCATCGCTTCCACCTGCGCGGGATCAGCGTTGCGGTTCTGGAACACGATGGCGTCCATCCTGTTGCTGAGCAGCTTGTTGAGGCGGTTCTGCAAGCCGTAGGCATCTTCCTCGGCAGTGAACAGGATATTCTTCTGGCGGTCGAACTCATCGCCGAAACTGGAGCCGCGGCTCACGCCCAGCGACTTGCCTTTCAGGTCTTGCATCGATGAAAAGGGAAAGGTGGTATCGCTCCTGGTCACCAGCCATACATAATTGACATACACCGGTTCGGAGAAACGCAGGGTCTGCAGGCGCTCGCTGTTCTTGGACAAGCCAAAGGCCAGGCCCTCGCCATTGTTCAGGTTTTGCAATAGCCGCTTCCAAGGATAGCGGCGCACTTCAAAACCGACGTCCAGCCCGCGCTCGACAAATTCCACCGTGTTGCGCAGAGCCGGCTGCGGTGAAATGCCCGTCCCGGCAGCGTCGCCGGAGGCGAGCATCAATACGATATCCGGTTTTTCCGCCTGCGCCAGGCAGGGCATTAGCAGACCCAGCGTCAGCAGCAGTGTCAGACGCAATCGCCCCCCGGCCCGGCCAAGCCGGCTTGGCTTGCTCGGGAAAACAGGGCTGAAGCCCGTTTTTGGTCTGTGTGCGCGTATCGGGTGCATCCGGCCTTGCGGCATCCCATGTTTAGTCGACAGGGAAAGAGATTACCACCCTTAAACATTGCCCTGCAACAACATTGCTTAGGGTTATCTGTCCATTATGCAACAACGCAATGTCGCGCACTATGCTCAACCCCAGGCCGGCGCCGCCGGGATTGCTTTCCACTGCGGCGCCGGCGCGGTAGAACGGCGCAAATACGCGCTCCTGTTCGGCAACGGGTATTCCCGGCCCACTGTCTTCTATTTCCAGCACCGCTTCGGCAGGCAAGCGCTCCGCTACCGCTTTCAGCCGGGCCCGGACCACGATATGCCCGTGCGGCGGGGTGTAGCGGATCGCATTGTCCAGCAGGTTGCTGAGCATTTCATGCAGCAGCAAAGCATGCCCCAGCACCATCACTTCCTGCTCCGCTTCCAATGCCAGGTCCAGCCGTTTTTTTACCGCCGGCAACGCCAGTTCGGTGCATACCTGGCGCGCGATATCGCGCAAGGATACCTTGGCCATCGCACCTTCGGCGGCGCCATGGCCGGTGCGGGCCAGCGTCAGCAGCCGGTTGGCCAGATGCACGGTGGAGTCGGTAGTCGCGGCAATGCTTTGCACGATCTGCCGCATCGCCTCGGTATCGTTTTCGCGCAGCGCCAGTTCGGCCTGGGTCTTCAATACCGTCAGCGGGGTGCGCAACTGGTGCGAAGCGTCGGCGATGAAACGTTTCTGCCCGCTGATCAGGGTCTGCAACCGCGCCATATAGCCGTTCATCGCAATGATCAGCGGCCGGATTTCCTTGTGCACCAGTGCCGGATCGAAATCCGACAAGTCGGTGGGTTCGCGGGTTTCCACATTGGATTTCAATTGCATCAGCGGATGCAGCACGAAGCGCACCGCCACCCACACCATTAGCGCCACTGCCAGCACCAGCGCCGCCTGGCGCAGCAGGGTATCGATCAGGATGGTGCGCGACAGTCCGCGCCTGGCATCCATCGTTTCGCCAACCTCGATCAGCGCGATGCCGCGCATCCTGTCGTCGTAGACCGGCTGATGCAGCGCGGCGATCCTGACTTCCTGGCCCAGGTAGTCGGCACGGAAAAAATGCACCAGCGCCGGATAGATCTCCGAGCGCGGCACATTGCTAGGCAAGGTAGGCAGGTCTTCATAGCCCGACACGAATTCGCCGTTGACGCCGGTCACCTTGTAATACAGCCGGCCCAGCGTATCGGTCTCGAAGCTGTCCAGCGCGACATAGGGGACATTGGCCACCAGCTTGCCGTCGACGATGTCGACCCGCTCCGACAGCGCGCGCGCCGACGCCAGCAGCGAACGGTCATAGGCCAGGTCGGCCGCATCCAGTGCATTGCGATACACCGAATAGGCGTTCAGCGCCACCAGCAATACCAGCGGAATCAGCAGCCAGCGCAGGAACTGGCCGCGCAGGCTGCCGACAGGGTCGGCGGATTGCCACAGTTTCATGGCTTCCTATTGCACCCGGTGCTATATTTTTTCATTGGTTTTCATGGCTTTCATGCGCCGCGCGCTTCCAGCAGATAGCCTATGCCGCGCAAGGTGGTGATCGCGACGCTGCCGGCGCTGACGCTTTCCAGTTTCTTGCGCAGGCGGTGGATATAGATTTCTATCGCATCCAGGTTGGCGTCGTCGTCCAGCGCAAAAACTTCGTCAAACAATTTTTCCTTGGGCACGGCCTGTCCGCGCCGTATGATCAACGCCTCCAGCACCGCATATTCGCGCGGCGTCAGCGACAATGGCACATCGCTGTAGGAAAACAGCCGCGACACCGTATCGAAGGCCAGCGCACCGCAAGTCAGGGTCACCGCCTCATTGCCCTGCGATCGGCGCAGCAAGGCCTTGACCCTGGCTTCCAGCTCGGCCAGTTCAAACGGTTTGGCCAGATAGTCATCGGCGCCCAGATTCAGACCCTGCACCCTCTCGTTCAGGCCGCCGCGCGCGGTCAGTATCAGCACCGGCATCTTGCTGCCGCGCGCGCGCATGCGCTTCAGCACGTCCAGCCCGTCCATCTTCGGCAAGGTCAGGTCCAAGATCACCAACGCATATTCCTGCGTGTGCAGCAGCGCATCGGCATCGGCGCCGTTCATCGCGCATTCCACCGTCAAACGGGCATCCTGCAGCGCCTTGGTCAGCCACCGCGACAGTTCTATATGGTCTTCGACCAGCAATATGCGCATCTTGATATAGTTTTATGGACGCTATTGCATCCACGGCAAGCGCCGCCTGGATGAAATGAGCCCTGGTTAATTGTCTCCACTTTTTTTATCATACCCACATTCCCGCCTTTTGCAAAAATACGCACACCCGCTGCGGTTCCGGCCATACTCATATTGCAACGCACAAAAAAAGTAATTGGGCAAAGACTGCGCCTGAAAGCTAACTGAAAGTAAATTGGGAATAGCATCCCTGTCACTTTGAAAGATTCCCTTCGCATGATGCCCTCTAAGCCAATAAACGTACTCTTCAGCCTGGCGGCCGCAGTTGCCGCTGCGATGGCGGGCGGCGTCCATGCAGCGGCCGGAGCCGGCGCCGTCGATACCGCGGCAGCGGCTGGCCCGGTCTGCCTGGCGCCGGCCAAACCGGGCGGCGGCATGGACCAGACCTGCAAGCTGATCCAGCAGGCCTTGGGCGAGCACGAAGTACATATCAGCTATTTGCCGGGCGGCATAGGCGCAGTCGCGTGGAATTCGATCATTACGCGGCGCCGGGCTGAAAAAAATACGCTGGTCGCCTATTCCGGCGGCTCCCTGCTGAATCTGGCCGAGGGCAAGTTCGGCAAATCCGGCGCCGGCGACGTGCGCTGGGTGGCCGGCATAGGCACCGACTACGGCATGATCGCAGTACGCAGCGACTCACCCTACAAGAACCTGCGCGAACTGATGCAGGCGATCAAGGACAAGCCGTCCAATGTGACCATAGGCGCCGGCGGCACCGTCGGCAGCCAGGACTGGCTGAAGATGTCGCTGATCGCCAGGCGCGCCGACCTCGACCCCAAGAGCATGCGCATCGTCGCGCTGGAAGGCGGCGGCGAATCCTTTACCGCCTTGCTGGCCGGTTATGTGCAGGCGATTTCGGGCGATGCGTCGGAAGCCAGCCTGCACATCCAGGACGGCAAGATCAGGGTGCTGGCGGTATTGTCCGATGCCCGCCTGCCCGGCCTGCTGGCCAATGTGCCGACCGCGCGCGAACAGGGCTACGACGTCAGCTGGCCGATTATCCGCGGCGTGTATGTCGGGCCGCAAGTCAGCGACGACGATTACCGCCGTTGGGTGGCCAGGTTCGACCAGGCCATGGCCCGCCCGGATTTCGCCCAGATGCGCGCCGCGCACGGGCTGTACCCGTTTGCGATGACCGGCAAGGACCTGACCGCGTACATCAATAAAACCGTGCAGCAATACCGAATTCAGGCAAAAGAGTTCGGCCTGCTGCGCTGAATCTTACTTCATCCCGCTACAAAACCAGTTTGCAACACATATCAAAAACAGGAGACACAAGCAATGTTTAGAAGAACCGTCATCACCGCCGCCATCGCCGGCATCGCCCTGGGCGCCTCTTTCGGTGCGCCTTTGACTGCCCATGCGCAGGCTCCCGCCGGCTATCCGGCCGACTACGGCAAGATCGTCGACGGCGCTAAAAAAGAAGGCAAGCTGGTGATCTACAGCGCCACCGATACCAAGGCCGTGGAACCGCTGATCAAGGACTTCAAGACCATGTACCCGGATGTGCAGGTCGAATACAACGATATGAATTCCACCGAGGTCTATAACCGCTATATCTCCGAAACAGCGGCCGGCGGCAACAGCGCCGACCTGATGTGGTCGTCGGCGATGGACCTGCAGACCAAGCTGGTCTCCGACGGTTACGGCCTGCAATACCATTCGCCGGAAACCAGCGGCATCCCGCAATGGGCAGTATGGAACCAATCCGCCTACGGCACCACCTTTGAGCCGGCGGTGTTTGTCTACAACAAGCGCCTGGTGGCCGAAAATGAAGTGCCGAAGACGCATGCCGAATTCGCCAAGCTGATCACGACCAAGCTGGACAAGTTCAAGAACAAGGTGACTTCCTACGACATCGAAAAATCCGGCGTCGGCTTCATGTTCATTACGCAGGACAGCCGCGAGAACAAGGAATTCTGGGAACTGGCCAAGGCTTTCGGCGCGGCCAGCCTGCGCGTGCAGTCGTCTACCGGCACCATGCTGGAACGCATCTCTTCCGGCGAAAACCTGCTGGGCTACAATATCCTCGGCTCCTATGCACTGGTACGCGCGGCCAAGGATCCATCCATAGGCGTCGTGCTGCCCAAGGATTACACGCTGGTACTGTCGCGCGTGATGTTCATCAGCAAGGGCGCCAAACATCCGAATGCCGCCAAACTGTGGCTGGACTATACGCTGTCCAAGCGCGGCCAGACGATGATTGCGAATGAAGCCAAACTGTATGCGATCCGCGCCGACGTCAAGGGCGAAACCACGTCGTCCGACCTGGCCAAGCAAATCGGCACCGGCCTGAAGCCGCTACCGGTCAATCCCATGCTGCTGCAATACCTGGACCAGGGCAAGCGCCTGGCTTTCCTGAAGCAATGGAAAGATACCGCGGGTAAGAAGTAGCAGTCTGATTTTACAGGGTGGGCCCCCGGGGCCCAGGCGCTTACGGCGTCAACTGAAGCCCTTCGGATTGCCCCCAGCGTGGGCACTTGTGCCCACGCTGCGAAATCCCGCGCCACCTCAAGCATGAAATAGTCAGAGTTGTCGACCAACTCAATATCCACAAGGCATCATCTATGCAAACCCTCAGCCTCCCTCCCCACAGCAAATGGTCGCGGATCAACTGGCCGCGCGGCGTTGTCGTCACGCTGGCCTTGCTGGCGATCTTTACGCCGCTTTCATTGATTTTTTTCCAGAGTTTCCTGTCAGCGCCGTTTTTTGCGCCGGTCAAGACGCTGGGCCTGGATTCCTACCGTTTCATCTTTGACGATCCGGATTTCCGCGACGCCTTCTGGAACGGGCTGATCCTGGCTTCCGGCCTGGCCGCGATCGCGGTGCCGCTGGGCGGCCTGCTGGCCTTCCTGATGGTGCGCACCGATTTACCGGGCCGCAGCTGGATAGAACCCATGCTGCTGGTGCCCATCTTCGTGTCGCCGATGGTAGTGGCCTTCGGCTATGTGGTAGCGATGGGGCCGGTCGGCTTTTACACACTGTGGATCAAGCAGCTGACCGGGGTGGAGCCTTGGAACATCTATTCCTTCTTCAGCATCGTCGTCATCGCCGGGCTGACCCATGTGCCGCATGTCTATCTGTATTCCTCCGCAGCGCTGAAGAGCCTGGGCTCGGACGTGGAAGAAGCCGCCAGGGTGGCCGGCGCATCGCCGTTCCAGGTCGCGCTGCATGTATCGCTGCCGATGATCATGCCGGCGCTGGCGTTTGCCGGCGTGCTGGTGTTTTTCCTCGGTTTTGAAGTGTTCGGCCTGGTGCTGGTGCTCGGCGATCCCGAGGGCCACCTGGTACTGGCGACCTACCTGTACAAGCTGACCAACAAGCTGGGCACGCCGTCCTACCACCTGATGGCGGCGGCGGCGGTATGCCTGGTGGCGGTGACGATGCCGCTGGTAATGATACAGCGCTGGCTGCTGAAGTCTGCCAACAAGTATGTATCGATCAAGGGCAAGGGCTCGCGCCAGAAGGCGCTGCCGCTGGGCAAATGGAAGTGGGTGGCCTTTGCACTGCTGGCGGCATGGCTGATCTTCACCATCGTGATTCCCCTGTCCGGCATCGTGCTGCGCGCCTTTGTGTCTTACTGGGGCGAAGGCGTACAACTGGCCGATGTGCTGACCCTGCAGCATTTCCGCGACATCCTGGAACAGCCTTCGCTGATGCGCGGCATCCTGAACACGGTGCTGATAGGCGTGATAGGCGGCGCGCTGGCGGTGATCTGCTACGCCGGCATTGCGCTGGCGATGCACCGCAAGCCGGATGGCATCACCCGCCTGCTGGACTATAGCGTGCTGGTGCCGCGCGCGATTCCCGGCTTGCTGGCCGGCCTGTCCTTCCTGTGGGTGTTCCTGTTCGTGCCGAGCTGGCTGGACGGGGCCTTGAAAGGCTTCGACAACCCGGCCGCACTGTGGCTGTCGGATAACCTGATCCCGCAATTGCGCGCGCTGCGCTCCACCATCTTTTCGGTCTGGATCGCCTATTCGGTCGTGTGGCTGGCCTATGGCCTGCGCCTGATCTCCACCGCCTTGCTGCAGGTAGGGCCGGAACTGGAAGAAGCGGCGCGCGCAGTCGGCGCCAACCGCGGCCAGGTCACCCGCGACGTCACGCTGCCCCTGGTCAAATACGGCTTGCTGGGCGCGTGGCTGATGGTGTTCCTGATTTTTGAGCGTGAATATTCCACCGGCGTGTATCTGCTGTCGCCGGGCACCGAAGTGATAGGGGCGCTGATCGTCTCCTTGTGGGCCGGCGGTTCGGTCGACCTGGTCGCCGCCTTGTCCTTCATCAACATCGCGCTGGTCGCGGTCGGCCTGGGCCTGGCATTGCGCTTCGGCGTCAAGCTGAGCCACTAGGCGACTTGGCAAGCAAACCCGCAGAACATTAGAAAAACACGAGAGATCATCATGTCCGAATTAAGCGTAAATAATCTGACCCTGGAATACGGCTCCGGCGCCACCGCCAATCCCATTTTGAAGGGCGTATCGATGGACCTGCAACGCGGCGAAGTAGTCGCGCTGCTGGGCCCTTCCGGCAGCGGCAAGACTACCTTGCTGCGCGCGGTAGCAGGCCTGGAAAGCCCGAAGACCGGCACCATCCACATCGGCGACAAGGCCTTTTTCGACGGCGCCAAAAAGCTGGAAGTACCGGCCGAACAACGTAACCTGGGCCTGGTATTCCAGTCCTATGCGCTGTGGCCGCACAAGACGGTGGCCGACAACGTCGGCTATGGGCTGAAACTGCGCAAGCTGAACTCCAGCGATATCGCGGACAAGGTCAAGGCCGTGCTGGCGCAACTGGGCTTGGGACACCTGGGGGAACGCTTCCCGCACCAGTTGTCGGGCGGCCAGCAGCAGCGCGTGGCCATCGCGCGCGCGCTGGTGTACAACCCGCCGGTGATACTGCTGGATGAACCCTTGTCCAACCTGGACGCCAAACTGCGCGAGGAAGCGCGCGCCTTCCTGCGCGAATTGATCGTGCGGCTGAACCTGTCGGCGCTGATGGTCACGCATGACCAGGGCGAGGCTATGGCGATTTCCGACCGCATCCTGTTGCTGAACAACGGTGTCATCGAGCAACAGGGCACGCCGCAAAGCATGTATGAAACCCCGAACACGCTGTTTACCGCGGAATTTATGGGCAGCAACAACAAGCTGCGCGGCAAGGTGCTGCAAAAGGACGGCGCCAGGGTCAAGCTGCAGGTGCAGGGCTATACGCTGGATGCGACGGTGCGCGGCGCCGGGGCCGGCATTCCGGACAGCGAAGTCACCGCGATCATCCGCCTGGAACAGGTGCGCGTTTCCGGCAGCCAGACCGGGAATGCGATCAAGCTGCCACTGACCACTTGCATGTACCTGGGCGACCGCTGGGAATGCCTGTTCGGCCTGGCCGGCAGCGACAGCGCCTTGCGCGCCTACTCTCCGTACAAGCTGGAGCAGGGTGAATACTGGCTGCAACTGGACGCAGACAAGCTGTGGGTGTATTGATCGCCTTCAGATAAAACCCGGACTGCGCCGGCCGGCTCCCCGCCGGCCGGTCTTATCTACAATCTGCAGCAAATAATTTCCATCAAACAATATTAACCATCTTCGCTCGGTGAAGATGTCATATCCAGCCTTTCCTGCCGCAGAAAACTGCAGCAAATTCCCTCTCATTGCCGCATAATGAATGCACGGCTTAGCCCAAGCATAAAAAAATATTCCAGCGAACAGCGTAGGAAAAAAAGGGGGAGAAAATGGGTCGTTTTGTGATCGTGGCCTACACGCCAAAACCGGGCCAGGACACGGCATTGCTGGCCGCCGTCGATAAACACCTGCAAGTCCTGCGTAACGAAAAACTGATCACGGACAGGCCCGGCTATGTGATGCGGGCCGCCGACGGCAGTATTGTCGAGGTCTTTGAATGGCGCTCGCAACAGGCGATACAGCAGGCCCATTCGAATCCGGCCGTGCAGGCTTTGTGGGCTGAATTCGCCGCGGCCTGCGACTATACGCCGCTGAGCAAACTCGCCGAAACGCAACAGATGTTCGCCGAGTTCGACGCGCTGCCTCCCTGACTTACCTGAACCCTCCCTGACCAGGGAAAGCCTTGCCATGTCCAGTTCGCCTTATTTGCAGCACCCCGCCGGCAGGAAAAAAATCCGCGTGAAGCTGGAGTTGCTGCGTTTCCTGGTTGTGGTCCTGGCCTATGTGGCTGCGGGCCGGCTGGGCCTGGCGATTCCCTACCTTAGTCCGAATGTGAGCCTGATCTGGCTGCCCACCGGCGTAGCAGTCGCCGCATTGATGCGCTGGGGCAAACGCTCGGCGCCGGCTATCTATCTTGCCGCATTCCTGCTCGAAATTTCCGCTGGCTACAGCCTGGCGGCGGCGGCCTGGCTGGGGATCGGCAACACCCTGGCGCCCTACCTGACCTGCACCATCTTGCGGCGCCAGCACTTCGACCGTTTTTTCTCGCGCCGCAAGGATGTGGTCTGGTTCAGCATGGCCGCGGTGGCCGGCATGACGCTGTCCGCCAGCGGCGGCGCGCTGACCCTGTGGCGGTTCGGCCTGACCGACAATATCGGCCAGGTGTGGCTGAGCTGGTGGGCCGGCGATACTGTTGGTGTACTGCTGGCGGCGCCGCTGCTGCTATCGCTGTCTTACCGCACCATCGCAGAATTCACGCAGAGGCGTGAAGAAATATTGATCTTTGCGCTGATTTTCATCGCAGCGAACTGGTTCATCTTCCTGTCGCCGCAGGCGCATTTCCGCCTGACTTTCATCGCGGTCACGGTGCTGGTCTGGCCGGCAATGCGCTTCGGCATCAGCGCCTCATCCGTCGCGGTACTGGCCTCGTCGGCGGTTGCCGCATGGGCGACGGCGACCGGCAGGGGGCCGTTCAACGGCGCCGATGCGCAGGCAAACCTGCTGATACTGTGGGGCTACATGACGACGCTGGTGATCGTCACGCTGACCATTACCGCATTGCAGACCGAGAGCAAAAAGGCCGCCGATGAATTGCGGGAAGCTTTTGAACGGGTCAGCAAGGTGGCGTCGCGCCTGCCCGGCCTGATCATGCAGTACCGCGTCAATCCGGACGGCAGCGCCAGCGTGCCCTATGCCAGCGACGCCATACGACAAATGTTTGAAACCCGGCCCGAAGAAGTACGGTACAACGCCTTCCCCTTGTTCGACAGGATAGACCAGGCCGATATAGCGAAGGCCAGGCCGCTGGTGCGCGATGCAAGCCGCTCGCTGACCTCATGGCAGAGCGAGTTCCGCCTGCGCAGGCTGGACGGCGAGGTGCGCTGGCTGTATATCGACGCGCTGCCGGAGCCGGAGCCCGACGGCGGCATGCTGTGGCATTGCTTCATCACCGACATTACCGAGCGCAAGCAGGCGCAACACGAGCTGCAGATCGCGGCCTACACCTTCGAATCGCAAGAGGGTATTTTCGTCACCGACGCCAACTGGGTCATCCTGCGCCTGAACCAGGCCTTGACCCGCATCAGCGGCTACGACAACGCCGATTTGCTGGGGAAAAAGCCGCCTATCTACCGCTCCAAGCAGCAGGACCAGGAATTTTTCGACCATATCGCCGACATCCTGAAAAAGGAGAAATTCTGGCAAGGAGAAATGTGGAGCAAACGCAAGAACGGCGAAGTCTATCCACAAATGATTACGCTGACCGCGATCACCAATGCCGAGGGCGAGGTCACCAACTATATATCCTCATTCACCGATATCAGCCGGCACAAGAGCTATGAGGAAGAAATCCGCAACCTGGCCTTCTACGACTCGCTGACGCAATTGCCGAACCGGCGTCTGCTGATGGACCGGCTGCAGCACCTGATCTCGCTCAGCAAGCGCAGCGAAAGCCACAGCGCCATCCTGTTCATCGACCTGGACAATTTCAAGACGCTCAACGATACCCGCGGCCACGACGCCGGTGACCTGCTGCTGGTGGAAACCGCCGCCAGGCTGCAAACCTGCGTGCGCGACAGCGATACCGTGGCACGGCTGGGCGGCGATGAGTTCGTGGTGGTGCTGGAAGAGCTCAGCATGCTGCGAGACGAGGCGGTCCAGCAGGCCGACATGATCGCCAACAAGATACGCATGCTGCTGTCCGAACCCTACCACATCATGGACTTTGAGCACCACGGCTCCAGCAGCATAGGCGTATGCCTGTTCCAGGGCGGCGAGGTGACCGTCAAGGACTTGTTCAAGCGCGCAGACACGGCGATGTACGAGGCCAAGACTTCCGGCCGCGACGCGGTGCGCTTCTTCGATCCGGCGATGCAGGCGGTGCTGGTAGTGCGCATGATGCTGGAATCCAACCTGAGGGTGGCTCTGGCGCAAAACCAGTTCAAGCTGTACTACCAGGTACAGGTGAATGCGGACGGCGACTTGATAGGCGCGGAAGCGCTGCTGCGCTGGATACATCCGGACCGCGGCTTTATCCCACCGGCAGAATTTATCCCGCTGGCGGAAGAAACCGGGCTAATCGTGCCGATAGGTACATGGGTGCTGGAGACCGCCTGTGCGCAGCTGAAGAAATGGGAAGCGAGCGAAGATACGCGGCAGCTGACGCTGGCGGTCAACGTCAGCGCCAGGCAATTCCAGCAAATCGATTTTGTGGAAAAGCTGCGCGGCATGCTGCAGCGTAGCGCGGCCAACCCGGCCAGGCTGAAGATAGAACTGACCGAAAGCACCATCCTGGACAATGTGGATAGCACTACCGCCAAGATGCATGAATTGCGCGCGCTCGGCATCGCTTTTTCTATGGACGATTTCGGCACCGGTTACTCGTCTTTGGCCTACCTGCAGCGCCTGCCGCTGAACCAGCTGAAGATAGACCGCTCTTTCGTGCGCGACCTCAGCGATGACGAGAACGACGCCACCATCGTGCGCGCCATCATTTCACTGGGCGTCAACCTGGGCCTGAACGTGATTGCGGAAGGAGTGGAAACCCAGGCCCAGCGCAGCTTCCTGATAGAGCACAATTGCAGCGCCTTCCAGGGCTATCTGTTCAGCCAGCCCTTGCCGCTGGAAGCTTTCCAGGAAATGCTGCAGGCTTCCAGGGTCTTAAAGGCCAAGAGCGCGTAGGTCCGGCTTGCCGTCCCGCATAGGCGGGCACCAGAAGTAGCTGCCGGATACCGGTTTGGAAATCGTGAACAGCGCGTCGGTATGCTGGTCCTCGGCGCCGCTCATACGGCGCAGTTGCGCCTCAAACGCATGGAAGGATTTGCCGAAGGCGACAAAATGCAGGCCGGCGTTCAGCATGTCGGCCCAGGGCATGGAGCGGCGCAGCACGAAGGCTTCCGGATCAAAGCTTTCCTGCGCGGTGCGCTTCACGTGCGCCGATACCGGCGCATCGTCCAGCTCTTCATTATCGCTGCGGCGGCGGCCCATCATGTGGTCCTGGTCCGGCGACGCCATCGCTTCAAACTTGTCGAACTGGTGCTGCCACTGCTGGACTGCGGCAAAGCTGGCGCCATCCAGGCCGGCTCCCTGGCCTTGCACGAAAGCCGCTGCCACCGCATCTTCCCCTTTCGGATTTTCGGTACCGTCTTCATAGCCGGTCAGGTCGCGGCCTGTGCCGGCGCGGAAAGCTTCCGCCGTATGCTGCAGTTCGAAGGCCGGCAACAATGCGTGCAACAGGCGGCGGGTCTGGTGCACCAGCTCCGACCTTTCGCCTTCACGCAGCCAGCACCACAGCGCCGCCGGCGTCGCAGGCAGGCGGACTCGGCTGCCCTCTATGCCGGTAAAATCGCGCAAACCGGGCACCTGCGCCCCCAGCGCGGCCACCAGCGTATGGCCGAAGCCCAGTACGACTCTTTCACCATCCACCAGCGGCAGTAAATTTGCCAGTGCCGCGCGCAGTTCGCCGGCGGACTTCAGGCTAAAGCTCAGGTAGCGGCCATGCGCCGGGATGGCCTGCAAGATGCCGGGCTGGATGTTGAGGCTGGTGACAGCTGTGGATAAGTTTGACATGGGTGGTCCTGGTATTCTTTAAGGGTAGCTGGCTTGCTTAGCTGTTTTTGGAAGGCGGCAGCGGACGCACATAATAGATATCCCATTCGCTCTCCGAACTTTGCACAAAGCCGTGTTTTTGATAAAAGCGGTTGGCATCGCTGCCGCGCAGCGCGCCTACGTGCAACGGCAGGCCGGCCAGCTCGGCTTCCGCGATGACTTGCTGCAGCACGCGCGCGCCCAGTTGCCGGCCTTGCCAGTCCGGATGCAGGTACAGGTGGTCCAGCAATAGTCCCGCTACCGGCGCTTCAGGCAAGGGCTTCACCGCGACAAAGCCGATATCGGCGCCGTCGACGCTGATGATGCGGGTATAGGCGGGGTCGAAACCGGCGCGCAGGCGCTCGCGCGCGCGTTGCGGGTCAAACCGGCCCAGGCGTTCCAGGCTGGGCCGCATCGCCGCGATACGCAGCGCCAGCAATTGCTCAAAATCCTGTTCCGACGCTAGACGTAAACGGGGTAAGCCAGGCATGCCGGCTACTCCGGCCATGCCGCCAGCACGATGGCTTCGATATCGGTCGGATCGGCCGCTGCCTTCTGCGCATCTTTCCAATCCTTAGGATCCGGCTTGGCCTTGCCGGTGAATACCGGCGTATTCACCGCCATCTTGATACCGAACACCACGACCCCCTCGGACACACCGAACGGCCGCAATTTGCTGACTGCGTCGGTCACGGCAGCGTCATAGTATTCATGCAGCGCCGGCTGCATGTCCAGCCAGGCGGCAATTTTCTGGTCGGAGCGCACGGCCACCACCAGGTAACCGGAACTTTCCGGCATCTTGGCCTTTTTCAAGGCTTTCCAGACGGCAGACTGCATGCTGCGGGTAAACCGCGCGAACTCCTGGAAGTTCACCTGCTTTTCTTTCAATACCCCTTCCTCCTGGAAGAAGTAGATGTCGTCGAAACGGGTTTCAGCGGCGTGGCTGAACGACGCAAACAGCAACAACAGGCAAGAGATGAGCAGTTTCATGGGGCGCCAGTGAAAATTACGGATTGCTGATGAACACTCCGGCGGAGCGGTTTTTTTGTACATTGTCCCACGCGAATACCTGGCCGTTCATCGCCACATACACGCCCGGCGCCAGCAGTTGGGCGACGCCGGCGGCAAAGCCCAGGTTGAACAACGCGTCGGAATTCGCGATTTCATACGGTATCATCGCGCCGGTAAATACGATCACCTTGTCCAGCTTTGCTGCCCCCAGCACTTCCGCAGTTTCGCGCATGGTGTCGGTGCCGTGGATGATGATGATCGCCTTTTCTGCAGCCTGCTGGCAGGATTGCAGGATTTGCTGCCTGTCCACATCGGTCATGTCCAGCGAATCCATCAGCGGACGCACTTCCAACTCCACCGGCAAGGTAATGCGCGCGCGGCTCAGCACGGCAGGCAGGTGGCTGGCGCCGAAGCTCAGTTTGCCGGCCAGTTCATCATAGTGTTTATCAAAGGTGCCGCCAGTGGCGATAATGCGCAGGGTCATGGTAAGTATTCGTCTTTGCAGGTTGATGTTCAGTACATTGTAACTTGCGCACCGCATGGTGCAAAGTTGGAACGTGCTGCAGCAACGCCGAACGCACATATTAATATTTTGCCAAGCCCGAAAAAGCTGTTACTTTCTACCTTGGTTTACCCCCGGAATATGCATTACACTACAGCGGAAATTTCCAATTCCGTCCCGGCACTTCCATGAAACCCATCGCTCCCGGTACCGTCATCTTCCATCGCCATCGCGGTTATGGCGTGCTGACGGCTGTGAATTTGCTGACCGGCTGGGTGGCGGCGCGTTTCGGCAATGAATCGCGCACCTTGGACCTGAACTTGTCCACCGATGAAATCCAGCACGCCGACGGCGAAGCGATCCTGTTCCGGCGCGAACCGCCGGAGCGCATGCCGCATGCGCGGCTGATGGCGATGGTCAGGGAATTGCACCGCGCGGGTTACCAGAAGCTGTATCTGTACAGCTGGCCCAAGCCCTCCGGCCTGCACTGGCGCTGGCAGCTATTCACCGGGCCGCGCAACTGGATGCAGCGGCCGTGGCGCGAGGGCTGGTACGGCTCCGGCGCCGACTATAACTTCAATCCGGTGATGGGCTGGGGCGATGCGCCCGGCGCGTCCACGGAAGAACTGATACACGCGCTGGCAAAATTCGACCCGCACGGCCTGGCGCAGGCGCTGGGCCGCGACGAAGACCATACCGCGTGGTTCGACTGCGTTTGCGAGGCGCTGTTGCCGCATTATGCATACAGCCTGGGCAGCGACCACCAAAAACATCCTGAGCAGCCCTTGCCGCAACACCTGCCGGTGATCGCCGTCAGGCAGAGGCAGGCCGATTACGAAGGCCAGCCGCTAGCCTGGCCGCCGGGCTGGGAAAAGCTGTGGGGTCCGGCCAGTTTCGATGCGCATCGCCATTTGCCGCCTGTGGTCAGGCACGATGTGATACCTACTGCGTTTAATCTTCCGATTCCCTGATTCGCGGGAATTTTGCTGCGTTTTACCACCAGCATTTTCCGGCAAATACTACTAAAATGCCATAGAGCAATTCCATCCATGCGCACTGCCTGGCCATGCTAAACAGGGCCGACCAGGGCTGCCGCCTATCCTGAGGAGACATCATCTTGAAACTTTGCCGCCGGCCGCTGTGCGCGACTGTCCTGTTTTCCACACTGCTTGCCAGCTCCGTCGGCCATGCAGCGGGTAATTCAGCCAACAACCCGACCGACCCTGCGCTGGAAAAGAAAATCGCTGCCCGCAAACCCGAGATAGAAAAGATCGTCGCCGAAATTTCCGCCAGCCGGATAGAAGCGACGATCAACAAGCTGGTCAGCTTCCATACCCGCCATACGATGTCGGATACCCAGTCGGAGACGACCGGCATAGGCGCGGCCAGGCGCTGGATCAAAGGCGAGCTGGAACGCTGCGGCGCCGGCAAGCTGGACGTACAGTTCGACAGCCACATCCACCCGGTTGACAGGCGCATCAGCCAGCCGACCGAAATCGTGAATGTGGTGGCGACGCTGAAAGGCGATACCGCCGGCGACCGCTACTATGTGGTCAGCGGCCACTATGATTCGCGCGTGACCGACATCATGAATGCCACCTCGTTCGCGCCTGGCGCCAACGACGACGCCTCCGGCACCGCGGCAGTGATGGAAATGGCTTGCGTGATGGCCAGATACAAGTTCGACGCCAATATCGTGTTCATGGCGGTCGCCGCGGAAGAGCAGGGCCTGTACGGCTCCGGCCACTTTGCGCAGCAAGCCAGGGAAAAGAACCTGAACATCGCCGGCATGTTCACCAATGACATCATAGGCAGCTCGCGCTCCGACAGCGGCCATGTGGATAACAAGCAGGTGCGCCTGTTTGCCGAAGGCGTGCCCGCACGCAAGGAAATGCCGGACAACATCCGCACGCTGATCGCCACCGGCGGCGAAAATGATTCGCTGTCCCGCCAGCTGGCACGCCACGTCAAGGAACAGGGTGAACGCTACGTACCCGGCTTCAAGGTCAGCATCGTCAACCGCGCCGACCGCTACCTGCGCGGCGGCGACCACATGCCTTTCCTGGAACAGGGCTACGCGGCCTTGCGCTTTACCGAACCGGCAGAAGACTTCAACCACCAGCACCAGGATGTGCGCACGGAGAACGGCGTGAAGATAGGCGATCTGCCGGAATACGTCGATTTCAACTACACCGCGCAGGTGGCTCGCGTGAATGCGGCAGCGCTGGCCTCACTGGCACTGGCGCCGGCAGCGCCGAGCCAGGTGCAGGTGCGCACCGACAAGCTGGAGAACGACACCAGCCTGGTATGGGCAGCGAACCGCGAACCGGATCTGGCGGGCTACCGCATCGTCTGGCGCGACACCACCGCTGCCGAATGGCAGCACGCCTTGTATGTGGGCAATGTGACCGAGTACAAGATGAACTTATCCAAGGACAATGTGTTCTTCGGCGTGCAGGCTGTGGATAGGGATGGCAATGTCAGCGTGGCGACTTATCCGACACCTTTGCGCTAATCTCCGGCCTTGCCAGTAACGGTGTGATGGGACGACGCCCCATCACCCGGCATTTCCGAAAGCGGCCGCGTGAGCCGCGTGAGGACAGGGCGCCGACGATGAGGCCGACCGGGCGGCTTGGCCAGGTGTCGGCGAATACCGCGAAGGGAGCGAGGCCGAGGAGCGCTCCCCTGGCCAGGAGTTCACGACGGGAAATTCCCGCACGCACACGGATTGAAACTTAAGCTGCGACGGCGTCACATTCGATTGTCATCCGATCGGGCATGCTGCCTTCAAAAATATCGCCGCATATCATGCGCCGCACGACTGGAAGCGATTCAGCGAAAGCCATCGCACATTACTTTTCGCTTACGCTCAGTTCATGGTGAGACCACCGTCGACGATCAGGTTCTGACCGGCGAACATGCCTGCATCGGGTCCAGCCAGGAACAGCACTGCGCCAGCGATGTCGTCAGGCGCGATGTCGCGCTGTACGACGCGTTGGCGCTTTATGTCTTCGCTCTGCTGGCCACGCGCCGCGCCGCCGGCCAGGATGCCGTCGCTCTGCGTAAAGCCCGGCGACACTGTGTTTACGCGTACGCCGTACGGTCCGAGTTCGCGCGCCAGCGTGCGCGTCATCGCAACTACCGCGGCCTTGCTGGCCACGTAGTGTAGGAGGCCGGCAGTGCCCTTGGATGCGGCCGCGGACGCGATATTGATAATGTTGCCGTCGCCGGCTGGCTTCATATAGCGCGCCGCTGCGCGGCAGCAATACCATACGCCTTCTACATTGACGTTGAACACACGCTTCCATTCCTCGGGGTCGATTTCCTCGAACGATGTTTTGGCGAGCGAGGTGTAGATGCCGGCGTTGTTGACCAGCACCGACACTCCGCCGGTGCGTTCGGCCGCGAACGCCATCAATGCATCGACTTGACCGGCGTTGCTCACGTCCGCATCGAAGCCCAGCGCATCGTGGCCGAGCTTCTTCGCCGCGGCCTCGGAACCACGCAAGTCGGCAATCACCACGCGCCGACCCTGAGCCGCGAAACGCTCGGCAATTGCGTAGCCGATCCCTTGCGCCGCACCGGTCACCACCACTGCGCCGCTCTTAATTGTCTGCTCCATGTTCTACCTTTCGTGTACTCCTCCTGGCACCAACGGCTCAGGCTGGAGCGAGAAGTCTAGCACGGAGAAATGTGCTGACGGCGACTCGAAGTGCAACAAAGGAGACAGTGTGCCGCCGATTTTTTTAACCACGTTTCTCGCGGCGGATATCATTAAATTGCCAGCCGAAATCGCCTTGACGCCATAAGTCCTTGCCAGCTAGTTCGGTAGCAAAAATGCTCGTGAACGAGTCGCACTGAGTGGCATTTTCTTATTGGCACTATGGACAACATTGCGTCACTGCTGGTCACGATTCAAATCAAGATTTAAGAATGGATGCAGCGGAATCGATACCAAATTTGAGGAAGCCCACGTAATAACCACTTCCGTCCTCTAAGAGATGCAACATCATGACGCAACGCGGCATTGCCGGCAGATGCAGATGATCACAAGAAGTGCATCCTCCTCTCGATGCGGGAGGAAACGAAGGTGGCAATTAGCAATGCAATATTGCAAAACAAAAAGAAATCAAAATAATTACGACTTACACAGGAGAAAAATTGAAAACGCTTAACGCAACTATCCTATTGGGCTCAGTGATGGCATCCGCCGCCCTGCACGCGCAAACAAGCATTCAAATATACGGGATTGTCGACGCTGGGGTCGAATACGTAAATAAGGCACGAGTAAGCAGTACGAGCTCCGCTACCGGAAGCCTGGCTAAAGTAGACTCGGGAAACGCAGCGGCTTCGCGATTCGGATTTCGCGGCCAAGAAGACCTAGGAGACGGATTGGCGGCAATCTTCGGGCTTGAGAATGGCTTTTCAGCCGATACCGGCACTCTTGCCAATGGCGGACGCATTTTTGGGCGGCAAGCTTACGTTGGTCTAGCAGGATATCTTGGTTCGATCCAAGCGGGAAGAGAGACGACACCGGTATTTGATTTTGGCGCGATCTACGACCCCATGATTCCCGCACGCTATTCGGCGCTTGCGCTGGATGTCGCCTTCGCTAGTCGCGCCGACAATGCGATCAGATATGGAGGGAAGTTTGGAGATTTGAGTCTCAGTGCCCAATATAGCTTTGGCTTTGACAGCACTATCGTCAACGGGGGCGAAGTCCCAGGTGCATTCCAGGTCGGAAAGGAAATGTCTACGAACATAAACTATCAGTTTGGAAATGTATTAGCCGGCGTCATGTATGATCGCCGAAATGGCACGTCAATAGCCACCCAGCAGGATACGGTTGAGCGAATGGCACTGGGGATAGCCGCTGATTTTAAGCCAGTAAAGATATATGCGGCATTTCAGAGACGCAACATGCATACGTCAGCAGTTGGTACAAGGACGAATCTCTACTGGGTTGCAATGACCTATAACCCAAGTCCCGCAGTGACATTGCTCACTGCAGCATATTCCTTCGATCCTGCCGGCGCGTCAAACAGATCTGCAATGTACACGGTCCTTGGCAGCTATGCACTTTCCAAACGAACCGATATTTATTCACAGGTGGCGTTGATGCGAAATCAGGCACATGCCGCAATGGCGCTGGACGGGACCGTCAATCCTGGCGACAATCAGGCAGGTTTGACGTTCGGGATACGCCATCGGTTCTAATCACGCTGGCGCTGCAAGACGATTGCAGCGCCATTCTGTACTTTGACAGCAGGTGAAAATGGGACCGGTTACGGTTGCTGATTGGAAAAACCGATCGCGTGATCCTACTTCCAAGGACGACTTTGCGAGAATGGAATGCGCATCGATATTGCGGTCGGAATCGGCGGCAAACAAGATAGCACCCTTGGACCTGATCAGTCCTCGATTGCGTTCGCTCTTGAGTATGTATTTCACGCACATTGATTCAATTGTGGACCGAACCCCTCGGTCCAGACCTGGCTTAATCGAGAAGCTAAACCGCTTGCAGTGCGTACCGCATAGACGGTGCTGGAATTATCGATGCAGTAGGCGAGGCGTTCCGTCAACACGCATTGGACAACGCTCCATGGATAGACATTGTATTGCTTGCGTGGCAAGCTGCGACGCTTCCTGATACAATCAATTTCGCCGCTGGTGCTTGCCTCGGCATTCCGGCATTTACCGCATTTCAAGCAGTTCACTTACCGGAAAATATTTCTGGCAAGACTGTGCTGGAATTAGTGCCTCGTCCGCCGTCGGCGCTATGCCGCGCAGATTGCGGTTCTCGGGAGCGCGAAAATGAAGTTTCCGCTATGCTACACTATAGTTACATACCCTCATCGAGCATTTCCTGAAGTGCATCTGGCATAGCAGTTCTGTCATGGTTCGAAGTGACAGCTTGCTGGTCGCTACGCGATGCTCGCACCGCTCGGACGGGTGTCCGATGCACCGAGGAAATCGTAACCACGGGTCCTAACTGGCTCTGCTGATATGGAAAACACACTGATCCGGCTGACGATTTCGCAATCTGAGCTCTTTGCCAACTGGCCAGAGGCAGCTATCCTGCGGCTCGTCCAGGCGGCCGACGCAATTACGGTTGAAGAAAACACCGTTGTCCATCAGACGAGTGACGCGCCATCCTACCTATATTTGCTTGCGACAGGCTCGATGCATTTGATAAGGAAAATGCCATCCGGGCGCGACTTTACAGCTGGAATCCATCTCGCAGGGGAGTTCCACGGTATTGGACCAGTGATTACCCGGTCGCCCCACATCTATACGGCGGAATGTAGGGAGAAAACCGTACTCGTCCGTATCTCTGGCGAGCTGCTGCGTGAAATGCTTAGTCATGACGGGAGTCTTGCGTACTCATTGATGAGCGCCATGGTTAATCGACATCGCAGTGCGCTGAATAGATATGAAGGGGCTGCAGTCCTATCGACCCGTGCAAGAGTGGCAACTCTTCTCAACTCTATTTATACGAGAAGCGCTCGTAGTGGTCGCGTGCCTTCGATCAATCTGTCCCAGGAGGAAATTGCGTCGATGCTTGGCACGCGTCGCCAGGTTGTCAACAGAGTTTTACGGGAGATGGAATCAGAGGGCGCGGTACATGTTCTATATGGACGAATTGTAATCAGTGACATCGGTAAGCTTGAAAAGATGGCAGAGCATTTTGAATAGCGTACGTGTGCCACGAACACTAAATGTCGCTCTTGTATTGTCAAATTGGAGGAGAGGGACGGGGTTGCGTGGAAACGTATCGTTCTCCTCATTAATTAGCGTTGCCAACCGCTGCGTTGTCACGACGCCCCTGTAGCAGCGCGCCCAGTTCGGTCCCGTGTTCATCCACGGCACGTACGGTTCGCAGCGCCGGTCTACAAATATCTTATCCAGTTGCTATGTCGACCCCGACTTGGGCCGTGCCGCTTTCGCCTGACGGGCGAACCGCGCGCAGAACCGGTCGCACCCGCGGCATCACGATACGTTCATGACATCACGCTGCGTTCGAGCAGCATCCTCGATATCACACAGGACATGAGCCGATGATTCCTGCTGGAAAGCGCTAGTCATAATAGAGAGATTCCGTCTTTCTCTTCTGGTGACCTTACCTGACTTCCCCCCAATCTGACGGAACCCTTCAGGCGCTGCACGTACGATTCGGAGGCCTCGCTTTCATCCACGTGGCGATCATGAAAATCGTCTGCTGCATTATTTGCGGGCGGCAACTTCAACCGTCATCGTGCTGGCGCTTCTTAACGGAGCAAGCTAATGACAGCGGCCCGAAGTGCAACAAAAGAGACAGGCTCCCACCGATTTCTTATGACCACGGTTCTTGCAGCCGATATCATTAAATTGACAGCCGAAGTCGCCTCGACGTCATAAGTCCTTGCCAGATAAGTCGACGGGAAAAAACGCTCGTGAACGAGCCGCTGGCGCTTTTTCCGAAGGGCAAAGCGAAAAAAAACCTCTCGGGCGTCGTTGTGCTTTGATTTTATTTACCGTGTACGAGCAGGGAAGACCGGTAGCCGCAAAACCACTACTTGCGTTCTCCGCTCCAGTTGTCGAATGCAACAAACCGGACAAAGTATTGGATCGCGTGCTCGCCTTGTAGATTTGGAACATCCACAATGAAAGCGTCACAACCAAAGTAAAAAAGGCTCGAAATGCAAGAAAAGAGTTTTAGGCTTGGTCGATACCAAGTAGGCGATCAAATCCTGATCGGCCAAATAGAGGGCGATTGCATCAAGGTAGTTTGCGAGCGAGACGAGCTGAACCAGGCCTTGGAAGCTGGCGCACCTGCGACTCACGATGCAAGACAAATCGCGCTGTCGGATGCAGTCATGTTGCCGCCTGTCGATCCGCATGCCCGGATCTTTGCGGTCGCGGTTAACTACCACGCTCATGGAGCGGAAGCGAGTGCAAAGCCGCCGGAGAGGCCATTGGCGTTTTACAAGGCGCCGACAAATTTTGTTGGTCACGAAGGCGTGTTGAATCCGGATCGGACACTGACATCTCGCTTCGATTACGAGGGCGAAATTGCCGTGGTGATCGGTAAGCACTGCAAATCAGTATCGGCGGCGGACGCACTGGACTATGTCGTTGGCATTTGCGCGCTCAATGACGGCTCCGCTCGAGATCTCACGAGGGTTCCTGCCGGTCAGTCGTGGTGGCCAGACTGGACTGCCGCAAAGGGGTTGGACGAAGCCTCGGCACTGGGGCCGGCAATCACGTGCGGGGCGCAAGTCATAGACGCGGTGCGTAAGCGAAGCCTGAGCATCACGACGCGGCTGAACGGAGAGATAGTTCAGGACTGCAGCATGAAGGAAATGATTTTTTCGACAGAAGAAATCATCGCGACCCTATCCTCATACATGGTATTGCTACCGGGCGATATTATTGCCACCGGCACGCCAGCCGGTGTCGGCATCGCCCGCAATCGCTTCTTGATTAGTGGTGACGACTTGTCGGTCGAAGTAAGTGGACTTGATATTTTACGCGTAAAGGTAGCTTAACCATGAGTACATTACCAATCAAAATGCACGGCCAGTTGGCCGAAAAAATGATGCAGCTGTCAGCAACGTCCGCAGACACGCCGATGGGGCAACTCTTGCGACGGTTCTGGCACCCTATCGCGATTTCTGCAGATGTGGCGCCAGGGAAAGCGAAAAAAGTGCGCCTGCTGAGCGAAGACCTGACGCTGTACCGCAGCGAGAGTGGTAATGCCCATCTTGTTGCCGGGCGATGCGCTCACCGGCTGACCATGCTGCATACGGGCTGGATCGAGGGTGAAGAAATCCGCTGCATGTATCACGGCTGGAAATTCGACGGTGAAGGAAAATGTGTTGAGCGTCCAGCGGAACGGAATTGCCGCGAAACGAACATCCGAATCGCCGCTTATCCTGTTCATGAGTACAGCGGGCTCATATTCGCGTACATGGGCGAAGGCGAGCCGCCCGAATTTGATCTCCCGCGTAATGCAGCGTTCGAGCGCCCCGATGTCATGCTGTTTCAACGCAAGCAGATATGGCCTTGCAGCTGGCTGCAAAATGTTGAGAATTCGCTCGATGCTGCTCATGTGAGTTTCGCGCATGTGATGGGTCGGGTCGGTGAGTTCGGTAATGCCATTACCACCGAGGTCCCGGAACTGGCTTATCAGGAAACCGAAGCCGGCATATGCCAAACGGCAACCCGCCGTGCAAGCGCGCAAGTACGCGTGAGCGACTGGACGTTCCCTTCCGAGAACCATGTAACGATGCCTGGGATTAGTCCTGCAGATCCTTGGATCGAAGTCTCCAACTGGATGGTGCCGATCGACGATACCCACGTGATGCGAACCTCGCTCTACGCGGTGCCTCTGTCGACGCCTGAGTCGAACGAGCGCATCACGGCCTACTTCAAGGATGTCGGTGACTACAATGCCGCCGACTACCACGACGAATTGTTCGCTGGCGAGTACCCGGTTGATCCGTTGATTCGCTTGACCGCGGCACAGGACTATGTGGTTTTAGTCGGCCAGGGTGCTATCGCAGATCGCGTGAATGAGAAGCTGGGCTCCTCGGATTTAGGCATCGCAACCTTGCGCAGGATCCTCTGGCGCGAGCTTGATGCGATGCGTGCGGGCACGCCGACGAAAGCATGGCGGCGGCTGGAGCGGTCGTCCTTGCTATTCGTCAAAGGTGACATGGCCAGGTAAAAACGCTCTCCGCAGTAAAAGGATGAGGCCTCGGCTTGTCGCCGAGGCATGGTCTATACATTCGTCCTGGGCGTGTGGCCATGCCGGGACCATGGCGCACGATTGCTGGCTTCTGTTCATTTTGTATCGCCGATCTGCGATTTCTTCTACGCCCTTGATAGGCGTTGCTCAATGCGTCATGCGCAATCTTGCCCGCCTCGCTCCGTCCTATAGATAGTAAACCTCGATAGAGGGAGCGCCAGCAATCTCCTCCCTTTAGACCGGCGTGGGCGGCAACGTCCGACTGGTGACACTCCTTCATGAAGCGACGCTACAACTGTTTCGAGAATGAATTACCGCCCCCTCAGGCTCCCAATACGATATGCGCTAGTCAGGCTGGCGTGAATTGACATCATCGCGACAAAGGATGCATGCCGGCGCTCGCCGTGCGTCGGCCATAGCGAGACAATTATACGTACGAGGTGAGGAGTGATTGGTATCGCTCTGCGTTATCAAACCAAACCTCCTGAATCAGATTAATCCACGTAGACAGTATCGATTCCTGATGATTTGAGTGAAGTGTGAAACCCATGTCAGGCCGATATCCAACGTGATCGGTTAAAAATTAAAATTTGGAGATGGCGATGCGAACAATTAAAGCAAGGATACATGCGATTGAGTTTCTGGCAGAGGATATTCTCGGCATTGACCTGAGACCGATCGATGGTGAAGAGTGGCCTGCGGCGATTGCCGGATCTCACATTGATCTGCATCTTCCCGGTGGCATGGTACGCAGCTACTCGCTAGTAAATGCGCAAGGCGAGAAGCATCGCTACGTCATTGCAGTGAGCCGCGATGCCAATAGCCGAGGCGGGTCGAGATATCTGCATGAGGTGCTACGGGTCGGTGATGTCCTCACCATTTCAGAACCGCGCAACAGCTTCGCCCTGAAGGAATCCGCATCGCATTCTATCTTCATTGCCGGCGGCATTGGCATCACGCCGCTATGGAGCATGGCGCAACGCCTGTCGCAGATCGGCGCCCCCTGGACGATTTACTATTCTGCGCAGGCTCCGGAGCGGGCAGCGTACGTAGAGCGGCTTTCGTCACTTGCTTCTGACGCCGGTGGCACGATCCATCTCAATTTCGACGGTGGGCAAAGAGACAGAATGCTCAACCTTCAGAAAATTGTCGATTCCAGTCCGCCTGATGCAGATCTGTATTGCTGTGGACCGATCCCGATGCTGCGTGCTTTCGAAGCAGCCTGCGAAGGGCGTAATCCCGATACGGTGCATCGGGAATATTTTGCCGCGCCAGCATCAGCGCAGGCGGAGAAGGGCAGCGAAGAGGAATTCATTGTCGTTCTATCAAAATCCAACAAGACGGTGACGGTCGGGCCGACAACCACGATACTGGATGCGGTGCTTAATGCAGGCGTAGAGGTGGCTTATTCATGCATGGCCGGTATCTGCCGAGCATGCGAAACAAACGTGCTTGGCGGGCTCCCTGATCACCAGGATCTTGTACTTAGCGATAGTGAGCGCGACTCCGGGGCGACGATGATGATTTGTTGTTCACGGGCAAAAACTACGGAATTGATTCTCGATTTGTGAGCGCGCGATGCTAATCGAGTCACCAAACCGTAACAATCCGGACAATCAATCGCACTAGATGCTCGCAATGCTTGCGGGTGGTAGCGATACTAGTACCTGCAGACATAGGATAACGCCGAGCAGCGCGGTGATTTGACAGACGCGAGAGCTAGCGCACACAGAGACTGCATCCGAAGTCGGCGATTCGAACATAACTACGAAAGAAACCACGATGGACTCAACCTATCCGCGTATCGGACTGTATATCGACGGCGAATGGCTCTACGACCGCCCCGCCTATACCGAGGTCGTCAATCCGAGCAACGAGGCTCGCCTCGGTAGCGTACCTGGCGCGACGCCCGAGGATCTTGCGCGTGCGCTCTCCGCTGCGGAGCGTGGCTTCCTTATCTGGCGCAACACGCCGGCGCTGCAACGGGCGCAGTTGCTGCTGCGGGCTGGCGCGCTGGTGCGCGAGCGTGCAGAGGCGATCGCACAGATCCTCACGCTAGAGCAAGGCAAGCCGATTGCCGACGCGCGCAACGAAGTAGCGCGCGCCACCGCCTTTCTCGAATGGGATGCGGCGGAGGCGCAGCGCCTCTATGGCAGCATCGTTCCGGCCGGGCCACAGATGCAGCAGATGATCCTTCGGTTGCCGGTCGGTCCGGTGGCCGCCTTCACTCCGTGGAACGTTCCGATCGGTTCCCCTGCGCGCAAGATCAGCGGCGCGCTCGCCGCGGGCTGTTCGGTGGTCATCAAAGCCGCCGAGGAAACCCCGGGTACCGCATGCGCCTTCGTGCAATGCTTTATCGATGCAGGCCTGCCGCCCGGCGTGCTCAATCTGGTGTTCGGCAATCCTTCCCTGATTTCCTCGACGCTGATCGCCTCGCCGGTTATCCGCATGGTGACCTTCACCGGTTCGGTGGGGGTCGGCAAGCACTTGACCCAGCTCGCTGCAGCGGCCATGAAGCCGGTGCTGATGGAACTGGGCGGCCATGCGCCGGTTCTGATCGGCGCCGACGTCGACGCCGCGGCGCTGGGCAGACTTGCAGGCAGTGCCAAGATGCGCCTAGCGGGCCAGTTCTGCGCCTCGCCGACGCGCTTCATCGTTCACCAGAAATCCTACGCCGCCTTCGTCAATGCATTCGCCCAGACCGCCAGCGAAGTACGCGTGGGCGACGGCTTCGAACCGGGTGTGCAGATGGGGCCGCTCCTCAACGGCAAGCGTCTCGCGGCGATCGACGAGTTGGTGCAGGACGCCAAGGCCTGCGGCGCGCGCGTCGCGGCCGGCGGCAGGCGCATCGGCGAACGCGGTTTCTTCTATGCGCTGACCGTACTCGCCGACGTGCCGGCGCACGCCAAGGCGATGTCCACCGAACCATTCGGCCCGATGGCGCTGTGCGTGCAGGTTGCCGACCTGGAGCAAGGCATAGCGCTCGCCAACAGCCTGTCCGTAGGACTTGCCGGCTATGCCTTCACCAATTCGCTCGAAGAGGCGGAGCGCTTCACGCGCGAACTGGAGTGTGGTGTGCTGTCGATCAATCACTTCGGCATGTGCGGCGCCGACACACCCTTCGGCGGCGTCAAGGAAAGCGGTATCGGGCGCGAGGGCGGCGCGCAGAGTCTGGAACCCTACACCATTACGAAGACAGTGCTGCAACGGAGCGCGCGAGTTTGACCGCAAGGGGCGGATGGCAGGAAAAAACTTGCGCCGCCCATGCTGATCCTGTCAGCAATTTTGTATGTGATAAATAACATGACGCTTAGAGACAACATGTCTGCCAATGAAGAAAAAAGCAGCATCGAAGGCGTTAAAAGGAGATAAAAATGCTATTGCAAGAGACCGCACTTCAAACGACTTTAAGCCTCCCCGAGATCAATATCGCGGATCCCGACTTCTGGCTTAGAGACGACTTCCATGGTGCGCTCGCGATTTTGCGTAAGGAACAGCCGATTTCGTGGCACGAGCATCCCGAGTGCGGCAAGGGCTTTTGGGCACTCCTTGACTACGAAGACATTGCCGAAGTTGACAAGGACTGGGAAACTTTCTGCAGTAAATATGGCGTGCGCGTCTATCATGATGCCGGCACCAAGATCCGGCCCGGCACGGGGGCGCTGATCGAACTCGATCCGCCCGACCATACCGTCAACCGCAAACGCGTGAGCAAGGCGTTCATGCCGCGCCAGGTGGGCAGGATGGAGGAGTATGTGCGGGAGCAGGCGCGCCGGCTGGTGTCGCAATTCTCCGATGGCCAGGAGATCGATTTTGTAGACGATTTGGCGGCCATTCTTCCTTTCGAGATTATCAGTGACCTTGTAGGCATCGACCCCGCAGACCGGCCGCGCCTGCTGGAGTTGTCGAAGATCGGCCGCTCCGAGCAGGAACCTGAATATGCCGGCAAACCTGAGATCCCACAGCAAGCGGTCATGGAACTGCGCGAATACGGCATCCATCTCGCCGCTAAGCGTTTGCTCGACCCTAAGGAAGACCTGATTTCAGAACTGGCTCAGGTTCGAGTCGATGGCCAGCCGCTCGACAAGGAAGAGTTGGGCGGATATTTTGGTCTGATGATCGCTGCCGGCAGTGGCACGACGCGTGCAGCGCTGTCGCACGGGATGCTGGCGTTCACGCAGTTCCCGGAGCAGCGCCGGCTGTTCATTAGCGATCCTGTGCTGCATGAGAGGACGATGGCAGATGAGGTCATTCGCTGGGCGACGCCGATCAAGCATCAGGGGCGCGTTCTGACCCGGGACATCGAATTTAAAGGCGTCCAGATGAAGAAGGGGCAAAAGATCGGCATGTGGTTTATCGCGGCCAACCGTGATCCACGCCTGTTCACGGATCCGTTCAATTTCGACATCACCCGCGATCCAAATCTGCACCAGAGCTTTGGTGCAGGTGGACCCCACTTTTGCATGGGGGCGAACATTGCACGCCGCGAGATCTGGATGCTGTTCCAAGAGTTGTTTGCGCGCTTTCCTAACGCGCAGGCCATTGCTGAGCCGATTCGCGAACGGTCCCTGCAATCGAACGGCTTCAAGCACCTGCAAGTGCGTCTGTCGCGTTGAATCGGAGCGGGAGGAATATCTGAAATGAGTGATCAAAAATGGACCGTTGCCGTCGAACCCGATATTTGCGAAGGGTATGCGGTGTGCCAGCGCATCGAAAAATCGATCTTTCAGCACGCTGAAGACGACGACGTCGTGCGCATTACTTCTCAGCCTGAAACGCCGGAAGTCCTCGAGCGTGTAAAGCTGGCCGTTCGCCGATGCCCAAAGCAGGCGCTGAAACTACTGCCGCGCGGTGACGCGGAGTAATTACCTTCATGGAAGAGGAATATTATGCCTAACGTAATTTTTATAGAAGCCAACGGCAAGTCGAGAACCGTCGATTGCACGGTGGGGACCAGCCTGATGAAGTCCGCGCAGCTCCATGGGATCTCGGGTATCTACGCCGAATGTGGTGGCCAGAAGATGTGCGCGACATGCCATATCTACGTTGCCGAAGAGTTTCTCAATACAATGCCAGAGATATCCGTCGATGAAGACGAAATGCTTGAAGCCACGGCATCTGATCGACTGCCCAACAGCCGATTGTCGTGTGCGATCATCATCAAGCCGGAGCATGAGAACCTGGTCGTTCATCTTCCTAAGTTGCAGCGATGAGCAGCGTCATTATCGTCGGTGGCGGACATGGTGGCGTCGACGTCGCATTCGGCCTGCGCGAGCGTGGTTACACGGGGCGCATCACTGTGCTGGACAAAAGTGGCTTTGTCCCCTACGAGCGTCCGCCCATGTCCAAATCATGGATCAACGGGTCCGGCGGCCCGGAGGAGCTTAGCTTACGTGGGCATGACGCTTTTTCAGGCGCCAATATCGAGCTGATGCTTAACTGCGAGGTGCTGAGCATCAACAGGGATCGAAAGATCGTGGAGACCAGCAATGGGAGCCTCGACTATTCGACGCTCGTGCTGGCTCTTGGATCCAGTCCGCGACAACTCCGGCTTTCCGGCGCCGCACTGGCTGGCATGCATCACCTGCACACGCTCGAGCAAGCCACTGCGCTCAGAGACGACCTTGCGTCCGCCACCAGAGTGGGCGTCATCGGTGCCGGTTTCATCGGGCTGGAATTCGCGTCATCGGCCGCAAAACGTGGGTTGCCCGTAACGGTCATGGAGACTGCGGCACGACCGATGCCCAGAACCGCGAGCGAGTTTACGTCAGGTTACATGCGCGCCCGGCACGAAGCGGGGGGTACGGATTTCCGTTTCAACGCTACTGTTCAGGAAATAAGCGGTCAATCAGGTCGCGTTGGGCGGGTCAACCTGTCGGATGGATCACACGTGGAGGCAGACCTTGTGGTGCAGGGGGTTGGCGCCCTCGCAAATGGCGGATGGGTTACAGATTTCGGCCTCGATTTTGACAACGGAATCGTCGTGGACAAGACCCTGCGCACTAAGGATCAGGACATCTTCGCGATCGGCGACTGCGCGCGCTTCCTGGATGATGAAGGGGGTGCCACGCGGCTGGAATCCATCGGCAATGCCGCCGATCATGCACGGCGAGTCTCAGCAACAATTGCAGGCATCCCCGTGCCCGTACCGGATGTTCCATGGTTCTGGACCCAGCAAGCCGGCGTTCGGCTTCAGATGGCCGGCCGCATCGACCGCGTGGAGGAATGGTTGCTTACTGGTGTTGTTGAATCGAACTCGTTCAGCGTGCTTGGTTGGCGCAACAAAAAGCTGGTGTATGGCGAATCTATCAACAGTCCAAGCGATCACGTAGCCATCCGGAAGCTTCTTGCTGAAAATACGGCCCCAACGCTGTCGGTACTGCGGCCGATCGCTGAATTGGGCTTGAAGGCGGCGATCAAGTCCCTGGCATAGCTCCGACCGGCTCTGAAGATATGAGATAGGTCTTCTTCACATGGCTTCCAACGGAGAATGGAAGCCATGCAGAAGAGCAATTTTAAGGACGAACAGATAGAGAGCGCATTCTTGGCGACACCGCGCAATTGATAATGCCTGCCGTAGAGCGGTAGCCATGACACATGATAGAGAGATTTCGTCTTTCTCCTCTCGCAATCTTACCCGACTGCCTCCCCAACCCGACAGAACCCTTCAGGCGCGGTGCGTACGATTCGAACGCCTTGTTTCATCCACAAAGCATTCACGAAATTCGCCTGCAGCATCATTTTCTGGCAGCAACTTTAACCGTCATTGTGTTAGTGTTTCTTAAACGGGTAAGGTATTGATGCCGACTCGAAGTGCAACAAAAGAGACAGTATCCCGCCGATTTCTTGTAACCGCGGTTCTTACGGCGGATATCATTAAATTGACAGCCGAAGTAACCTTGACGCCATAAGTCTTCGCAAGATAATTCGGTTGCAAAAAACGCTCGTGAACGAGCCGCAGTGATTGAGATTTTCTCATCAACACTATGGACACCATAGTGTGACGGTTGGTCGCGATTCAAATTATAAAAACCCATAAGATATGGAGATAGACGTTAATGCAAAAAGAACTTTTCAAGGTGAGTTGGGCCGTGCTGCTGACCACCTGCGCCAAGTGGCATGTACTCGCGCAGGCTGATCAATATCCGGATAAAGGACAACGTACGAATAGACAAGTACGCGCGTGTTGGCGCATTCAAGGCCAATCCACGCCTGTCATCCGGGGTGCCGTGCTCGTCGCTTAAAGCGTTGGA